>Ga0255336_101483_pt1 | contig 16500 bp, 13 predicted proteins | sample MeOH1_35cm_T3_17_FD_189102 | JGI IMG/M metagenome (GOLD analysis project Ga0255336, IMG submission 189102) | Sandy soil microbial communities from University of British Columbia, Vancouver, Canada - MeOH1_35cm_T3_179 | ecosystem: Engineered > Artificial ecosystem > Sand microcosm > Unclassified ...
ATCCATCGGCGTTTGAACCCCCTCTGCTGATGTCATCTGCTGATGGAGAGCGACGCTGAATGCCTGGGTGCCAAAAGCTCTCGGCCATCCCTCTGGCCGACGATCCCGGCACGGGTGGCCGGATGCGCTTCAGGGAGTTGTAGCACAGATCCCCGCCCGGATGGCTGGTGAAGGGGGAACGAGTGGGATAGGACCTTATGCTTATTGTTGACCGATCATTCCAAATAAAGCACAATCGGCGCCGACAACGAACAGAATGGCGGCGCATCCCCGATGTCGCGAAATCCCGATTTTGATGCCGATGCCGTGATGTCCGCGGCGTTGGAGACCTTTTGGCGGCGCGGTTACAACCGCAGTTCGCTGCAGCTGCTGCTGGACGCCACGGGGTTGAACCGGGGCAGTTTCTATAACAGCTTCGGCGACAAGGAAGCCATGTTCGATGCCTGTCTCGACCTCTATTTCAGGCGCCTGACGAGCCTGGTGATCGGGCTGCTCGACCGGAGCCCGCATCCGGTCCAGGGCATCCTCAACGTGTTCGAGCTGACCATCATCTCCCTGCCGGAGAACATGCGGCAAAAGGGATGCCTGCTGGTGAATACCGTCGCCGAGCTGGGCGAGACCGATCCCCAGCTGGCGCGCCATGCGCTGGCGCTGCTGCAGAACGTGCGTGAGGCTTTCGTGCGGGCGCTGGAGCGTGCCGCAGCGGCGGGGCTCTCGGCGCAGCGGGATGCCGATCCGCGGCTGATGGCGGAGCTGCTGTTCAACTACATGAACGGGCTGCGCGTGACCGCGCGGCTGCAGATGGATCCGCCGCAGATCCGCGACGGCATGCGGCAGACCTTGCGGCTGTTGGGCCTGAGCCTGGAGGAGGCATCGGCATGAGGCTCAAATCCGCTTTCGTCAGTCTCTTTCTCGTGGCGATGACCGTTGCGCTGATTCATGCCGCGTGGATGCTGCTGCAGCAGCCGGCGAGCGCTGCCTGGTGGGCGGTCATGCTGGCCGTCGCGCCGCCGGCCTTGTTCTTCGTGCGGGTCTATGCGCGGCCGATCGCGCGGACCTCGGCCGTCATGTGGCCGATCCTCGTGCTGGCCGTTGCCGGTGTCGGCCTGCTCGTCCTGTCGGGCAGCCGGCAGCCCTTGCCCTGGCTCTACGCGGCCGGTATCGGTCTTGGCGGCAGCCTCGTCTATCAATTCTGGTATTCGCGCTTCGGCCGCCAGGCCAGCAGCCTGCTGGCCCAGGGCCTGACGCTGCCGCCGATGGCATTCGAGACGGCCGAGGGCAGGCCCGTCCGCACGGATGCGTTGCCGGGGGCGCTGCTGCTGATTTTCTATCGCGGCAATTGGTGCCCGCTCTGCATGGCGCAGATCGGTGAGGTGGCAAAACAGTATCGCGAGCTTGCGGCGCGCGGCGTGCAGGTGCTGCTGATCAGCTCGCAGCCGCCCGGCCATACGGCGAAGCTGGCGCGGAAATTCGACGTCGATTTCCTGTTCCTGGTGGACCGGGATAACCGCGTGACGCGGCAGCTCGGCCTCCTCGCCAAGAACGGCACGCCGCTGGGCCTGCAGGTCCTCGGCTATGGCGATGACACGGCCATGCCGACGGTGATACTGACCGATGCCGGCAAGCGCATCATCTTCTGCGACCAGACGGATAACTACCGCGTCAGGCCGGAGCCGGAGACGTTCCTGAAGCTGCTCGATGGCGTTGCGGGGTGAGGCGCGGGCCGGCCACGATGCCGGCTGCGGATCATCCGGTGCCGATCATCCGGTGCCGATCATCCTCTGCATCGGAAGCCCGGCATCGGCAGCTTCATCTCGTGCAGGCCGCCGCTGGGGCCTGGCCAGTCCTTGAACAGCGCATCGGCGAGATAGGGGTAGACCGCGGGCATGCTGGGGCAATCGCCGGTCAACACCACCATGCCCTTGTACAGGACCGGGCCCTTCGTGGGATGCCGATCGTCGAACACGACGAGCGACAGCGTGAGGTCATAGGCCGTCCTGCCGGAGGGCGCCTTCACCCCCGGCCGGAACTGGATGTGGTAATTGCCCATGACGACCAGATCGGCCTTCTTCCCATCGTCGCTGATGACATATCCCTGCTGGACGAATTTCGTTTGCAGCGTCTCGATGTAAAGTGGAATCGCCGTCGGGTCGCCGGGTTTGAACGGGTCGATCGCAATCGACACGGACTTGCCTTTAAGCCCGGTCAAGGCGGCGTCATGTTCGGCAATGATATGCTCGTCCATTTGCGGCGCGCAGCCGGACAGCAGCAACCCGCCGAGCAGCAGAGGGGCCGGCGCGAAAAATCGTCTCATGAAATCCCCCAATTTGCCGCGCGGCTCTTCGGTCCCGTGACTCGCGCGGCCCGCCGATATTAGGGCGGCACACCTGCCGTCGCCAAGCTGAATAAGATGATCGTCCTAGAGGGGAAAGCGGCGGACGGCCTCCGGCGGCAGAGGCTGGCGGCGCCGGAGAGAGGCTTGCGCAGCCCCGGACCGGCGACCGAAGCAGGCCCGCCGATTGCCAAGACTCGCACGGTTCCACTAGGCTCGCGTCGGAATGCAGCATGCGCCGGACTGGCGTCGGCGGGGAGTGGGGCGTTGATGCAAACAGGGCGGTTGGCGGGCTTTGCGGTGGCGGTGATCTGCGCCGGGCTGCTGGCCGGCTGCGAGACCGCGCCGTCTTCCGATCCGGCGGCGCTGCAAGGCGGTCCGGCCCATGGCTGGCTGCCGCCCAAGCCGCTCACCGATATCTGGCCGGATGTGGTGCCGCTGGCGCCTGATGCGGAGACGGCGGCGCGCCACACGGTGGGCGTCATGATCGGCTATCAGCTTGCCTTGGCGCCGTCCGACGCGCATTGGGACAAGGGCTATGCCGCCGTCAAGAAGCACGCTTATCAGGGCAATCCGGTGGCGCAGGCCGCACTCTGCGTCATGTATAAATGGCAGCACGGCACGCCGCCGGAAACCACGCAGCTGCGGGCCGAGCAGGCCTTGGCCTGGTGCCGCGCCTCGGCGGGGCTCGGCTATGCGCGCGGGCAGGTGGCGGCGGGGCAGTTGCTGATCGGCGCGCTGGCGCCGCTGGCGGAAGAGAGCCTGCGCGCGGCGGCGGTGGATGGTGCCGCCGCTTACGGCGCGGTCGCGGCGGCAAAGCTGTCGGTCGAGCTGAAGGCCGAGGCGGCGCATTGGTTCCGCCAGGCGGCGATGCAGGGCGATCCTTTGGGACGGCTGGAACTGGCGCGGGCCTATGCCGAGGGACGCGGCGTGCCGCGCGATCCCGATACGGCGCAGCGCCTGCTGGCGCCGCTGCTGCGCCTGGCCCGGCCGGATGGCGATTATGCGCGCTCGCTCATCTATCGCTATGCGCTGGGCGTGCATCGCAGCTCGGGCCTCGCCAATCTGCATCTGCGCAAGGCGGCGGCGGGGAATTTCTGGCTGGCCGAGGCGGATCTGGCGCTGCTCTATGGGCAGGGCACCGTCGGGGGCATGGTCGCGGGGGATGCGATGGTCGGCGCCCTCGGCAGCGAGGCGATCAGCGGCGGGGCGGTGAGCGACGGCGAGGGCCTGCCGCGCGATCCCACCATGGCCGCCTATTGGCGCGACAAGGCGGAGCGGGGCGATCTGGAAAGCACCTTCTTTCCGCTGCTGCCGGGGGCGTGACGCCGGGGGAGTGAAAGCGAAATTACGATTGTAACGCGTTTGGCGGATGGCCGGCTCGGGCCGGCTTGACTCTACCCCCATGGGAAGCTCTAAAGCTTGAAGCCCTGAAAACTTGACGCCAATCCTCAGACGGCTATTTTGACGGCGATGCTGAAACTTCTGCGCCATGTCCTGTTCCTGATCGTCGCTGCCGCTTTGTTGGGCGGCACGGTCTCCGGGGCTGCGCCGGTGCCGGCCTATGCCGATATGGCTGCGGGCATGCCATGCAGCATGGCCATGTCGGACAGCAAATCGGCCGATACCAAAATGGCCGATACCAAGCCGGCCAATACCAAACCGGGGGCGCCCTGCCAGGGCATGACCAAGGATTGCATCGACCAGATGGGCTGCATCGCCGTCACGGCCCTGCCGGCCCATTTCCTGATCCATGACTCGGCCGTGCGCTACAGTTCGGTCGATTACCGGGTCTCGCCCGCCAGGCTGGACAGCCTGGACCTCGTCCCCGAACCCCTTCCGCCCCGAACCATCTGATTGAACCCGCGCGGGCTTGGCCTGCGCCTTGTGACAATCAGTTTGGTTTCCGCTCGTCCTGCGCCACGCGATGCTCTGCTCGCCAAGCTCGATGCGCAGCGGGCTATGAAGGGTGTTTCCATGAATCGCAATCATCTGTTTGCGGGCGCCGTCGCGCTCGCCGTCACACTCGCCGGCAGCGTCACCGCTCATGCGCAGGCAATGGCCTATCGCTTTGAACTGGTCAATGACCCGCTGCATGTCGGGCCGAAGGATATCGTTCAGGTCAGGCTCGTCCATGGCATGGAAAACATGCCGGTGAATGATGCCGTGATCTTCGAAACATCGGCCGATATGGGCCCGGGCATGGAGAGCATGACGGCGCCGGTGAAGGCGGTCTCGGCCAAGGACGGGATCTACAGCTTCGCCATCGAACCCGCCGTGCCGGGACGCTGGCAGCTGCATCTGGGGGCCAAGGTCCAGGGTGAACCGGCGCCGGTCCGGGGAACGATCGACCTCGACCTGGTGAAGTGACATGCGCGCCCAGTGGAGGCGGCGCGGCGCCAGCGTGATGCTGGCGGCGAGCCTGATCGCTTGCGTGCCAGCGAGTGCTGAGGTGGCCAGTGCCCAGGTGGCCAGTGCGCAGGCGGCCAGTGCCCAGGTGGCCAATGCTCAGCCAGCCGGGACTCTGCTGGGCGCAACTGTCGACGACCTGCTGGCCGCCGGGCGGCAGTTGAGCCCGACTTTGCGTGCGGCCGCGCTGGAGACGGCGGCTGTCGCGGCCAAGGCCGAGGGCGCCGATGCGCTCGACGATCCGACGATCAGCGACAGCTATCAGTACTACAAGGATCCCGGCGTCTTCAGCGCGCATACGGTCTTGCTGACCCAGTCCTTCCCGCTCTGGGGCAAGCGCAGCCTGCGGCGCGAGGCGGCGCTGGCCGATGTCGATGCCGCAAGGGGCCAGGAACGGGCCGTCCAGGACGAGATCGACGAGAAGATCAAGGTCGCCTATGCGCAATATTTCCTGACCAATCGCAACATCGCGGTGAACCGGGAGGTCGCCGAACTGTCGCGCCATATGCGCGCGGCCGCGGCGGCACGCTACGGCCAGGGCAATGGCGATCAGGCGGCCGTCATCCAGGCGATGGGCGAAGAAACCGCGGCCAAGACCGAGGCCGTCAGGCTTGACGGGGAAAAGAGTGCCGCACGCGCCCGGCTCAACACCTTGGTCGGACGCTCGGCCGATGCCCCGCTGGCCGAGCCGGTACGGATGAGATCGATGCCTGCCACGGAACCGGTCCTGGCGGCATTGGTCGATCGCGCCCGTGCGGCGAATCCCAGTTTATCGGCAAGCACCGCAGCGATTGCGGCGGCCACGTCCCGAAGCAAGCTGGCGGACAAGGCCTGGTATCCGGACCTGACCGTCGGTGCGGGACCGCTGATTCAGACGAATGACATGCCGGTGGGCTTCTCGGCCACCATCGGCTTCAACATTCCCGTTCCCTGGGGCCGCGAAGCCTCCGGCCAACATGAGGCCGCCGCGCAGCTCGGCGCGTCGCAGCAGCGATATGACGCAGCCCTCCTGGAGATCGAAGGTGCCCTGGGCGAAAGCGTCGCCAAACTGAATGCCGCCCGCGCTACCGAGACCCTGTTGCAGCGGGAATCGATGCCACAGGCGCGGGCCACCTTTCAGACCGTCCTCGCCAATTACAGCCAGGGCAAAGGCGACCTGGCGACCGCCATCGCCGCCCAGCACCAGATCCATGATGTCGAACTCCGTCTGCTCCAGGTCCAATTCGACGAGCAGATTGAACTTGCCGCAATTGAACGCCTGATCGGAGGGACTCTGTAATGCGCGTCGTTCTTCTCGCTTGCACAGCGATCGCTCTCGCCACGCTGGGAAACGCCCAGGCCCAGGACGCGACATCGCAGCCGGCGACACCAATGGCTGCGCCAGCGGCTGCGGCGGCGCCGAAGCCATCGCCTGGCGGTGATCGGAAAATTCTCTATTACCGCAACCCGATGGGCCTGCCGGATACCTCGCCTATTGCTAAGAAAGATTCGATGGGCATGGATTATCTGCCGGTCTATGCCGATGAGGGGACGCAGGGCGACCCGCCGGGAACGGTGCGGATCAGCCCCGGCCGGTTGCAGACATTGGGCGTGCGGACCGAGGCGGCCCTGATGCGCCCACCCGTTGCGCGCAGCATCCGGGCGACCGGCATCCTGCAGGTCGATGAGCGGCATCTGGCGACGGTGACGACCAAGGTCGCTGGCTGGATCGAAAAGCTGGCCGTCGCCGCGACCGGCGATCCGGTCCGGCGCGGCCAGGTACTGGCCGAAATCTATTCCCCCGATCTTGTCGCCTCGGAAAACGAGTATCTCGTCGCGGCCCAGATGGGCGGCGCTATCGGCACGGCCTCCGTCCAGCGCCTGCAGGCGCTCGACATCCCCGCCGAGGAGATCGCGCGCTTGCGCCGCACCGGCCGGTCCGCCCGGCGCATCGCCGTCCTCGCTCCGGCCGATGGCGTCGTCATCGAGAAGCCGGTGCAGGAAGGCATGCGGGTCGAGGCCGGCGCGCCGCTCTACAAGACGGCGGATCTGTCTTCCGTCTGGCTGATCGCGCAGGTGCAGGAGCAGGATCTGGGCGCCGTCCAGCCGGGCGAGCAGGTGCGCGCCAGCTTCGTCGCCTTCCCCGGCAGGAGCTTCGCCGGCACGGTCGATTTCATCTATCCGATGCTCTCGACCGAGACGCGCACGGCGCAGGTGCGGATCGTGCTGCCCAATCCCGACGGCGCCTTGCGCATCGCGATGTTCGCGAATGTGCAGATCGATACCGCCACCGGCGACGCGCCGGTCCTGTCGGTACCGAATTCGGCCGTGCTGGATAACGGCGCGCGGCAGGTCGTGCTGGTGGCGACCGGTGAAGGCCGCTTCCAGCCGCGCAATGTCCAGCTCGGCCTGCGCGGCGAGGATTGGGTGCAGGTGCTGAGCGGGATCAAGCCCGGCGAGCGCGTCGTCACTGGCGCCAATTTCCTGATCGATGCCGAGAGCAATCTGCGCGCCGCGTTGCAGGGCTTTGCCGATGGCGCCAAGTCAAGTCCAACTCAAGCCAATCCCACGCAAGAAGGAGTCGCGCCATGATCGGTCTCCTCATCGAGCTTTGCGCCCGCAACAAGGTGCTGGTGCTGCTCGCCACCCTGATCCTGGTCGGCGTCGGCGTGTGGTCGGTGACCAATACGCCGCTCGACGCGCTGCCGGATCTCTCCGACACGCAGGTGATCGTCTATACCGATTACCCCGGCCAGGCGCCGCAGGTGGTCGAGGACCAGGTCACCTATCCCTTGACGACGGCCTTACTGGCGGTGCCGCATGCCAAGGTGGTGCGCGGCTTCTCCGATTTCGGCGCGTCCTTCGTCTATGTGGTGTTCGACGATGGCACCGATCTCTATTGGGCGCGCTCCCGCGTGCTGGAATATCTGAACTTCGCGGCCAAGCGCCTGCCCGACGGGGTCACGCCCACGCTGGGGCCGGATGCCAGCGGTGTCGGCTGGGTCTATCAGTATGTCGTGCTGGGCGCCGAACGCTCGCTGGCTGAGCTGCGCAGCATCCAGGATTGGATTGTCCGTTACAACCTGGTCACCGCGAAAGGCGTCGCCGAGGTCGCCAGCGTCGGCGGCTTCGAGCGCCAGTATCAGGTCGTGGTCGATCCCAGGAAGCTACAGGCTTATGGCATTCCGCTCGACAGGGTCTCCGATGCGATCCGCGACAGCAACCGCGATGTCGGCGGGCGCACGATCGAGATGAGCGAGACCGAATACATGATCCGCGGCCGCGGCTATCTGCGCGATGTGCAGGATATCGGCAATGTCGTGCTGAAGGCCGATCCCAGCGGTACCGGCACGCCGGTGCTGGTCAAGGATGTCGCCCGTGTCGAGCTCGGCCCCGATGAGCGGCGCGGCATTGCCGAGATGAACGGGACAGGAGAAGTCGTCGGCGGCATCGCCCTGAAGCGCGACGGCGCCGATGCGCGGACCACGATCGGGAACATCAAGGACAAGCTGGAGGAATTGAAGCCCGGCCTGCCGCAGGGCGTGTCGGTCGAGCCGGTCTATGACCGCTCGCAGCTGATCGATGCGGCGATCCATACGCTCAAGCACACGCTGGTCGAGGAGAGTCTCATCGTCGCCTTGGTCTGCGTCATCTTCCTGCTGCATGTCCGCAGCGCTTTGGTGGCGATCCTGACCCTGCCGATCGGCATCCTGATTGCCTTCACCGGCATGCATGCCTTGGGCATCGGCTCCAATATCATGAGCCTCGGCGGCATCGCCATTGCGCTGGGGGCGATGGTGGATGCGGCGATCGTGATGATCGAAAACGCCCATAAGCATGTCGAACGGCTGAAGCCCGGCGAACCGCGCGGCCCGGCGCTGATCGCGGCGGCCAAGGAGGTCGGCCCGTCGCTGTTCTTCAGCCTGCTGGTCATCGTCGCCTCGTTCCTGCCGGTCTTCGCGCTGGAGGACCAGGAGGGCCGGCTGTTCAAGCCGCTGGCCTATACCAAGACCTTCGCCATGGCGGGCGGCGCCCTGCTGTCGGTCACCTTGGTGCCGGTGCTGATGCTCTATTTCGTGCGGGGCCGCATTATCCCCGAGCATAAGAACCCGATCAACCGGGCGCTGATCTGGCTCTACCGGCCGATCATCCGCTTCGTCCTGCGCCTGCCGGTGCTGACGGTATTGGCCTCGCTCGTCATCCTCGGCCTCACCTTTTGGCCGGTCTCGAAGCTCGGCAGCGAATTCATGCCGAGCCTCAACGAAGGCACCCTGCTGTTCATGCCGGTGACGCTGCCCGGCCTCTCCGTCACCAAAGCGGGGGAGTTGCTGCAGACGCAGGACCGCATCATCAAATCCTTCCCCGAGGTCGCCTCGGTCTTCGGCAAAGCGGGCCGGGCGATGACGGCGACCGATCCGGCGCCGCTGGAGATGAGCGAGACGATCGTCAATCTGAAGCCGGAAAGCGCGTGGCCCGCCGGCATGACGGTCGATCAGCTGATCGCCAAGATGAACGCGGCATTGCAGCTGCCCGGCGTCAGCAATGCCTGGACCATGCCGATCAAGGCGCGCATCGACATGCTCTCGACCGGCATCCGCACGCCGGTCGGCGTCAAGGTGTTCGGCCCGGACCTGCATGAGCTGGAACGCCTCGCCACTGAAGTGGAACGCGTGGTGCATGACGTGCCCGGCACCACCAGCGCTTTCGCCGAACGACTGGAAGGCGGGCATTATGTCGAGATCCAACCCGACCGGGAGGCGATCGCGCGCTATGGCCTCTCCGTGGACGATGTGCAGAAGGTGGTGGCGGCCGCCCTCGGCGGCGAGACGGTCACGACGACGGTCGAGGGGCGCGAGCGCTACGGCGTGAATGTCCGCTATCCCCGTGGCTTCCGTGACGATCCCCAGGCCATCGGCAGCCAGGTGCTGATTCCGGCGATGGGCGGGGCGACGGGCGGGGCGATGGTGCCCTTGGGCCAGATCGCCAGCATCCGCGTCACGTTGGGGCCGCCCAGCATCCGCACCGAGAATGCCCAGCCGGTCGCCTATATCTATGTCGACCTGCAGGGCCGCGATCTCGTCGGCTATGTGGCGGAGGCCGCCCGCAAGGTGGCCGAGCAGGTGAAGATGCCGCCGGGCTATCACATCGAATGGAGCGGCCAGTTCGAATACCTGCAGCGCGCCGAGGCCAAATTGAAGATCGTCGTCCCGGCGACCCTGGTGGTGATCCTGGTGCTGCTGTTCCTCAATTTCGGCCGCCTCACCGAAACCCTGATCGTGATGCTCTCGGTGCCCTTCGCGCTGGTCGGCGGCGTCTGGCTGATGTGGTATCTGGGCTACAACATGAGCGTGGCGGTGGCTGTCGGATTCATCGCGCTGGCCGGTGTCGCCGCCGAAACGGGCGTGGTCATGCTGATCTATCTCGATCATGCCTTGACGGAGATACGGCAACAGCGTCTGGCCGAGGGCCGGTCCTTCACCCGGGCGGATCTGCGCCGGGCGATCATGACCGGCGCGGTCGAACGCGTGCGCCCGAAGATGATGACCGTGGTCGCCATCATGGCCGGGCTGGTGCCGATCCTCTGGAGCACGGGCACGGGATCGGAAGTCATGCGGCGCATCGCCGTGCCGATGGTCGGCGGCATGGTTTCATCGACGCTGCTCACCCTGCTCGTCATCCCGGCGATCTATGCCATCGTCAAAGGCTGGCGCCTGCCGCAGGAAAAGCCCGCGGCAGCCGGCTTTCACGACCCCGCGGCAGCACCGGCGGAGTGAAAAGGAGCCACCTATCCCGCCGCCTGCGGCCGCCAGGCGATGGTGCCTTCCGTCCGGGCGCGCACCTCCGGCGACGCAAGGCAGGTGGCGACGGCTTCATAGCCTGGCGCGCCGGGATAGGGGGCGACGCGGCTGGGCGGGCTGTGATTGGCGGGGCAGAGGATGATCGCCTCGTCTTCGCCGATGAGCGCGAGATCCAAGATGGCGCTGGAGCGGGTGAGCAGGAAGAGCGGCTTCGCGCCGGACCCGCGGCGGCGCAGCCAGGCGATCAGGGCTTCCTGGGTGGCCTGGTCCAGACCCTGTTCCACCATGTCGACGACCAGGATGGCCGCGCTTTCCGATTCCAACCCGACGAGCAAGGCGATGAGTGCCGCTGAGACGATGGCGCCGTCCTCGACCAGCCAGCGCATGATCGCGTCGATGCGCGATTTGAGGGCCGGGTCGGTTGCCAGAAGCGCCGCCGCGCCGCCTGTCTCCACCCGGTCGAGGCCGAGGAAGGCGGCGTCCGGCAGCGTCTCGGCCAGGCGCTTGGCCAGGCGTGTCTTGCCGCTGCCGAGCGGGCCGATGATATAGGTCAGCGCCCGGATGTCGCGCAGCTCGAACCTTTCGCCGCCCCAGGGCCAGGGAAGATCGAAGGCGACCCGGATCTCGCCGGCCGGTTGCAGCAGGCGGGTCAGCTCGCCGGCGGCGGGCGCCTTGCCCTGCGCCAGATCGGCCCGCAGCGCGCGCACCTTCGACACGGTGGCGGCGAGATCCCGGAGGCGGGATTCGAGTGTTGCCTGATGCGCGGCCAAAGCGGGCGCCAGATCCTGGGCGTCGCCGCCCAGCACGCGCGCGACCTGGGCGAGGCTGAGGCCGAGCGCGCGCAGGGCCGCGACCTCGGCGGCGCGGGCCATCTCGCCGGGGCCATAGCTTCGCCATCCGGCCTCGCTGCGGATCGGGGTGACCAGGCCGCGCCGCTCATAGAGCCGCAGGGCCTTGGCGGAAACGCCGAGCCGCCGGGCGGCTTCGGACGGAGTCAGGAACTGGGCGGAAGCACTCACGACTCACCTCATGGCGGGCTGACCTCTCCCTTTATCCAGGCGACCCCAGGGGCCGGGTCAAGCGACGATTTGCGGGGGGGGAGGTGCCGGCAGGCCCGGCCGGCTGCGCGGCGATACGCGCCGGGAAAGGCCCGCCGCCGCGCAACCGCCGACCAGATGAGCCCGGGACTCATTCCGTCGCGCCGGCCCTCAGGTGGCGCTGATCGGAATCTCGATCAGGTTCGCGACGCCGCTACGGATCGCGGCTTCAATCGCCGGCGCAATATCCGCCGCGCGCTCGATCCGGCGCGCCGGAACACCCATCGCCGTTGCAAGAGCGAGATAGTCGACGGCAGGATCTTCTATATCCATCGCCAGGAAGCGGTTCGCCTTGGCCGAGACGTAGTCCGATTGCGATCGCATGAAGTTCTTCAATACATTGTATTCGCGGTTGTTCATGACAATGAACGTCACCGGGAGCTTTTCGTGCGCCGCCGTCCAGATTGCCTGCGGTGAATACATGGCCGCGCCGTCGCCGACGAGGCAGACAACCGGCGCGCGACCCAGACCCAGTGATGCACCGACCGAGGCCGGCATGCCCCAACCGAGCCCGCCGCCGCGCAGAAAGGAATATTGGTTGGGCGAGTCGCTGTTGAGGAACTGCCGCATCTGGCTCGACGTGGCGATGGCTTCGTCGACGATAGCGATCTCCGGTCCGATGGCGCGAACCGCTTCTTGCGCCGCCACAAGCGGGCTGATCTGCGGATCATCCATCTGGTCGGCGGCCTTCTTTGCGAGTGTGCGCCGCGCCGCCGCCCGGCCCTCGGCAGCCTTGGTCACAAGCGCCTGATAGACGGCCGCGCGGTCGTGGACGGCGGAGCGCAGATGCGGCAGCAACGCCGCGAGGGAGGTTTGGATATCCCCGACGACCGACAGCCTGGTCACATAGGTGCGGCCGAGATCGCGCACATCGGCCGAGAGCTGGAAAAGCTCGCATCCCTCCGGAATCGCCGGGCCCTCCGTGTACAGGATGGTGATCAGCGATTTTCCGCCCAGGGCAAAGATCGCATCATAGTTCGATAAAATCTCGGCGATGCCCTTCGCCTTGGTCGGAAGATTGCCGGCCCATAGCGGATGGGAGGTCGGAAAGGGGATACGCGAGGGCCATGATGATCCATAGACCGGAGCGCCAAGCAACTCGGCGACGGCCACCGTCTCTGCGGCCGCCTGGCTCGCATGGATCTCGTCGCCGGCGATGACGGCAAGCCGCCCCGGCGTCACGGCAGCGAGGTACCGGGCCAATTCCGGTAGCGAGCCCGCAACCGCCTTTCGGTCGATCTGCGAACGGCCTGCGATGCCGATCGTGCTGAACTCCTCCATGACGTCCATCGGCAGCGACAGGAATACGGGTCCTGTCGGCGCAGCATTGGCATCGTGGAACGCCCGCCGCACCAGGATGGGGAGCTGGTCGGCGGTCGTAACCTCGCGTGCCCATTTCACCGCGGGCTCGGCGATCCGCACAAGCTCGCCGAACAGCAAGGGATCGGTCACCGTGTGGCGGGAATCCTGCTGGCCGGCCGTCACCACGAGGGGGGTCTGCGACACGCTTGCGTTCAGGAGATTGCCCATGCCGTGGCCCAAGCCGCCGGCGGTGTGGAGGTTCAGAAAGGCCGGGCGGCGTGCGGCCTGGGCATAGCCATCGGCCATCGCGACAGCGGTCGCCTCCTGCAACGCCAGCACATACTTGATTGCGGGCGCGTTGAGCAAGGCATCCATCAGCGGCAGCTCCGTGGTGCCGGGGTTGCCGAAGATATAGTCGACTCCTTCGCTTGACAGAATCTCAAGCAAGACATCGGCGCCACGCCGTGCGTCTACGCTGTCCACTTTAGAAAACACCCGACTCATGTAGATCTCCTTTCGCGTCCGACCTGCTCGCAGCCGGTCGATTGATCTTCCGGCCCGCGCATGTGCAATGCCCCCGACACAGGCCTAAGCCGCCCGGACCGGCGCGGCCGTGGCCGTAGTCGTAGCCGTGGCCGCGGCCAAGCCGTCCTGGATGATCGGCGGCAGCGTGTGCGGCAGGATGATCTCCCGTCCCACTTTCGTGATGTCGGTATGGCCGCAAAATGCCATGGTCAGGTCGAGCTGCCTGGCGATGATCTGAAGCACGCGCGTCACGCCCTGCTGCCCCTTCGCACCGAGTCCATACAGGAAGGGGCGCCCGATCAGCGTGCCATGCGCGCCCAGCGCGATCGCTTTCAGGACATCCTGGCCGGACCGGATCCCGCTGTCGAGCCAGATCTCGATTTCTCCCTGGACCGCCTCGACGATGGTCGGAAGCATCGTGATGGTCGACGGCGACCCATCAAGCTGCCGCCCGCCATGATTACTGACGATGAGGGCGTCAGCGCCGCTCCGGACCGCATTGCGCGCATCCCTTGGGTCCATAATGCCCTTGAGGACGAGCTTGCCCGGCCAGCGTTCCTTGACCCATGCGATGTCGTCCCAGCTCAAACTGGGGTCGAATTGCTGGGCGGTCCATTCCGCAAGCGATCCCATGTCACTCACGCCCTTCGCGTGCCCGACGATGTTGCCGAGCCGCCGCCGCGGTGTCGTTGCCATCCCGATGCACCAGCCCGGATGGCACGCCATGTCGAAGATGCTCTTGAGCGTGATCCTTGGCGGTGTCGAAAGGCCGTTGCGCGCATCCTTATAACGGTCGCCGATAACCTGGAGATCGAGCGTCAGGACCAGCGCATCGCATCCGGCATCGACCGCCCGCTGCAGCAGCTCCGACATGAAGCCGCGGTCGCGCATGAAATAAAGCTGAAACCAGAATGGCGACCTTGTGTGTTCGGCGACGTCTTCCAGGGAGCATACGCTCATCGTCGACATCGTGTAGCGAATGCCGAACGCGGCGGCCGCGCGCGCCGCCAGGATCTCCCCATCCGCGCGGATCATTCCGGCAAGGCCCGTCGGTGCCAGCGCAACCGGCATGGCCACATCCGTGCCGATCATCCTGGTCCTGAGTGAACGATGATCCAGGTCGCGCGCCACGCGCTGACGAAAAAGGATCTTTTGAAAGTCGGACTGGTTCGCGTGGTACGTTCCCTCGGTCCATGAACCGGAATCCGCAAAATCGTAGAACATCCTGGGGACCCTGCGTTTCGCGAGTGAACGCAAATCCTCGATATCGCTGATGATTTCCATGTGAATAGCTCCACGCACCACATTCGCGGCGCAGCGCAGCCACATCCGCCGAACTTATCGCAACCTTTCACGGTGCCGACGTGACCGGTTAGCTGATAGATAGGAACGAGCATCATACCTAATCCAATGCTCGTTACGCCGTCTTTCATACCAAGAAGGTATTGCATAAGCGGCGCAGGTGGTCGCAGATGTGTTGCTGCCTATACCGCGCTGCTCATAGAGCCGCAGCGCCTTGGCGGAAACGCCAAGCCGCCGGGCGGCTTCGGCAGGGATCAGGAATGGGGCGGTTCGGGGGGGCGACGCGAAGGGGCCCGATACGTCATTTGACGGTCGCGCCGCGGCGGCTTTCATGTGAGGGTGATGGCCCGCGCAGCGACAAGGCCAGAATGTGCTTCCGAATCCTTTCGACGATCAGCCGGCCCGTATCGGCGCCAAGACCGCAACGACCTTTGCCCTTCTGATCGCGGCCAATGCGGCGGCCTGGATCTGGGCCTGGAGCGCTTTCGCCGATCGGCCGGTTCTCCTCGGCACGGCATTTCTCGCTTATATGTTCGGCCTGCGGCACGCTTTCGATGCCGACCATATCGCGGCGATCGACAATGTCGTCCGCAAGCTGATGCAGGAGGCCAAGCGGCCCTATTCGGCCGGCTTTTTCTTTGCCCTGGGGCATTCCACGATCGTGGTCCTGGCCACCGTCGCGATCGCCAGGACGGCGACGGCCATGCAAAGCAGGCTTGCGGGATTCCATGAGGTCGGCGGTCTGATCGGGACGGCCGTTTCGGCGCTGTTCCTGGTGATCATCGGCCTCGCCAACCTGTTCGTCCTGAAAGGCATCTGGCTGGCCTTCAATCGCGCCCGGCGCGGCGAGAGGATCGTCGATGCGGATCTCGATGCGCTCCTGATCGGCCGCGGCCTCATCGCCCGCCTTTTCCACCCGTTGTTTCGCGTCGTCTCGCGGTCCTGGCACATGTATCCGATCGGCCTGCTGTTCGGGCTCGGTTTCGATACGGCGACGGAAATCGGCCTGCTCGGCATCTCGGCGATACAGGCGGCGCAGGGGCTGTCATTCTGGACGATCCTGGTTTTCCCGGCGCTGTTCACCGCCGGCATGTCCCTGATGGACACGACGGATAGCCTGCTGATGACGGGCGCCTATGGCTGGGCCTTCGTCAATCCGGTCCGCAAGCTTTGGTACAACCTGACGATCACGGTGGCCTCGGTCGTGGCCGCGATCTTTATCGGCGGGGTCGAAGCGCTCGGGCTGATTGCCGACAAGCTCGATCTGGCCGGCGGGTTCTGGGGCTATGTCGATGCAATGAACGAAGATCTGGCAAATTTCGGCTATGCGGTCGTCGGTATCTTTTTCGCGAGCTGGATCATCTCCACGGCGATCTATCGCGTCAAAGGCTATGACAGGACAGGCCTGCGCTGATCGCCGTCGGGCGAGGGCCGGCCTTGGCGCCTCAAGGCCGAATCCCGGCTATCTCAAGAGCACGTTCTTTCCGCTGCCATTGGCGGAAATGCCCGCTGGACCACGTCAAGCGGCGCCTCAAGTTGTTTTTCAGGTTGTGTAAAAATTTGCTTTAGAGACAAGGTGTTTTGATCCGACATCGTTATATCGCGTGAGGTTTCGGCGGGGCCCTTGCGCGGCTTCACAACTCTCGGTCGCTTGCCAGGGCGATAGCAAAATGTTCTTGTTATGTTCCAGTGCAGTTGTCGATGTCCGCAGGTGGCGAGGAGAGCAGAAATGGCCGAGATCGATCCCCTATCCGTT
>Ga0255336_101485_pt1 | contig 16462 bp, 17 predicted proteins | sample MeOH1_35cm_T3_17_FD_189102 | JGI IMG/M metagenome (GOLD analysis project Ga0255336, IMG submission 189102) | Sandy soil microbial communities from University of British Columbia, Vancouver, Canada - MeOH1_35cm_T3_179 | ecosystem: Engineered > Artificial ecosystem > Sand microcosm > Unclassified ...
GCTATCTGACGCTGCAATGGCCGGTGGTGGACTCGCAGCAAGGGCCGCGGGCCCGGGCACTGCCGCCCGCCTGCGTGCCCGCGCTGCCGCAGCCGCCGCACCGGCTGTTGGCGATCTGCGATGAGGCGGGGTTGCGCGATCTGGTGCTGTGTCACATGCGGCGGCTCAGACTCACACCGCTGTTCGCGCGTGCCGGGCATTGCTTCGATTGCGTCGCTTCTCGCGTGGCCGACTTCGTGGTCGAGTCCTGCGGCGGTCCGCTGTACTACAGCGAGCGGCGTGCGCATCTGCAGGCGGGCTCCGGGCTGCCGTTGCTGCTCGACGAAGAGGGCCGCGAACTCTGGCTGGTACAGCTATGGCATGCGTTCGACGACGTCGGGTTTCCGCCCGCGCTGCGCGCCGATTTCTGGAGCTGGGCGGAGCCGTTGTCTGTGCATCTGCTCGCGCCGCACGCGCGCCATGCCGGCCTGACGCGCTATCCGTACGACACGGTGCGCAGCTGGTTTCTCGCGCCGGCAGCGGGAGAACCGCTTGCGGACCATGACACGCGGCGCTCACCATGACACCCATGCCGCCCGCCGATGCCGCAGCCGCAGCCGTGCGGCCCGAAGCTCAGCCCGTCATGAGCGCAAAACTTGCCTTTCACGATCTATTCCCACGAGAGAACCTGCCATGTCGGATTCCGCACAACGCTACGGTCTTTTCCTCAACGTCGAGAATCCCGACGGCGATGCGCGCGACGCGCTGATGCAAACCGTGAGCCATGCCGTCGCCGCCGAAGCCTTCGGCTACCACGACGTGTGGGTCGCGGAACACCACTACAGTTCGTACGCGATCGGCAGTGCGCTGACGGTGCTGCTCGCCCACATCGCGGCTCGCACCTCCACGATCCGTCTCGGCACCGGCGCCTCGCTGCTCCCGCTGAACGACCCGCTGCGCGTCGCGGAAGACGTCGCCACGCTCGATCTGCTGAGCGGAGGGCGCATTGAATTCGGCGTGGCGCGCGGCGGCCCGTTTCCGGTGCAGTACCGGGCTGCGGGAATCCCGTCGGCGGATGACGCTCGCGCGCGGATGCACGAGGCGCTCGCGTTGATCCAGCGTTTATGGAGTGAGCCCACCACCAGCTTCGACGGGCGTTTCTACCATTGCAACGACATTGCGCTGCAGCCGCGCCCGCTGCAGCAGCCGGTGCCGGTCTGGCTGGCGAGCCTCAGCGACGATTCGCTGCGCCTCGCCGCCGCGCACGGCTATGGACTGATGGCGACGCCGTCGGCCGACCTCGCGCGCGTCGCCGACCAGGTGGCGACGCAGCGTGCGCAGCGCGGTGATTTTCCGTTTGCGATTGCGCGCTTTTTTCACTGCGAGCCTGACCACCGCAATGCGCTCGAACATGGCGTGGCCTGCGTGCGCTCTTATCCCCGACTCATGCAGGTGCGGTTCGCTACGGGTTCGTTGCCGCCAATGTTCGCAGCTGATGCGAGCGACGAGGTGATCCTCGCGAATGCAGTGATCGGCGACCCCGCGCATTGCGCGGCCCAGGTGCGTCTGTTGAACGAGCGGTTGGGACCGCACCGCCTGCTGCTCAAGCCCGCCACGCACGATCCGGTCAAGGCGCGCTCCGCATTGGCGCTGTTCGCGCAGGAACTGGGACTGAGCGGCAAGTAAGCCGTGCGCGCTCGAGCGCTCGGCGCACTGGCTTATAACTTGCGTTCACGGCGTTACGTCGTTCACTTCACAACGAACCGTGTCGCCAATGTCGGATTCCCTACAAAACATGGACTGGTCGCCGTTGCTGCTGTCGCTGAAAGTGGCAGGGGTCGCCACCGTGCTCGCGCTTGCCGCGGGCATTGCGCTCGGCTGGATCTTTGCGCGCCGGCGCTTTCCCGGCAGCGCGGTGCTGGAGGCCGTGTGCATGTTGCCGCTGGTGCTGCCGCCGACCGTGATCGGCTATGGCCTGCTGGTCGCGGCGGGCCGGCGCAGCGTGGTCGGCGCATGGCTTTACGAACACTTCGACTACACCATTGTGTTCAACTGGCACGGCGCGGTTGCGGCGGCAGCCGTGGTGGCACTGCCGCTGGTGCTGAAGTCGGCCAGCGCTTCGTTCGCCGGCGTCGACCCTACGCTCGAAGCGGCCGCGCGCACGCTTCGGCAGTCGCCGCTGTCCGTATTCGTCCGCATCACGTTGCCGCTCGCGTGGCCCGGCATTCTGGCCGGCACGCTGCTCGCGTTTGCCCGCGCCCTGGGCGAGTTCGGCGCGACCCTGATGGTGGCCGGCGATATTCCCCGGCAAACCCAGACCCTTTCGATGGCGATCTACGACGCGATGCAAAGCGGCCAGGACCACACCGCGCTGCTGCTCGTGCTGGTGACGTCCGGGTTGTCCATCGCGGTGATGCTGGTGTCGAACCGCTTCTTCTCCCTTCGCTGACCTTCGAGGAAATCTTCCGATGCGCTTTGTCCGTTCCCTTGCCGTCGCGCTGCTCGCGGCGCTGCCGCTGCTCGCTTCGGCCCAGCAACTTACCGTTTCCGCCGCCGCGAGCCTGACCGATGCGTTCAACGAGATCGGCGCGAAGTTCGCGGCGGTCCATCCGGGCGTGACCGTGCGCTTCAATTTCGCTGCGTCGGGGGTATTGCTTCAGCAGATCAGGCAAGGCGCGCCCGTCGATGTGTTCGCCAGCGCGGATCAGGAAACCGTCGCGCTCGGCATCGATGCCCAACTGCTCGACGCGGGCACGAAGCAGGACTTCGCCGCCAACTCGGTGGTGCTGATCGTACCGGCGGAGGGCGCGCCGCTGGTGAAGACGCTGGCCGATCTGTCGAATCCCGCGGTGAAGCGCATTGCGCTCGGCAAAGCGGCCACCGTGCCCGTTGGGCGCTACACGCAGCAGGCTCTGGAAAGTGCCGGGCAGTGGGGCGCGCTGCAGCTGAAATTCGTGCAGGCGGAGAGCGTGCGCCAGGTGCTCGACTACGTGTCGCGCGGCGAAGCGGAGGCCGGCTTCGTCTATCGCACGGACGCCCTGCTGGCGCCCGGCAAGGTGCGCATCGCGCTGACCGTGGAAGGCCACGAGCCGGTGACCTATCCGGTGATCGTGGTTAGCGCGAGCCGCCAGCAGCCGCTCGCGAGAGACTTCATCGCCTATCTGTCGACACCGGCAGCGCAGAACGTGCTGGCGCGCTACGGCTTCGTCAAATCCTGACGAGGCGCGCGAATGATCGACATCGATCTGACCGCCACCGTGTCGGATAACACGCGCCGCTTCACGCTGGCGACGCGCTTCGCATCCGAAGCGCCGGTGGTGGCGCTGTATGGCGCCTCGGGTGCCGGCAAGTCGCTCACGCTGCAGGCGATCGCGGGGCTGTTGCGGCCCGACCGGGGGCACGTGCGGGTCGGCGGGCGCGTGCTGTTCGATTCGGCACGCGGTGTCGACCTGCCGCCGGACCGGCGCGGTGTGGGCTATCTGTTCCAGCACTACGCGTTGTTTCCGCATCTGTCGGTGCGCGAGAACGTGGCCTTCGGATTGACCAGCTGGTGGCGGCGCGGCCTGTCCGGCGATCGTGCCGTGCGGGTCGACGCGCTGCTGCACAGCTTCGATCTCACCGAACTCGCGCGCAGCCGTCCGGCGGGATTGTCGGGCGGACAGCAGCAGCGCGTGGCGTTGGCCCGCGCGCTTGCCTGCGGGCCGGAACTGTTGCTGCTGGATGAGCCCTTTGCCGCGCTGAACCCGCTGCTGCGCCACGATCTGCGCGGACAACTCGCCGAAGTGTTCAGGCGCTGGCAGATGCCCGTCGTCATGATCACGCACGACGTCGACGACGTGCTCGCGCTCGCCGACGTTGCATTCGTGGTCGAGCACGGCGAGGTGGTCCGCGAGGTCGACCTGCGAAGCGGCGAAGGGCGTGAGCTCACGCGCCGGGCACTGGTGCCGGACCTCGATGTCGCGCCGCTTACGGCGCGCGAACGGCGTGTGCGTGCGCTGCTCCACGTTCCCGCGGACGGTTGAAGCGAACGAGTCGATCATGGCCGATTCATCACTCTTGAGCAGCGAACTGAAACTGGCCGGCCGGCTCGACGCGCGCTTCTTCGCATTGCTCGAGGCAATCGACAACACGGGTTCCATCAATCGCGCCGCACGCACTGCGGGCTACAGCTACAAGGGAGCCTGGTTGCTGCTGGAGAACGCGGCCAATCTGGCCAATCAGCCGTTGATCGAAACGGCGACCGGCGGCAAGGGCGGCGGCGGGACCCGGCTTACGCCCGTTGCCGTGGATCTTCTGGGGGTTTGGCGCAAGCTCCGGACCAACAATCAGCATTTCCTGCGCGAGCAGGACGCGTGGCTCAACCAACTGCCGGCACTGGCCGGCCTTCTCAGGAGAATTGCAATGAAAACGACCGCACGCAACCAGTTTGTCGGCACCATTGACGCGATCGACAAGGGGCCGGTCACCACCCAGGTATCCGTGACGATTGCCGGCGGCCAGCAGATCGTCGCGACGATGACCACCTCCGCGGCCAATCGCCTCAAGCTCGCGGTAGGCAAGGAGGCCATTGCGCTGATCAAGTCGTCGGCCGTCGTGCTCGTGGTCGATTTTGCGGGTTACTTGTTGTCGGCGAGGAATCAGTTCGCCGGGACCATTTCGCGGCTCGAGCGTGGCGCGGTGTCGTCGCTGGTGGTCCTGACGCTTCCGGGGGGCGTGAATCTGACGGCCAGCGTGACGAACGACGCAGTCGACGCGCTCGCGCTGGCCGTCGGGCAACAGGCGACAGCGGTATTCAAGGCCTACTCGGTGATGGTGGCTGTCGCGGCGGCGTGACACAGGTGCCTTTATCCGGTCCGGGCAGGCCCGAGTCGAACGTATGCACGTACGCGATACCCGATGACGATTGCTCGTGCGTGGAAATATCGTCGATGGGATAGGCCTTCGTGTTCGCCTCCGCACTCATTCGAGGTTGCCCTGGCAGAGGTATTTGATCGACAGATAGTCGTCGAGACCGTACTTCGAGCCTTCGCGACCATAGCCCGATTCCTTTACGCCGCCGAACGGGGCGGCTTCGCTTGCGACCGCGCCTTCATTGATGCCGACAATGCCCGCTTCCAGCGCGCGCGCCACACGGTCGATCCGTTTCACGCCTTCACTGTAGAAATACGCGGCGAGGCCAAATGGCGTGTCGTTAGCGGCGTTGACCGCTTCGGCTTCGTCTTCGAAACGGAACAGCGGCACGATCGGGCCGAAGGTCTCTTCGCTATTCAACTGCATCGCGGCGGTGGCGTCGGCGAGGACCGTGGGCGCGTAATAGTGCGGGCCCAGTTCGGCAAGGCGCTTGCCGCCGGTCAGCACGCGCGCGCCGTGCGCAACGGCGTCGTCCACATGGCGGGCGATCTTGTCGAGCGCACGGCTGTTGATCATCGGGCCGATCTGCGCGGCCGGGTCGGTGGCGGGCGCGACCTTCAGCGCGCCGACCCGCTCGGCCAGCAACGCGCCGAACCGTTCGTAGACGCCGGCTTGCACATACACGCGGTTCGGGCACACACAGGTCTGCCCGCCGTTGCGGAATTTGGCCGCCATGAGTCCGGCGACGGCGGCGTCCAGGTCGGCGTCGTCGAATACGATGAAGGGGGCGTTGCCGCCCAATTCCAGCGACAGTTTCTTGAGTGTTTCCGCCGACTCGCGCGCCAGATATTTGCCGACCGGCGTGGAGCCGGTGAAGGTGATCTTGCGCACGCGCGCGTCATGCAGCCACTCGGCGACGGCGGCGACCGCGTGATCGCGCGAGGCCGTGATGAGGTTCAGTACGCCCGGCGGCACGCCGGCTTCGTGCGCGAGCAGGACCAGCGCCGAGGCGGTGAGCGGCGTATCTTCCGCCGGTTTGGCCACTACCGTGCAGCCGGCGGCGAGCGCCGGCGCGATCTTGCGCGCGATCATGGCGAGCGGGAAATTCCACGGCGTGATGGCGGCGACAATGCCGACCGGTTCCTTCACGGCCGTCATGCGCTTGCCGCGCTGCTGCTGCGGAATCAGATCGCCGTAGATGCGCGTGGCTTCTTCCGCGAACCACGCGACATACGACGCGCCGTAGGCGACTTCGCCTTTGCCTTCCACGAGCGGCTTGCCCTGTTCGAGCGAGATCAGCGCGCCGAGCGCATCCAGATTCGCCATGATCAGCGCGTGCCAGCGGTGCAGCACGGCAGCGCGTTCCTTCGGCAGGCGCGCGCGCCACGCGGGCAGGGCGCGCGCGGCGGCGTCGGTGGCGGCGCGGGCGTCGGCGGGGCTGCTGTCGGCCACTTCAGCGATGATCTCGCCGCTCGCGGGATTGGTGACGGCAAAGCGGACGTTGTCTTGCGCGGGCGCCCATGTGCCGTCGATGAAATTGTCGGAGCGGATCAGTTCGCCCAGTTCGAATGTGCGTGTCATGTGCGGAAATCCTTTGCTTTAAGCGAGTTTCTTCGCGATTGCCTGGCCGACCTCGGTCGTGTTCGCCTTGCCGCCCAGGTCGCCGGTATGCGGGCCTTCGATCAGCGTTGCTTCGATCGCGGCGAGAATCGCGTCGTGCGCCTCGCGCTCCTTGCCTGCGTGATTGCCGAGGAAGTCGAGCATCATCGCGGCCGACCAGATCATCGCGATCGGATTGGCGATGTTCTTGCCCGCGATGTCCGGCGCCGAGCCGTGCACCGGTTCGAACAGCGACGGAAACTTGCGGTCGGGATTCAGATTGCCCGACGGCGCGAGACCGATCGTGCCGGTGCAGGCGGGGCCGAGGTCGGACAGGATGTCGCCGAACAGATTGGTGGCCACCACCACGTCGAAGCGATCCGGGTTCAGCACGAAGCGCGCACAGAGAATGTCGATGTGCTGCTTGTCCCACGTCACGTCCGGATACTGCGCGGCGATGCCGGCCGCGACTTTGTCCCACCACGGCATGCTGATCGCGATGCCGTTGCTCTTGGTGGCCACCGTGATCTTCTTGCGCTCGCGCCGCTGCGCGAGGTCGAAGGCGAACTTCAGCACGCGCTCGCTGCCATGCCGCGTGAAAACGGATTCCTGCAGCACGAATTCGCGCTCCGTGCCTTCGAACATCACGCCGCCCACCGACGAGTATTCGCCCTCGGTGTTCTCGCGCACGATCCAGAAATCGATGTCGCCGGCCTTGCGGCCCGCGAGCGGCGAAGGCACGCCGGCAAAGAGGCGCGCGGGGCGCAGGTTGATGTACTGGTCGAATTCGCGGCGGAATTTCAGCAGCGACCCCCACAGGGAAATATGGTCGGGCACCGTGTCGGGCCAGCCCACCGCCCCGAACAGGATCGCGTCGGCGGACAGCAGTTGCGCTTTCCAGTCGTCCGGCATCATCTTGCCGTGCTTCGCGTAGTACTCGCAGCTCGCCCATTCGATGTGCTGATACTCCAGCTCGATGCCGAAGCGCGCTTTCACCGCTTCGAGCACGCGAATGGCTTCCGGCATGACTTCGACACCGATGCCGTCGCCGGGAATGACCGCGATCCGATATTTCTTCGACATGTTCCTGCTCCTCCGTGGGACTTTCGACGATTCAACGACGGTTATTTTATTCCTGCTGTTTGAGACTAAAATGATCGCTTTGGTTAAGCCACTGTGCACGATTCGTGTACAAAGAACCACTCTATGAACGCTCTCCCGTCACCGGATCTCGGCGATTTACGCGTGTTTTGCGAAGTGGCGCGCAAATCGAGTTTCAGCGCGGCTGCGGAGGCCCTGTCGGTATCCGCGGCGTATGTCAGCAAACGCATCAATGTGCTCGAGACTACGCTGGGTACGCGTTTATTGCACCGCTCCACGCGGCGGGTCGCGATCACCGAGGCGGGCGAGCGCGTCTACACGTGGGCCGAAAAGATCCTCGACGACGTCGATCAACTGGTGGAAGACGTGTCCACCACGCGCCGCATTCCCGGCGGCAAGCTGCGCATTTCCAGCAGCTTCGGCTTCGGCCGCCGTTTCGTCGCACCCGCGCTGGCGCGCTTTTCCGAGCGCTATCCGCAATTGAGCGTGCGGCTCGATCTGTTCGACCGTCTCGTCGATGTAGCGGGCGAAGGTTTCGACCTGGATGTGCGCATCGGCGACGAGATCGCGCCGCATCTGATCGCGCGGCGGCTCGCGTCGAATCATCGCGTGCTGTGCGCGTCGCCCGGCTATCTTGCGCGGCATGGCGCGCCACGCCAGCTTGCCGATCTGTCCTCGCATGCGTGTCTCGCGATCAAGGAGCGCGACCATCCGTTCGGTCTGTGGCGTTTGACGGTGCGCGGCGAGACGGCCTCGATCAAGGTCACGGGACCGTTGTCGACCAATCACGGCGAAGTGGCGGTGGAGTGGGCGCTGGCCGGACGCGGCATCGTGCTGCGTTCCATGTGGGACGTGCGGCCGCTGCTCGAAACCGGGCAGTTGCAGCAGGTGCTGCCCGAGGTCACGCAACCGGCGAATCTGTGGGCGGTGTATCCGGCACGGCTCGCGCAATCGGCCAAGGTGCGGGTGTGCGTCGATTTTCTGAGCGAGGAGTTCGCGCAGTGGAGCCCGCCGGCCGATGGTGCGGCAGCCGTGGACATGGCCGGAGTTACCGAACGTTGAAGGCCGAGCGCCGGTAAGACCCGGCGGATCGAACACCACGCAACGCCTAGTGATGGTTCTGCGAGAACAGCGTTTCGAGCGGATAGTGGCTCTTCACGATCGGCGATTTGATGATCACGTAGCTGAAGTACTTCTCGATGCCGATGTCGCGTTCGAGCAGACCTTCCACGATGCTCTGGTAATGGCTCACGCTGCGTGTGACGAACTTCAGCAGGTAATCGTAGCCGCCGCTCGCCAGATGGCACTCGACGATCTCGTCGACGTCGCGAATCGCATTCACGAACTTGATGAAGTCTTCCCGCCGATGATCGGCGAGCGTGACTTCGGTGAACACGATCTGCACGTCGCCGAGCTTTTCGAGCTGGATCTGCGCACCGTAGCCGATGATGTAGCCCGCTTTTTCCAGACGCTTGACACGGATCAGGCAAGGACTGGGCGACAGGCCGACCGCGTCGGCAAGCTCGACGTTGGTTATGCGGCCTTTCTTCTGCAATTGGGAAAGTATGCGCAGGTCAATCCGGTCTAGCTTGCAGTCGCTGCTCATCGTAACGTTGTCGCTCTGGCGGTGGGGCATGGGGCTGGGGGGCCCTCTACTCTAGCATGCAGCGGCGTGCGTTCCGAGCTTCAACGCGGCACGCACATCGGCTTGCGCCAGAACGTCGTCGAGGGTTTTTTCAAGCCGTTCGAACATCAGATCGAACTCGCCCTCGGTGTACGAGAGCGCCGGTGCGAAGCCGAGAATGTTGTCGCCGAAGGCGCGGAAAATCAGGCGGTTTTCATACGCGGCGGCGGCGATCCGTTCCGACAGTTTCAGCGCCGGGTCGAAGCGCGCCTTGCTGTCCTTGTCGGCGACGAGTTCGAGCGCGCCGAGCAGGCCGCGGTGGCGCGAGTCGCCCACCAGCGGATGCGCGAGCAACGCGTCGAGGCCGCGCGCGAAACGCGGCGCACGCGCCACGCCGTTCGCCAGCAGTCCGCCTTCGTGATAGAGGCGCAGCACTTCGAGGCCGATGGCCGCGCTCACCGGGTGCGCCGAATATGTGTGGCCGTGACCGACCACCGCTTCGGCGTCGCCGTCCGCAATGCCCTGATAGATTTCGTCCGACATCAGCACGGCGCCCATCGGCGCATAGCCTGCGGTCAACCCCTTCGCTACCGTCATCAGGTCCGGTTCGACGTTTTCGCCCTGGCAGGCGAACAGCGGACCGGTGCGGCCGAAACCCGTAATGACTTCGTCGGCGACGAACAGGATGCCCAGCTTGCGGCAACTTTCACGCATCGCCTTGAGCCAGCCGGCCGGCGGCACGATCACGCCGCCCGAGCCCTGGATCGGTTCGCAGAAAAACGCGGCGACGTTGTCGGCACCGAGTTCGGCCACCTTCGCTTCGAGCGCGGCCACCGAGGCGGCGATCAGCGCGGCGTCGTCGGCGAAATCGCTGCGGTACGCGTACGGCGAGGGCAGATGATGCTGGTTCGGCAGCGGCAGATCGAAGTTGCGGTGGAACGCGGGCAGCGCGGTGAGACCGGCGCCGGTCGTCGACGAGCCGTGGTAGCCGCGTTGCAGCGCGATCACGTGCTTCTTCGACGGCCGGCCCGTGGCGTTGAAGTAATGCGTGATGAAGCGTAGTGCCGAGTCCACCGCGTCGGAACCGCCGAGCGTGAAGTACACGTGTTGCAGCGAAGCGGGCGACACCTCCACCAGCTTTTGCGCGAGTTCGATGGCCGGTTCCGAGCCGAAATGGAAATAGCCGGTCGCATAGGGCAGTTTCTGCATCTGTGCGGTGGCGGCCTCGACAATGCTCTGCTGACCGTAGCCGACGTTCACGCACCAGAGTCCGGAAAACGCGTCGAGCAGTTCGTTGCCGGCCGCGTCGCGCAGAAACGCGCCGCTGGCGGATTCGATGACGGTGACGCCGCGTGCTTCGTGCGCGCGGTAGTTGATGACCGGGTGAATCAGATGCTTGCGGTCGGCTTCGATGAGCGATTGAATCGGCATGGTGGTTTCTCGTCGCGGGAAGGGGTGGTTGACCGTCACATACTACTGATCAGCGGCGATCGCCTGCTCACCTAAACAATTGCCGGAAAAGCGCGCGCGACTCGTTTTGATGCACGGTCTCGGCATTTTCTGCTGCGGGCGCTAAAAAACGGCGCCGCGCGGGCCTTTTCGTTCGGCACCGCGCCCGCTATGTTCAATACGCTCAATAGCCCTGAGCGCGGTCGATCTGGCCGAGCATCGGCAAGCCTTCGCGATGGCGGCGCAGATTCTCCAGCACCACTTCGACGGCGGTTTCCGGCCGCGTCGCACTGGCGATATGCGGCGTGATGCGCACGCGCGGATGCGTCCACAACGCATGACCGGCGGGCAACGGCTCGGGATCGGTGACGTCGAGAATGGCATTCTGCAATTGACCGCTTTCCAGCGCCGCGAGCAAATCCTGCTGATTCAGATGTGGCCCGCGGCCCGTTTGAATCAGCGACGCGCCGCGCGGCAACTTCGCGAACAACTGCGCGTCGAGCAGCCCGCGCGTGGCGGGCGTGAGCGGCAGCAGGCAGATCAGGATGTCGGTGCGCGCGAGAAACGCATCCCGTGCGCCTTCACCCGCATAACAGGCCACGCCTTCGATCTCGCGCGCCGAACGGCTCCATCCCGCACAGTCAAAGCCGAACAGGCGCAGCCTTTCCAGCACCGCGGTGCCCAATATACCGAGCCCAAGCACACCGACGCGACGCTGGCTGGCGGGCTTGAGCGGCAACTCGCGCCAGACCTGCCGCCGTTGCTGAAGCGCGTAATCGAACAGATCGCGATGAATGGTCAGCACAGTCTGCGTGACGTATTCGACCATTCCTTCGACAATTCCCGGCTCGATCATGCGCACTACAGGCACATGGTCCGGCACGCCCGACAGATCGAACTGATCGACGCCGGCGCCGACCGAGAACACGACTTCCAGATTGGGGAAGGTGCGCGTCGGATCTTCAGGCGGCTGCCAGGCGGCGAGGTAGCGGATCGCGGCCGGATCGCCGAGGTCGGGCCAGATATGAAACGGCAGTTCCGGCGCCTTCTGCGCGAAGAGTTTCGCCCACTGGGCGCCGCGCGCCGGGTCGGCTTTGTAGAGGAAGGCCATGATGGTCAGCAGATTGCCTGGTTGATGATGCCGTATTGCAGGTAATGAGTATCCTGTGCGCCGCTCGCGGGCTCGCCCGGTGTGGCAGGGCGGACCATTTTGACCACCGTATCCACGCGTGGCAACCCCAACTGTTCCAGCCACCCGGTCAGACCGCTTACGCCGGGTGTATCGATACGCACGAACACGCCTTCGTTCAGCGCCAGCCAGTGGCTGATGAGCGCCTTGGCGCGGCTCGAATCTTCCGAGGCGGGCGCGACCACCGGACCGATCGCAAAGCCGCGTCCGAAGCGGCGAAACAGCGCGAAGCCGATCAGTTCGCCGTCGCGGTCGAGCGCGATGCCGTCGGCGCTCTCCAGCAGCGCGGGCAACACCTTGCCGCGATCCAGACCGCTGGCTCGCGACGCCAGTTCGACCAGCCGCGCGGTATCGCTCGAACCGAGCGGACGCAAGCGCTCGCCGGGCGGCAACGACACGAGCGGCGGCTGGAACGCCGCGCCCCGATGCTGGTCGAGCGTGCCGGCCACGCGAAAGCCCAGCTTTTCATACAGCGGCTGGCCCGCGGTGGTGGCGTGCAGGAACGTGACCCGGCCGCCCAGTTCTTCCAGCACCAGTTCCATCAACTTTCTGCCGATGCCGCGCCCCTGGCTTGCCGGCGAGACGATCACCATGCCGAGCGAGGCGTGCCCGGCGCCGTATTTCCAGCACAGCGCGGTGCCGATCACGCCGCTTGCGTCTTCCGCGACGAAACCCTCGCCCAGAAGCGCCACGAATCTCCAGTCGTCCGTGCGATGCGGCCATTTGAGTTCGACCGTCAACGCGTGCGCGGCGGCGATGTCGTCGAGGGTGAAGCGTCTATAGGTAATCGAATCGGACACACCGTACTCCCTGATTGACTGAAGGCTGACGCCGTCACTGTGTCACCCGGTGGGCGGTGTGACTAGGACGATCTTTTTATCGCGGGCGCCGGAACGGGCCGCAGTGAAATTCGATGCAAAACGCCAGGTCTGGGCACGCATTACGGGTGAGTTCTGCTGCGCGGCGATTTTTGTCGGCGACATATGCCGCGGCCGCGCACTACGATTTTGTCATGGCGGCGGCGTTGCCGAAACGCGCCGTACGCGACCAACAGCCAGCCACACAGGAAACCTCTCTCATGGTGTTCAAATCGTCGATGGGCGTGTTCACGTCGATCAACGAAGAGAGCATTCGTTCCCGGCGGATTTCGCGCGGCGACATCGTCGCGGCTGGCGCGCCGTGAAACAGTCCATCAGCCTCAATGCCGCCAGGGCCTTCATTGAAGCCCATTTCGACGAACCCGTGACGCTCGCGCAACTCGCCGAGCTCTCCGCGCTCAGCGTGTCGCGCTTTGCCACGGTATTCCGGCAACAATACGGATCGTCGCCATACCGCTATCTGTGCGGCCTGCGGATTCAGCGCGCGCAAACGCTGTTGCTGGAAGGCGTTCCCGGATCGGTGGTTGCGACCGAGGTGGGTTTCTTCGATCAAAGCCATTTTGGCCGGCATTTCAAGAAGTGCTGTGGGATGACGCCCAGTATGTTCATACAGCGCGCGGCGGCGAATGCAGCCCATGCGGTCGAGCAGGGTAGTACCGCGCTCCCGGCACACAACGCGACATGTTGGCCATAACGTGATGTCATGGACCCCACAACAATTGCGGCGTTGTCGCCAATAAACAGATTCACTATATTGGGCTCAACGCGCATTACATCCACGATATCTTTCGCTTAACCGTTTCGAGGACATATTCGTGATCAAGAAGCCAACGTTGCGCCCGCTTGCCGCTGTTCTGATTCTTGGCGTCGCGGGTCTCGTGCCCGCATGTCTGACGCCTGCTTTTGCTGCCGGGAAGATTACCTTTGTCTCTCAAGGCGGGACGTATCAGGAAGCACAGACCAAAGCCATCCTCGATCCGGCTGCGAAGCTGCTGAACATCACCGTGAACCAGGACAGCATTCCGGACGCGTGGCCGCAGATCAAGGCGCAGGCCGCAACCGGCAAGCCGATCTGGGACGTGGTCGATACGCCCACGTCCAACTGCTTGCGCGGCGGACATGAAGGCCTGCTGGAGAAACTCGATTTTTCCAGAATGCCCAACGCGGCTGCGATGCCCGAGAAATACCGCACGCCGTATTCGGTTGCCTATGAGTTCTATTCGACGGTGATCGGCTATAACAAGAAAACATTGAAGAAGGTGCCGCAGAGCTGGGCCGATTTCTGGAACGTGAAGGCGTTTCCAGGCACGCGCGCGCTGCGCAACGATCCGCAGACCGTGCTCGAAGCCGCGCTGCTCGCCGACGGTGTGCCGCGCGACAAGCTCTATCCGCTCGACGTCGATCGTGCCTTCAGGAAGCTGCAGCAGATCAAGCCGGACGTGACGGTCTGGTGGACTTCGGGCGGCCAGTCTGCGCAACTGCTGCATGACGGCGAAGTCGACATGACGATGATCTGGAACGGCCGCGCGAGCGCCGTACGCAAGGACAATCCCGACGTCGACTTCACGTTCAACGACGGCATTTTGCAGAACACGCAACTCTGCGTGCTGAAGAACGCGCCGAACCTGCCTGATGCGATCAGGTTCGTCAACGCGGCCGTCTCGCCCGACCTGCAGGCCAACCTGCCGCTTTATATCGACTACGGTCCGGGCAATCCGGCCGCGTTCAAGACCGGCAAGATCGACGCCAAACGTGCGAGCGAGCTGCCGAGCTCGCCGGAGAATGCGTCGAAGCAGGTGTTGATGTCGGAGGAGTGGTGGGCATCGGACGCCGGCATTCAGGCTAAGGCGCGTTGGCTCAAGTTCATGCAGTAAGCGGAAGTCGTTTTTCCTGCGCGCGGGTTTGCGGGTAGTTGAACGCGAAACCCGCGCGCAAATCCCAGCGCTTTTTGCGCGTCCCGCACGGCGCATCGTCCGCGCCATTCATCGAACATGATCGACTATCTGATTCTCGGCGGCGGCTCGGCCGGCTGTGTGCTGGCCGCGCGCCTTTCCGAAGACGAGGGTAAGACCGTCTGCCTCGTCGAGGCCGGCCGCAATATCTCGCGAACGGACATGCCCGCCACGGTGCGCAGCCGCTATCCCGGCCGCGCCTATCTCGACACCTCGAACATCTGGCAGCGCCTGAAGGCACGCATGAGCACCCCGGCCGCGACACGCCGTTACGAACAGGCGCGCCTGCTCGGCGGCGGGTCGGCGATCAATGCGCTGATGGCGAACCGCGGCGCGCCGGCCGACTACGACGAATGGCACGCGCACGGCGCACACGGCTGGAACTGGGACGCGTGTCTGCCGTACTTCCGCAAGCTCGAAACCGATCACGACTTCGGCGGGGCGCTGCATGGCACGAGCGGACCGGTGCGCATCCAGCGCACGCCGTGGGCGCGTATCTCGCCATTCGTACGGGCGGTGCTCGCCACGCTCGACGCGCGCGGCCACACGCGGCGTGACGACCAGAACGGCGAATGGCAGGACGGCACGTTCATCGGCTCGATCGCGGTGAGCGAAGCGGGCGAGCGCATCCCGACTTCGGTCTGCTATCTCGACGACGCCGTGCGTGCCCGGCCGAATCTCACCATCCGTACGCAAACGCTCGTCGAACACCTGCTGTTCGACGGCAAGCGCGCGATCGGCGCGCGGGTTGTCGGCGAGGACGGTGCGAGTGAAACGTTGCACGCCGGACAGGTGATCGTTTGTGCGGGCGCGATTCACAGCCCCGCGCTTCTGATGCGAAGCGGCATCGGGCCGGCGTCCGAACTCGCCGCACTCGGTATCGAGGTGCTGGCGGATCGCGGCGGCGTGGGCGGCAATCTGATGGAGCATCCGTCGATCGCCGTGTCGGCGGTTCTGCCGCGCGCGGCCCGCGCGTTATATCCCGACGAGCATCACGAGCAGGCGATCGTGCGTTTTTCCTCGGGCGTGAGCGGAGCGGTGCCGGGCGACATGCACGGCGCGATCCTGTCGCGATCGGGCTGGCATTCAGTCGGCTACCGGCTCGGCACGCTGTTTTTCTGGGTGAACAAGTCGTACTCGCGCGGCCGCGTGAGCCTGACCTCGGCCAGTGCGCACGACGAACCCGCCGTCGACTTCAACATGCTGTCCGACGCGCGCGATCTCGAACGGCTGAAACTCGCGCTGCGCTTCGGCGCCCAGACGCTGGCCGATCCGATGATGGCGAAGCACCGCGCCACGCTGCTGCCTTCGAGCTATTCGCCGCGCGTCGCGAGCGTGGCCGTGCCGGGCGTGTGGAACGCGTTGCAACGCGGCCTGCTGAGCGCGCTGCTCGACATTGCCGGGCCGTTGCGCGGGTGGCTGGTGCGCCGCGTGGTCACGCAAGGCGTGACGCTCGACGAACTGCTCGCCGACGATCACGCGTTGACGCGTTTCGTGACGCGCTCGGTGGGTGGCACCTGGCATCCGTCCGGAACCTGTCGCATGGGTGCCGCCGACGATCCGCTCGCCGTCTGCGACGCGCGCGGCGCGGTATATGGCGTCAGCGGACTTTATGTAGGCGATGCGTCGTTGATGCCGTCGATCCCTTGCGCGAACACGAATGTGCCGACCATCATGATCGCGGAGCGGATCGCGGATATGCTGCGGGGACGGGCGGGCACTGCGGCGGCTCCTTGAACAAGCCCGGAGTGGCGATGCCTACCGTGAAATAGCCGTATATCGGATAAATCAAAAATATCCGTATATCAGCTAAATTGACTTTATCCGTATTTCGGCTAAA
>Ga0255336_101486_pt1 | contig 16462 bp, 16 predicted proteins | sample MeOH1_35cm_T3_17_FD_189102 | JGI IMG/M metagenome (GOLD analysis project Ga0255336, IMG submission 189102) | Sandy soil microbial communities from University of British Columbia, Vancouver, Canada - MeOH1_35cm_T3_179 | ecosystem: Engineered > Artificial ecosystem > Sand microcosm > Unclassified ...
TCGAAGACGGCACGCGTCGCGTGATCGGCGCGATCGGGATCAGCGGTCTCGCGCCGGCCGAAGATCAGTTGCTGGCGGATGCCGGCACCCACTTCATCAAGCTTTCGACGCAACCCACATAATCGCCTCAAGCCAAACTCAGGAAACCTGACAATGTCAAAGTCCAGCGTCTACGTTACCCGCATGATTCCGCAGCAGACCATCGATACGCTGCGGGAACACCACGACGTGGAAGTGAACCCGCACGACCGGGCGCTTAGCAAGAAAGAACTGCTGCAAGCGGTGCGCGGCCGCGATGCGGTGATCAGTCTGCTCACCGATACCATCGACGGCGAGGTGCTCGACGCGGCCGGTGCACAATGCCGGATCGTCGCGAACTATGCGGTGGGCTTCAACAACTTCGATCTCGATGCAGCGACCGCGCGCGGCGTGATCATGACGAACACGCCTGGCGTGCTGGACGACGCAACCGCGACTCACGCGTGGGCCTTGCTCCTCGCAACGGCCCGCCGCATCCCGGAGTCCGAGCGCTATGTTCGCGCGGGCAAATGGCATGGCTGGGCACCGATGGCGTTCATCGGCCAGGACGTCGACAACAAGACGCTCGGCATCGCGGGTCTTGGTCGGATCGGTTCCAAGTTCGCGCGCAAGGCTGCGGCGTTTGACATGAACATTATCTACACGGACGCGAGGCCTAACACAGAATTCGAACGCCAGTACAACGCGCGCTTCGTCGACAAGGCAACGCTCTTGCGCGAGTCGGACTATCTGTCGCTGCATCTTCCGCTCCTCGCCGAGACGCATCACTACATCGGCGCAGCCGAACTGGCTGCGATGAAGCCGACAGCGGTTCTGATCAATGCGGCGCGGGGACCGCTCGTCGATGAAAAAGCGCTTGTCGCGGCGTTAAGGGAGAAGGTCATCTGGGGCGCTGGGCTCGACGTCTTCGAGGACGAACCCAAACTCACGCCCGGACTCGCGGAACTCGATAACGTGGTAATCGTTCCGCACATCGCATCAGCGACCACGCAGACACGGCTCGCGATGGGCAAGATTGCTACCGACAACGTGATCCGCGTCCTCAATGGCGAAGCGCCGCTCAACTGCATCAACCCACAAGTACTCAAGTAACGGCCAAGCGAAGAGGACATCATGGCAAAGTTAGGATTTATCGGACCGGGCATCATGGGCGCGCCGATGGCGGCGAACCTGTTGCGCGGCGGTCATCAACTGTTCGTGCATGGACGCAGTTCCGCGCCCGCGACGCTGATCGAAGGCGGTGCAACTCAATGCGCATCGCCCAGGGAGGTGGCCGAACAGTCAGAGTTCATCTTCATCATGGTGCCGGATACGCCTGATGTCGAACGGGTCCTGTTCGGCGAGAACGGCGTGGCGAGCGGCCTCGACAACGGTCAGGTCGTGGTCGACATGAGTTCGATCTCGCCGATGGCCACGAAGGAGTTCGCAGCGAAAATCAACGCACTAGGATCGAAATATCTCGACGCGCCCGTGTCCGGCGGCGAAGTGGGCGCGAAGGCGGGAACACTCACGATCATGGTCGGCGGTCCCAAGGAGACGTTCGAAGAGGTGAAGCCCTTCTTCGACTTGATGGGCAAGAACATCACGCTGGTAGGCGAAAACGGCGACGGTCAAACGACCAAGGTGGCCAACCAGATCATCGTGGCGTTGAACATACAGGCGGTATCCGAAGCCTTGCTGTTCGCCTCCAAAGCGGGCGCGGACCCGTCCAAGGTGCGACAGGCGTTGATGGGTGGATTCGCAGCGTCGAGAATCCTCGAGATTCATGGTGACCGCATGATAAAGCGTACGTTCGACCCGGGCTTTCGGATCGAGCTGCATCAGAAGGACTTAAATCTCGCATTGCAGGGAGCGAGAGCGTTGGGCCTCGCGCTTCCTCACACCGCGTCCGCGCAGGAATTGATGAACACGTGCGCGGCGAACGGCAACAGCAAACTGGATCACTCCGCTTTGTGCCAGGCAGTAGAGCTGATGTCGAACCACCGGATCGCGGACAAATAGGCGGGCAATATATGGGATTTTCTCCGGCGCAAGCGGCTTGCTGGCATCCGGAGAAATCGTGCTGCCTTCGAGCGCAAACGTTTGGCCACAACTACTTAGCATTACATATCTATTGCATTGACTGACGAATACAAAAAAAACCGGGAGTCCGGGACATCGCTCACAGTGCGCTTCCATGGACCACGGTATGCACGGTGATGCCGTGCGCTCCTGCGGATTCGACGATGTTTGCTCGGGCCCGCGTCATAACCTTCGAAAAATAGAGGACGCAAATGCATCGAAGCTTCAAGCGAACCATCTTTGCAACAGGAGTGCTGGCCTACATGGCATCGAGCGGCGCATTGGCGCAAGGCGCGCCGCGCAACTTTCCGCAGGCCCCGGAGACCGCGGCCTCGATACAACAGAACCTGAAGAACATCAAGATGCCGCCCGGCTTCAAGATCGACTTGTATGCCATGGTGCCGGGGGCGCGCGCCATTGCCGTCGACCCGACGACCGGTACCGCCTATATCGGCACCCGCAAGAATGCGGTCTGGGTCCTGCATGATGACGGCAATGGCAAAGTGAACCAGGTCACGGAGTTTTCCCCGACAACGGGCTTCAAGGACCCTAACGGCGTCTGCTTCGCGCCCGATGGAACCCTGTTCGCCGTTGAGCTCAACCGGATCTTGTCGTTCAGCAATCCCGGCAGTGCCACGCCGACTCAGAAGGACGTGGTGCCGCAGGGCCAGTTGATCCCCGTCGGCGACGAGGCCTACAACCATGGCGCACGAGTGTGCCGCGTCGGGCCGGACGGCAAGCTGTACGTGGCGGTCGGACAGCACTACAACGTGTTGCCGCCCGAGAAATACGACGCCTACTACAAGGAAGGCATGGGCGCGATCGTGCGCTACAACCAGGACGGCAGCGGTCGTGAGATCTACGCTCACGGCATTCGCAATTCTGTCGGGCTCGACTTCAATCCGAAAGACAAGACGCTCTGGTTCACTGACAACCAGACGGACACGCTCGGCGACGACCGCCCGCCCGGCGAACTGAATCGTGCCACCAAGGCGGGCCAGGACTTCGGCTATCCGTTCTACGGCGGCGGTCACGACCGTACGGTCGAATACCAGGACAAGACGCCGCCGGCCGGCGTGATCTTCCCACAAGTTAACCTGCCTCCGCACGCGGCCGATCTCGGCATGTCTTTCTACGAAGGCGCGTCGTTCCCCAAGAAATATGCCGGCGGGATTTTCGACGCAGAGCACGGCTCGTGGGTCCGCAAGCATCCGCTTGGCGCGCGCATCGTGTTTACGCATCTGAAGCCCGACGGCACGGCTGCTGGCATTGAAGTCTTTGCTTCGGGCTGGCTCACGCCCGATGGCCAGTACAAGGGACGTCCTGTGGACGTGGAGCCAATGAAGGATGGTTCCCTGCTTGTATCGGACGATTTCGCGAGCGCGGTTTACCGCATTTCCTACGTTGGCAAGTAAGGGGCACATGTGCGAAAGATTTTTCTGACCTTCACCCTGTTCGCGACATTGGCTTCCGCCGCGTCGGGCAGCATGGCGGCCGACATAGCCGCCGGGAAATCCCGTGCGGCGCAGTGCGCGGCCTGCCATGGACCGGACGGGCACGCCGTCGCTCCGCAGACGCCGAATCTGGCCGCACAGGACGAGGACTATCTAGCTCAACAACTGAAGGATTTTCGTTCGGGTGCGCGGCAAAACGAAACCATGTCGGTAATCGCCAAACCGCTTAGCGACATGGAGATTGCCAATCTGGCCGCGTACTTCAACAGCCTGAAATAAGCCCACTAGCTCCCGCGTGATTCGCGGGATTCAAGACGAATGGATTTCGGCGGGACGCGCGCAGCGCGCCCCACCGGAACGAATAGGAGCCGACAATGATTATGAAAGCGACTGCCGTCCTTGCGTGCTGTTGGTCGATCGCCGTACTTTTGATCTCGCCGCTGGCCCATGCCGCGGCCGATCCGCATGTCTTCACGCAAACCTGCCCGAATGGGGACAAGATTGCGGTGAACATGAACAAGAAGACTTTGGCATTTACGCGCGGCTCGCAGACCTACCATGCGACTTACGATGATGGTTATGCCATAACGTGGGTCGCGGACAACCCGCCACTGCCCGACGGCGTGAAGACAATGCCGACGGGCGGTCAGATCGGGACAGACGGGGCTTTTTTTGGCGATGGAGATGTCGACAATAACGTCGTTTGCCCGCGAGACAAATGACAGCAGCTTTTTCGCAGCAATAGCGTCCCAGCTTGAATGTGGTGCAGACCAACACACTGCGTTGTTCATAAGGCTATACACCGGGCCGTTGCAAATCGTGCTCCGGAGCATAGAGGGAAAGTCAGGTGGTTTTCTGACTGAGATGGCTGTGTTTTTTTGAACTTAACGAAGGAGCTCTAGTGATGACTTGGACAACCCCCGTTTATACCGACATGCGTTTTGGCTTTGAAGTGACTATGTATATAGCAACTCGTTAGTATCGCGTCGAAAGACGTTCGAGGTGGCATGCAGTGAGATGTCATCTCGAACGATGCCCCAGCGAGGCGTTTTTTGATTTGATGCCTCGTGCGTTGGTCCGACTGTCGTTCCGTCGATGCGAGTAACAACCCCATATGAAATTGAAGGTACTCGGTTCATCCGCGGGCGGCGGCTTTCCGCAATGGAACTGCAACTGCCGGAATTGCGACGGTGTGCGCAACGGCACGCTGAATGCGCAGCGGCGTACGCAGTCGTCGATCGTGGTCAGCGCGAACGGCGAGGACTGGCTGCTCGTCAACGCGTCACCCGATTTGCTTGCGCAGATCGCGGCTCATCCCGAACTTCAACCAGCGCGTCGCGCGCGTGACAGCGGTATCGCAGCCGTGGTGACCATGGACGCGCAGATCGATCACGTGACCGGCTTGCTGATGCTGCGTGAACGCGATACCCCGTTGCCGCTCTACGTCACCGACGCCGTCCTGCAGGACCTGAGCACCGGCTTGCCCGTTGTATCGATACTCGCGCATTACTGCGGCGTCGAGCGCCATGCGATTCCGCTCGACGGAGCGTCGTTCACCGTTCCCGCGTTGCCGGGGATTCGCATTGAAGCGCTGCCGCTGTCGAGCAAAGCGCCGCCCTACTCGCCGCATCGCGAAGCGCCTCAACGTGGCGACAACATCGGGCTGACGTTCATCGACGAGCATTCGGGCAAGCGTGCGTTCTACGCGCCCGGTCTCGGTGCTTTAGAACCGCACGTACTCGAAGCGATGAACGGCGCCGACTTGTTGCTGGTCGACGGCACGCTCTGGACGCCGGACGAAATGATCGAACTGGGGCTGTCTAAAAAGACCGCCGCCGATATGGGCCATCTCGCGCAAACCGGCGCGGGCGGCATGATCGAAGTGCTCGATTCGATCGAACGTGCGGGCGTGCGCAAGGTTCTCATTCACATCAACAACACGAATCCGATCCTGATCGAAGACGGTCCCGAGCGGCGGCGGCTCGCTGAACACGGCATTGAAGTCGCCTTCGATGGTTTGGCATTCGAACTTTAAGCGTTGCTAGCGCTTCGCAGGAGAATCTTGTGAACGGCCCCACTCCGATTACTACCGAACATGCTACCGCCTGGACCCGCGAGGAGTTCGAAGCCCAGCTTCGCGCGAAAGGCACCGCGTATCACATTCATCATCCGTTCAACGTGAAGATGAACGAGGGCGGCTGTTCGCGCGAGCAGATCCGCGGCTGGGTCGCGAACCGGTTCTATTACCAGATCAACATTCCGCTGAAGGACGCGGCCGTGATGTCGAATTGCCCGGATCGCGAGACGCGCAGGCGCTGGGTGCTGCGTATCCTCGATCACGACGGCTATGGCAACGATGAAGGCGGCATCGAAATCTGGGCCCGGTTGGGCGATGCGGTTGGTCTCACGCGTGACGAACTCTGGTCGCTGAAGCATGTGACGCCGGGCGTGAGATTCGCCGTCGATGCCTACGTCAACTTCGCGCGTCGTGCGCCTTGGCAGGAGGCGGTGTGTTCATCGCTGACGGAGATCTTCGCGCCGCAAATTCATAAGGATCGGCTCGCCACGTGGCCTTCGTGTTACCCGTGGATCGAAGCCGATGGCCTCACGTATTTCCGCTCGCGTATCTCGCTCGCACAACGCGATGTCGAGCACGGCTTGCAAGTCACGCTCGATTACTTCAAGACCCGCGAGCAGCAGGAACGCGCGCTCGATATCCTGCAGTTCAAGCTCGACATTTTATGGTCGATGCTCGATGCCATCGAAAGGGCCTTCCCGCAATGACATTGCCTATGCTCAAGCTCAAGGGAATCTTCCGGCTGCAATGGGAACCGGCACAGGAAGCGCATGTGCTGCTCTATCCCGAAGGGATGGTGAAACTGAATCAAAGCGCGGGGGAAATACTCAAGCGCTGCGACGGTACCCGCAATATCGACACGTTGATCGCGGACTTGCAACAGGCTTTCAACGCGCAGGGCATTGGCGATGAAGTCCGCCTGTTTGTCGCTGAAGCCGAGCGGCGCGGATGGCTGGAGAAGGCATCATGAGCGATATCGCGCCGCCGCTGTGGCTGCTGGCCGAGCTGACGTATCGATGCCCGTTGCATTGCGCGTTTTGCTACAACCCGGTGAACTACACCGATCACAGCAGCGAATTGTCCACTGACGAATGGATCAAGGTGCTGCGCGAAGCCCGTGCGCTCGGCGCGGCGCAGCTTGGTTTTTCGGGTGGCGAGCCGCTCTTGCGCGACGATCTGGAAGTGCTCGTACGTGAAGGGCGCCAACTCGGTTTTTATACGAACCTGATCACGTCTGGCATCGGTTTGACCGACAAGCGCCTTGATGCGTTGAAAGACGCCGGGCTCGATCACATCCAGTTGTCGTTCCAGGACTCAACGCAGGAACTCAACGATTTCCTGAGCAGCACGCGCACCTTCGACCTGAAGAATCGAGTAGCAAAATCGATCAAGGCGCACGACTTTCCGATGGTCATGAACTGCGTGCTGCATCGATACAACCTGCCACATGTGGACAAGATCATCGACATGGCGCTCGCCATGGGCGCCGAATATCTCGAACTCGCGAACACGCAGTACTACGGCTGGGCGCATGCCAACCGCGCGCAACTGATGCCGACCGCTGAGCAGTTGAAGGAAGCCGAGGCGGTGGTGGAGCGGTATCGCCAAGAGATCGGCGATCGCTGCAAGATCTACTTCGTCGTGCCGGACTACTTCGAAAACCGGCCCAAACGCTGCATGAACGGCTGGGGCTCGGTGTTCCTTGGCATATCCCCGGACGGTGCCGCGCTGCCCTGTCACACGGCTCGTTCGCTGCCCGGCCTGACCTTCCCGAACGTCAAGCAACGTTCAGTCCGCGAGATCTGGTACGACAGTGATGCGTTCAACCGCTTTCGCGGTTTCGGCTGGATGAAGGAACCGTGCCGCAGTTGCGAGGAAAAAACCATCGATGCGGGCGGATGCCGCTGTCAGGCGTACTTGCTGACGGGCGACCCGGCCAACGCCGATCCGGTCTGCGATAAATCGCCCCACCACGAAGCTGTAATCAACGTGGTGCGCAAAGCGGCCGTCGAACGCGAGCCGGACGAGCACCCGATCATGTTTCGCAACGACAGTAATTCACATCGGCTGGCGGCGGCGCGCGACGGCCGCGGCCCTGACTATCACAGCGTCGCCGATCTCGCGGGAGTTCGTAAATGACCACTGCCGATATAAGTGTCCTTCTGGTCGATGACCACGCTGTCGTGCGCGAAGGTTACCGGCGCCTGCTCGAACTCAGCCCCGATGTCCGCGTGGCCGGCGAAGCCGCCGACGCCGCGCAGGCGTACCAGCGCTTCTGTGCATTACGCCCCGATGTCGTCGTGATGGATCTGGCGCTACCGGGTGCGAGCGGCATTGAAGCAATGCGTCGAATGCTTGCCCGTGAACCGGACGCCCATGTGCTGATCTTCAGCGTGCACGAGGAAACGATATTCGTACGACGTGCACTGGATGCCGGCGCACGCGGTTACGTGACCAAGGCAAGCGCGCCTGACGTCTTGGTGGAAGCGGTCCGGGCAGTAGCGCGGCGAGCGCGTTATCTGAGCGCGGACATTTCTCAGGCACTTGCCTTGCGGACTGCCTTCCAGGAAGGGCCGCCGGGACGCCAACTGTCCGCTCGGGAATTTGAAGTGCTGCGTCTGCTGGTGCAGGGCTACACGCTGCCGAGCATCGCGGAACGACTAGGCCTGAGTCAAAAGACCGTGGCCAACCATCAATCGGTGATCCGTCAAAAGTTCGGCGCGGACAACGGCGTGCAGCTTGCGCAAATGGCGAACCGCCTCGGCCTTCATTTCACCGATTTCGCCAACTCCACGAGTTCGCTCGGTTCGTTCGGCTCGGGCAATCCAGCCTGAACGGGCACGCGCGCGCAAAACAGAAAACCGCTGCCCGGCTGGCTGGCGATGTGGAACTCTCCGCCTATCGCCTCGACACGCTCGCGCATACCGATCAGCCCCAGCCCCGCGCGCGGTTTTGTCAGATCGATGCCGGGACCGTCATCGGTCATGGTCACGACAATTTCATCGCGTGTTGCCCGCGCATCATCCGCAGTCCGAACCAGATAGATTTCGACCCGCGACGTGCGCGCAAACTTCGAAACGTTGGTCATCCCCTCCTGCACCAGCCGATAAAGCGTGATGTTCAGCACGTCTGCCAGATTGGTAAAGTCGCCTTCCACCGTCAACGTGAACGATGCCTGCGGCAAGCGTTCACGCCAGCTTTCCACGCAATGTTCCAGCGCACTCGGCAGACCGAATTCATCGAGGCCGATGGGCCGCAGGCGCCGGATCATGCCGCCGATCTGCCGGTACACCGTGCTTGCGCTCTGCATGACCGCAAGCGCCAGGCGATGGACTTCCGGCTCGCCCTCGGTCGACAGATCGCGGATACGTCCCGCGTCCAGAGCGATGGCGTTCAGATACTGGCCGAGTTCGTCGTGCAACTCACGTGCGAGATGACGGCGCTCATTTTCCTGCGCCCCGATGCTTTCGCTCGCAAGACGCCGGTTGTCGGCGAGGAGCCGCTCGGCCTTCTCTTCAAGCGCGCGGCGATGCAGCAATTCCCCTTGCGACTCGCGATAACGCCGCCAGGCAAACCATGCAAGACCGGTAGCCAGCACGACCAGCGTGGGGGGAAATTCGTCTAGCTGGAACCGTTCAAAGCGGCGCGTAAGCGAATACGTCAGCTCGCCGACATCGAAACGCGTGCAGAGCACGGCGGCGAGCACGGTCAGCGCCAGCACGCAGGCGAGGTCGCGCCGCGCGGTCGAGCGCGGTGCGGGCGCTTCTGCGGAAGAGGTCGGGGAATCGGGTCGCATGGCGCTCTCATTCTACTCAGCACGCATGCTCGCGTCGCGTGTGGATCATGCGGGTTGGGAGGACTTCCCCCTGTAATCGGGAAGTCCTCCCGATTGCACCGGACGCATCTTGTGGGACGCTTTCAGTATGGCAACGAACTTATACCGATAACGACAAACCGGCAGGAGACAATCATGAGCCAGGCGCTACACAAACGTTCTCGCAAGCATCCGTTAGCGCCGCAGATGGCACTGCGGTTATGCTTCGGCAGCGCGCTTGCCGGGCTGAGCGCCACGACCTGGGCACAAGAGGCGGTCGCTCCGCCAGCACCTGCATCGGATGCCAGATTGATGCAGCTCGCGCCGATCGTGGTGGTGGGCACGACACCGCTGCTCGGCATCGGCACCCCGCTCGAGAAGGTGCCGGCCAATGTCCAGACCATCAAGGGCAGCGCCATCGAACAGCAGCATTCGGCCGTCCTCACCGACTACTTCGAAAGGAACGTGGGCAGCGTCGATATCAACGAGGCCCAGGGTAATCCATCTCAGACCGACATCAACTATCGCGGCTTCACGGCGTCGCCTCTGCTCGGTACGCCGCAGGGTTTGTCGGTGTTCCTCGACGGTGTGCGCATCAACGAGCCGTTTGGCGACGTGGTGAACTGGGACCTGATTCCGCAAGCCGCAATCAACACAATCCAGCTGATCCCCGGTTCCAACCCCACCTTCGGCCTCAACACGCTGGGCGGCGCCATCGCTGTCATGACGAAAAACGGCCGCAGCAATCCGGGCGGCGAGGCGGAAGTTTCGGCTGGCTCGTGGGGCCGCAAGACGGCCCAGATCCAGCAGGGCGGCGTGATCGGCCAGAACCTGGATTATTACTTCACCGCGAACACGACCAACGACAACGGCTGGGCCGACCACAATTCCAGCCGGCTGCGGCAGGCCTTCGGCAAGCTGCGCTACACCGATGCGGACACCACGATCTCGCTCTCCATGGGAGGCGCCGACAATACCTTGCAGGGCTCGCAGACCATCCCGCGCTCCTTCCTCGATAACTACAAGCAAGCCTACACATTTCCGGACCAGAACCAGAACCAGGTTGGTTATCTCACGCTGTCGGGCGAGCATTATTTCAGCCCTAACCTGGAAATCAGCGGCAACGTGTATTACCGGCATTATCGCAACGTGAACACCAGCAGCAACACGAACAACAACTTCGGCTTGCCGGACGCCAACGGCAACATCGACATGGTGCAGGCGACCAACCTGCAGTCCGTGATCGTCACCGACAGCTACGGCGCCAGCTTGCAGATGACACTGCTCAACAAGCTGATGGGGCTGGAAAATCAGTTCGTCGCGGGCATGGCGGGCGATTTCGCCAACTCGCATTTCACGCAGGCTTCGCAGGACGCGCAATTTACCGATTCGCGCGCGACTATCGGCATAGGTCCCTTCGAATCCCAGACCGATGCAAAGACACGCAACGCCAATTACGGTGTGTATTTCGAGGACACTTTGTCGCTCACGCAGCAATGGTCGATGACACTCGCGGGGCGTTATAACTGGTCCAAGTCCGTGATCGGCGATGAAAGCGGCATGCAGCCTCTGCTCGACGGCAGCCATACGTTCTCGCGCTTCAATCCGGCGGTGGGGGTCAACTGGAACCCGACCTCCACCTTCACCGCCTACGCCGCTTACAACGAAGGCATGCGTTCGCCGACCGCCATTGAACTCGCTTGTGCCGACCCGTCGGCGCCCTGTTCCTTGCCGAACAATTTCATTGCGGACCCGTCGTTGCAACCGGTGATCTCGAAGACCTTCGAGATCGGTGCGCGTGGCCAGCTCGGGCACGCAACAACATGGAGCGCGGCGCTCTACAGAACAACGCTCGATAACGACATCCAGTTTATCAGCAGCAACGGCGCGGCCAGTACGCTTGGGTTCTTCCAGAATATGGGCAAGACGCGCAGGCAGGGGGTCGAGCTGGCTGGACGCACGCAGTTCGGGCCGCTGGGTGTTGCCGCGAGCTACAGCTATGTGGATGCGACGTATCAGTCGTCCTGGACCGAAAACAGTTCCAGCAACTCAAGCGCCGATGCCAATGGCAACATCACGGTCAAGTCGGGCGATCGCATCCCGGGTATTCCGCAGAACACGATCAAGTTGCGGCTCGACTATGCGGCCACGCCGAAGTGGAATGTGGGGACCAACCTGACGTATCGCGGCAGTATTTTTGCTCGTGGCGACGAGAACAATCAGGATGTGAACGGGACGGTGGCCGGGTATTTCCTGATCGACCTCGATACGACCTACAACATCACGAAGCAGTTGCAGGTGTTCGCGAGCGTGACGAATCTGCTCAACAAGCGTTATGCGAGTTTTGCGATTCTTGGCCAGAACGATTTCAACGGCGCGAACCATACGTTCGACGGCGCCAATCCGGTCAATGAGCAATTTCTCGGCATTGGCGCGCCGCGGGGCGCGTGGGTGGGATTGAGGTATGCGTGGAAGTAGGTTTTCGTTCGCAGCGGTCTAAGGCCCCCGGTGCGAACGAAACCTGAACCTTAGTCAATAGACCCCGCGCTACGCGGATACGTCACGATGCCCCACGCCAGCGGCAGACCCTCGATCTGCTTGACCGGTTGATAACTATTGGCATCGAACACATACACCGCGTTCGAACGGCCGCATGCGAGCATCAGCTTCGATCCGTCCGGCGTGAAACTAAAGTGCCAGCAGCGCTGGCCCATCGGCACATCGGCGACATGATCGAAGGTCTTTGCATCGAAAACCTGCAACATCTTGCCGCGTGCCGCCGCCACCATCAAGCGCTTGCCGGCAGGGTCGAACGCGACACCGTAAGGGCCGAGCTGCGTGTCCACAGTCTTGAGCACGTTGAAGCTGCGCGCATCCAGCACAACGAACTTGTTGGTGTTCTCTAGGGTCACGACATACTGCTTGCCGTCGGGCGAACGCTTGATACCGCGTGGGCGCGACCCATGGTCCAGCTTGAGGGTTCGCAACGGCGCACCCGTGCCAACGTGATACACGGAGACAGTGTCATCGCCCTCGTTGGTCACCAGCAGCTCCTTGCCATCGGCCGAGAACTCCACGCCCTCCGTCTCGTGCCCGCTCTTCACCGAACGAATCACCCGCAAGCTCTTCAAATCGATAATCGCAATTTCGGCCGGCGGCGAGTTCTCGTCGTCATCATTCTTCGCCCCCGGAGGTCCGCCCTTGTCCGCTCCGGACGCTCCCGGCGGACCGCCTTTGCCAGCCGCTGCCGGTGCCTCGGGAGGCCCGCCGTTCTCGCCCGGCTCGTAGGTCACATACGCATAGCCGGCATACACCCGGACAAACTCCGGATTCTTGCCGATCTTCACGCGCCGCAGAACCTTGCCGGTCGTCGTATCGACTTCGGACAGGTCGCCCGGTTTCTTGTTGGCCAGCAAAAGCCGCTTGCCGTCGGCAGTCAGGCTCAATCCGCGCGGACCGTCGTCGCCGAATGAAAACGTCTTCGTGAGCGTCATCTGATCAAGATCGATCACACCGACGCCTGCCGTCTCGCTCGTCACGTAAGCCGTTGACACCGCCTGCGCCGGACTCGCGCCCAGCGTCGTGCCAACCGTCACCACCGATACGAGCGCCAACTGCGCCGTCACTTTTCTCACATGCATGTTCGTCTCCGCCTATTGTTCTTTGCAAGGTGCGCCGGATGTCTTTGGACATCGCAGACCCAAAGGCCAACTTAGCCCATCATGCCGTGGCTTGACAATGGATGGGGGGCGGGAAAATCTCCCGAAAGCGCGCCGGCCGTCCTCACGACACCGGTTCAGCGGGTGGCGTCCGGGTCGTCGGCAAGACGATCGACCAGCGCCTTGACACCTCGCTGCCACGACAAATCCGTGTTGCCGCGAATGTCCACCGAACGCTGGAACACGGCCTGGCCCGATGCGACATCCTCCACGCGCAGATTGATATTGATGATCAGGTTGCTGACTTTTTGCACCCAGCACACCCCGACCCGCTCTACGCCCAGCTTGCGGCCGACTTGCAGTTCGCAGCCGTTGCAAGCGTTCATGTCCTGTGTTGATGCGAGCTGCGCGATCATGCCGCTCGCCGGTCCGTTGTCCGCGACGCGATAGAGCTGCCGGTCGCGCAACTGCGCGCGCAGATCGTCGCTGATCATGCCGACGCGAGCTTGCTGGATGCGATTGGTATCAGCGTCGTTGTAGGCGGCGTTATCGTCGATCAACGTGCAGTTCATGACCGCGATCGACCTTGGCACAGCGACTGCAAACGCTGTCTGCGAAGCAGCGGCCAGCAGGCACAACGCAACACCGCAAACCCCCAACAAACGCCGTCCGCCTTCATGAACTAAATACCCTTGCACTTGCGACATGATCAACGACCTCCGTAGGGAATCGCTCCCGGTTGTGACACTCCACAGATGCAAGGACCGCGCCCGGACCGGGGTTCGATACGGAGAATTTTCGATCTGCATTTTACATTGCGAGACCTAAGCAAACCTTAAGAATTTATCGCCAAAACGCGTTGAATGATTCATGCGGTAAGCGCTTCGACGGCTTAAGGTGCACATAAGCTTCCGCGTGAGATTATTCATTCACGCTTCATCGCTATGGTCAGTTATCAGGACGTTCGCGTAGGTATGACATGAATGCGCGCGCTATAGGCCAATGAATGACCATGTGTCATGAATCATATGACGTTCACGCACTTGTGGGCTCATGCCGTGCCACTTAATATTTGCTTCATTGGTGGGCTTTAGAGAGGGTATCTATCGAAGTCACCGCCGTTTTTACAAGCGAACTACATCGCTTAAAACGGTTAGCGCTCTCTGCCAATCATTTCGTATCCCTTATTAATTTTCAAGGATCTTCATCATGAAAAAATCACTCGTTTCAGCACTCGTCCTCGCTTCCGCACTGGCCGCACCGGTCTTCGCGTTTGCGCAATCGAACAGCAGCCCCGTCACCCGCGCCGAGGTCAAGGCAGAACTCGTGCAACTGGAGAAGGCGGGCTACAACCCGGCATCGGATCGTAATCACTATCCGGATGCACTGCAGGCCGCCGAAGCCCGCGTCGATGCAACTCAAGGCGTCGCGACAAGCGCCTACGGTCCGTCAACGAGCGGCGCGTCCGCCTCAGGCGTACACGCACCGCTGCAAACGCAGATCACCGGACGTTCGCTCTATTCGAACCATTGAACGAATGCAACCGCGCAAGGCGCTTCACGCTGACAAGCGGGAGCGCCTTGCCGCCGGGTGCAAGCCGGCTACCGTTACCTCAACTCATATACCCAAGATGCTCGGCCAGAATCACTGACCCGATTACGACGAGAATCAACCCGCCTGCAATCTCCGCACGCTGCCCAACCGCCTTGCCCAAAAAGCGCCCGACCATCACGCCCAGGGTCACCATGATCAGCGTCGCGAGGCCGATGGTCGCGGCTGTCGACAAGATATTCACATCGATGAAAGCGAGTCCCGCGCCCACTGCCATCGCGTCGATACTCGTCGCGAATCCAGTGACCGCCAGCAGCCAGAAACCGTGGCTGTGGGGCTTTTCGACGTCAGGCGTGGGTGTGCTCAGACCCGAGCGGATCATGCGCGCGCCGAGCACGAGCAGCAGGCTGAACGCGATCCAGTGATCCCAGGAGGCGACATACGGTGCAGCGGCCTTGCCGAGCGCCCAGCCGACCAGCGGCGTGATCGCTTCAATGACACCAAAGATCAGGCCGGTACGAAGCGCCTCGCGAATCCGCGGACGATGCAGCGTTGCGCCCTTGCCGACAGCAGCGGCGAAGGCGTCCGTCGACATGGCGAAGGCGAGCAGGAGAGTAGAAGCAATATTCATGGGGATATCGTTGTGGCATTCGGGTCGGGCGAGAACATGCGATGCAGCGGCGAGCCCGACCGGTCTCCCCGACACATCGATGGTCTTGCCAACCAAAAAAACCAAAAAGCAAAGTGGTTGCTCATGCCACGGTTCGATCGAACCAAGCGTGTTGACATGAGCGCTTCCAGCAAATGGAAGCCGGCTACTCCCCAAGGACGGAGCGAGACTACCATGTTCGAAATGAATTTGTAAGCTTTCCACGACGGAGCGCAGGGTCACTTCCGCCGTCGCGGGTACAGGCATTGCGAACCCAGGAGGTCTCCGCCGGCTGGCGCAGCAAGTTGCAAGGTTCGAGCCGATACAATGCGGCCAGCGAGCCAGAGTGGTGAGCCTTCGATCAAACACTGCCGCGCGATGCCAAAACTGAAACTCCTGCCGCTGCCTGACACGCTGCCTGACAGTGCGCGCCCAACGCCGCGCGACCCGTCTTGCCATTGCCCGAGCCGTCCCCGCCTCGCGAGCCACATGTGACGAACCCTGCCTCGCCCCCCGCCACGGGTTTGAGGAAACGCCGCATCCGGCCGCGCTGGACGGCACTCGGCATGGCCAGCACGCTCTCCCGCCATCCGCTGCTCGCAGGCGTGGCCGGCACCGTGGTCGCGGTGCTGATGGCGAGCTTGTCGATTGTCACGTTGTATCAGGGACGCCAAGGTGCGCTCGAGCACGCGCGCGAAACGTCGGCGAATCTCGTCGCGATCATCAGCACCGACATCGCCCGCAACATCGAAATCTACGATCTCTCGCTGAAGGCAATGGTCGAAGGCGCGCAGAATCCCGCCCTCACGGGGCTGTCGCCCACCCTGCGCCGCCAGATCCTGTTCGACCGCGCGACCTCCGCGGCCTATATCAGCGGCGCCTACGTGCTGGATGCCCGCGGCAACATCACGGCGGCCGGCGAAGACTCGCCGCTGCCGCCCGACTCGTTCGCCGACCGCGACTATTTCCACGCCCAGCAACGCAGCCCGTCGACCGGCCTGTTCGTCTCGCCTCCGTTCGCGTCGCGCGTGCGCGGCGGCGCCCTAACGATCGGCATGAGCCGGCGCGTGAACGCACCTGACGGCTCGTTCGCCGGCATTGCGCTGCTGGCAATGAACACCGCCTTTTTCCGCTCGCTGCTTGACACGCTCGACGTGG
>Ga0255336_101487_pt1 | contig 16420 bp, 13 predicted proteins | sample MeOH1_35cm_T3_17_FD_189102 | JGI IMG/M metagenome (GOLD analysis project Ga0255336, IMG submission 189102) | Sandy soil microbial communities from University of British Columbia, Vancouver, Canada - MeOH1_35cm_T3_179 | ecosystem: Engineered > Artificial ecosystem > Sand microcosm > Unclassified ...
CTTGGACGGATTTTATTGTGTTTCCTAAGTTTTTGGGCTTCAGCGGGACGACGGAGCGTCCCGCTATGCAGCTCCTATTTTCGTTCTTGCATAGTAAAAACTGCTCAGAGACTTTGTCGATACTCTGCGGGGCCGCGAAAGCGGCCCCTTTTTCATACACGCTCCGGCAAATGCGGATGCCCGGCTGACGGATTCTTTTGCAGCCTGAATATTTTTTTGCTGCACATTATACAGTTTCATACATTGATTTGTGAAAGGCGGCTGTGTATAATGGTACAAGGTTCAAGGAGGAGTACATCCCTTTTTCTTTGTTTTCCACAACATATAAGGAGGAATCTCACATGAAGAAGAGGCTCATGGTTCTGTTTGCCCTGCTGCTGTGCGTGGCGATGCTTGCTGCCGCGTGCGCGCCCGCATCCGCCGGGACGGACAAGGTGATCAAGATCGGCGTGTTCGAGCCGCAGTCGGGCCAGAACGGCGGCGGCGGCTTCCAGGAGGTCCTGGGCATCCGCTATGCGAAGGAAGTATACCCCACCGTCGAGATCAACGGGGAGACCTACCGGATCGAGCTTGTGGAAGCCGATAACAAATCCGATAAGACCGAGGCCGTTTCCGCCGCGCAGAGCCTCGTGAGCGCGGGCTGCAAGGTCATCATCGGCTCCTACGGCTCGGGCGTGTCCATCGCCGCGGGCGAGATCTTCCTCGACAACAAGGTCCCGGCCATCGGCGCTTCCTGCACCAACCCGCAGGTCACGCTCGGCAACGATTATTACTTCCGCGTCTGTTTCCTGGATCCCTTCCAGGGCACCGTCATGGCGAACTACGCCAGCCAGGCGGGCGCGAAATCCGCCGCCGTCATCACCGAGCTTGGAGACGACTATTCCTCGGGCCTGGGCACCTTCTTTAAGGACGCGTTCGTAAAGCTGGGCGGCACCGTCGCGGCAGAGGAGCAGTTCCAGACCAACCAGACCGATTTCAAGGCGATCCTCACCAACGTCAAGGCCGCCAACCCCGACGTGATCTTCGCGCCCTCCTCCATCGCCACCGCGCCCTTAATCATCAAGCAGGCGCGCGAGCTTGGCATCACGGCCACCATCATGGCGGGCGATACGTGGGAGAATTCCTCCATCATCGAGAACGCCGGCAAGGACGCGGAGGGGATCGTGTTCTCCACCTTCTTTGACGACGCGCAGCCCGCCACCGCCGAGGCGCAGAAGTTTGTTCCCGGCTTCAAGAAGTACCTCACCGACAACAAGCAGTCGGATATCATCCCCGCGGTGTCGGCTCTCGGGTACGACGCGTATCTCGCGGCGATCAACGCCATCAAGAGCGCCAATTCCACCGATTCCACCGCCATCCGCGACGCGCTCACCAAGGTTTCCTTCGAGGGCGTGACGGGCAGCATCTCCTTCGACGAAAACGGCGACGCCAAGAAGGACATGGCTTTCATCAAGACCGTGCAGGACGGCCAGTTCAAGTTCCTCAAGACCGTCACGGTCGCAAAGTAAGCGGCGCCGGTCGGTCCGCAATCGGGCGGAGGGCAGCGCATCGTCCTCCGCCCTTTCATTGCCTGGAGGGCAAAGCACATGAGCATGACAACCATCCTACAGCATTGCCTCACCGGTATCTCCCTGGGCGGCGCGTACGCGCTCATCGCCATCGGGTACACGATGGTGTACGGCATCCTGAGGCTGATCAATTTCGCCCACGGCGAGATCTTCATGATGGCGGGGTACTTCATGATTTTCTGCATGTCCAGCATGCCGTACTTCGTCGCGATCCCCGTCGTCATCCTCGTGACGGTAGCATTGGGCGTGGCGATCGAGCGCGCGGCCTATAAGCCGCTGCGTACGGCGCCCCGCATGTCCATCATGATCTCGGCCATCGGCGTTTCCTACCTGCTGCAGAACCTGGCCACCTACCTCTTTACGGCCATCCCGCGCGGCTATCCCGAGATTCCCTTCCTCAAGCAGACCTTCCATATCAAGGACGTATCGGCAAGCCTCGTCACGTTTTTGACGCCGGTGCTCACCATCGTGATCGTGGTCCTGCTGATGCTGCTCATCAACCACACCAAGATCGGCATGGCGATGCGCGCGGTCAGCAAAGATTTTGAGACCTCCCAGCTGATGGGCATCAAGATCAACTCCGTCATCAGCGTCACGTTCGTGATCGGCTCGGCGCTCGCGGCGGTGGGCTCCATTCTGTATTTTACGGACCGCATGTCCGTCACGCCGTTCTCGGGCACGCTGCCCGGCCTTAAATGCTTCGTGGCGGCCGTGTTCGGCGGCATCGGCAGCATACCGGGCGCGGTGGTGGGCGGCTTTTTGATCGGCATTACCGAGACGATCCTCGTGGCGCTGGGCTACTCCACGTTCAGCGACGCGTTCACGTTCATATTGCTCATCGTCATGCTGCTCTTTTTACCGACAGGGCTTTTCGGCGAGAAAAGTACGGATAAGGTGTGACGCGTATGAAGACGAAGAAATCCACGAAACGCATCTGTTCGGTCCTCGCTTTCGCCGCGCTGCTGGCGTTCCTCTACCTGCTCGACCCCAACAGCATGACGATGAAGCTCTTGCAGAAGGGCGCGATCCTCGCGGTCGTCGCGGCGTCGATGAACCTTTTGAACGGCTTCACGGGGCTGTTCTCGCTGGGGCAGGCGGGCTTTATGTCCATCGGCGCGTACATCACGGCGCTTTTGACGATCCCCGTCAAAAGCCTGGACGGCGTCTATTACGCGGGCGGCATGAGCGAGGGAATCCGCGCGTTCAAGATGGCGATGGAAGCGGGCCCCGCGTGGCTTACGTCGGTCTATCCGTTCCTCGCGCTCATCCTGGGGGGGGTTGCCGCGGCGCTGGTCGCTGCGCTTATCGGCATCCCGGTGCTGCGCCTCAAGAGCGATTACCTCGCAATCGCGACCCTCGGCGTGTCCGAAATCATACGCGCCGTCGTCTCGAGCCCGCAGATGGAGAAGATTACCAACGGTTCCTACGGCCTCAACAAGATCCCCAATTTTCCCGAGATGTTCGGCGGGGCCGTGCCCTCCAAGGTGACGCCCTTTCTGATCGCGGCGGTGTGCATCGCGCTGATGGTGCTGCTCATCAATTCCTCATACGGCCGCGCCTTCAAGGCCATCCGCGAGGATGAGACCGCCGCCGAGGCGATGGGCGTCAACCTCTTCAAACATAAGGAGATGGCGTTTGTCATCAGCTCCTTCTTCACCGGCGTGGGCGGCGGTCTGCTCGCGATGTACCTGCGCTCCATCGACGCCAAAACCTTCTCCATCGCGCTCACGTACGACATTCTGCTCATTATCGTGATCGGCGGCATCGGCAGCATGACGGGAAGCGTGCTGAGTGCTTTCCTCGTCACCGTCAGCAAGGAGGGCTTCCTGCGCTTCTTTGACGAGACCCTCACCATCGGCGGCTGGCAGGTGCCGCTGTTCCGGGCGGGCTTCCGTATGGTGATCTTTTCCATATTGCTGATGGCGGTCGTGCTCTTCTACCGGCGCGGCATCATGGGTACCAAGGAGTTTTCCTGGGATGCGGTCTTCGGCCTGCCGGGATGGTTCAAACGAAAATTCGGCCGCAAAGCCGCCCGGGGGGGTGACGGCAGATGAGCGCGCACGTACTGGAGCTGAAGGACGTCACCATGCAGTTCGGCGGCGTCGTCGCCGTGGACAGCCTCTCGCTGGCGGTGGACGAGGGCGAGATCGTGGCCCTGATCGGCCCCAACGGCGCGGGCAAGACCACCGCCTTCAACGTCGTTACCGGCGTGTACCCGCCCACCAACGGCGAGGTGCGCTTCCACGATCGTGTGATCGTCAGCAACCGCCCGCGCGGCAAGATGAAGAAGCTCTACGCCGGTTCCAGCCGCGGCGTCTATACCGCTTCCGTCGCCCCCTCGCCCGATCGGATAACAAAACTCGGCATCGCGCGCACCTTCCAGAACATCCGCCTGTTCAAGGACCTGACGGTGCTTGAGAACGTCCTCATCGCCAAGCACATGAACATCAAGGCCGGGCTCTTTTCCGCCGTTTTCCGCCTCAACGCCAAGGAGGAGCGTCAGATGCGGGAGTCCGCCCTCGCGCTTTTGAAGATTGTGGGCCTGGAGGACGCCAGGGACGAGGTCGCGTCCTCCCTGCCCTACGGCAAGCAGCGGCATCTCGAGATCGCCCGCGCGCTCGCCACCGAACCCAAGCTCCTGCTGCTCGACGAGCCCGCGGCGGGCATGAACCCGCAGGAGACCGACGAGCTCACCGCCTTTATCCGCAGGATCAAGGAGGATTTCCACCTGACCGTGTTCATGATCGAGCATCATATGAACCTCGTCATGGAGATATCCGACCGCATCTATGTCATCGATTTCGGCAAGCAGATCGCAGAGGGGACGCCCGCACAGGTGCAGGATAACCCCGTGGTCATCGCCGCGTATTTGGGGGTGGAGGAAGCATGAGCCTGCTGGAAGTCAGCGATCTCAAGGTCAGCTACGGCGGCATCGAGGCCCTCAAGGGCATTTCCTTTTATGTGGACGAGGGCGAGATCGTCACCCTCATCGGCGCCAACGGCGCGGGCAAATCGACGACGCTGCGCACCATCGCGGGCCTGGTGCCCCGGAGCGCGGGCGGCATCCTGTATAAAGGCGAGTCCATCGCCGGCATGGATACGCAGAAGATCGTGGAGCGCGGCATCGTGCTCGTTCCCGAGGGCCGCCGGGTGTTCGCGAACCTCACGGTGCTTGAGAACCTGCGCATCGGGGCGTATCTGCGCACCGACGAGGCCGCCGTCGCCGCCGACGTGGAGCGCGTCTACGCCATGTTCCCGCGCCTCAGGGAGCGCCACTGGCAGATGGCCGGCACCCTTTCGGGCGGAGAGCAGCAGATGCTTGCCGTGGGCCGCGCCCTCATGGCCAGCCCCAGGCTCATCATGATGGATGAGCCCTCCCTCGGCCTCGCGCCCCTCGTCGTAAAGGATATCTTCGAGATGATCGGGCGCATCAATGCCTCCGGCGTGACGGTGCTGCTCATCGAGCAGAACGCCAACGCCGCCCTGCGCGTGGCCGACCGCGGCTACGTCCTCGAGACCGGCCGCGTCATCCTCACCGGCACCGGGGCCGGGCTTCTCGAAAACGAGCAGGTCAAGCAGGCGTACCTCGGCAAAAGCAATAAAAAGAAGTAAGGGGGACGGTACTTTTCTTTCAAGGGAAAGAAAAGTACCAAAAGAAAGCATAAGGGGGGTTTTCTTTTGCTTCTTTTCTTTTTTCCGGAAGAAAAGAAGCGTACCGGCCCCGTTTTTCGGCCACACTAGATCCGGCAGGCGTCTGCCGGATTTTTTTATTTGCGGAGAAGAGGCATGGAAAATATTTATACCGATCTCGCACGGGAAGCGCGGGAGATCAACCCGTCCATACCGGGCGTGGCGGAGCAGAACGAAACGCGGGAGGACGTGGAGATATCGCGCATCGAGATCCAGACGGCCGAGGCGTCGAAGAAGCTCAATAAGCCCATCGGCCGGTATGTGACGATCGAAGCGCCCAAGCTCGCCGAGCGGGACACGGCGGTGTTCCAGAAGGTGTCCGAACTGATCTCGGAGGAACTCGTCCGGCTTCTCCCCAACGGCGGGGTGGAGGGCAGCATTCTGGTGGTGGGCCTGGGCAACCGCTTCATCACGCCCGACGCGCTGGGCCCGCGCGTGGTGGAAAAAACGTTCGTTACCCGGCACATCACGCAGCACCTGCCGGATATCCTGGGCGAGCCCATGCGCTCGGTCGCCGCGGTGTCGCCGGGCGTGCTCGGCACCACGGGCGTGGAAACGCTGGAGATGCTGCGTGGGCTGGTGGAGCGCGTGAAGCCGAGCTGCGTCGTCGCCATCGACGCGCTGGCGTCCCGGCGCGCGGCGCGCATCAGCACCGCCGTGCAGATCACCGATACCGGCATACAGCCGGGCTCGGGCGTGGGCAACGACGGGCGGCTGGGGCTGACGCAGGAATCGCTGGGCGTGCCGGTCGTCGCCATCGGCGTGCCCACGGTGGTGCTCGCCTCCACCATCTCGCAGGATACCATCAGCCTTATCGCGGACGAAACCGGCCTGCACGGGGAGGAAGAAAAGATGAAGCGCCTGGCGGAACAGGTGATCAGCGAGCATTTCGGCCCCATGATCGTCACGCCCAAGGAGATCGACACCATCGTCACCGACATGGCGGGCATCCTTGCCGACGCCGTGAACCTCGCGCTGCATAAGCCATATTACGAGCAGGTCAAAGAACTGCTGGCGTAGATTTTCAGAGCCGCCGTGCGGAACGCGCCGGGCATACGGACGCGGCGTTTCGCGGGGCGGCCCTTTTATGCGTTTTAGGCCGCGCGGGGAGATGCGGCGCGCGCCCCCTTTCTGGTATAATACCCTCAGCAACAGATTGGGGGGTATTTTATGAGCCGCTACATCCTCGCGCCGGATTCCTTTAAGGGCACCATGACGGCGGCGGAAGTCTGCGCCGTCTGGGAGGAGGGCATCCGCGCCCATGAGCCGGAGGCCCGCGTCACCCGCCTGCCCATGGCGGACGGCGGGGAAGGGATGGCGGAAGCGTACCTGGGGATACTGGGCGGCGAACGCGTGCGCGCCACGGTCAGCGGGCCCTTTTTCGAGCCGGTGGAGGCGGCCTACGGCATTTTGCCCGACGGCACGGCGGTGATGGAAATGGCCGCCTGCGCGGGCCTGCCGCTCGCGGGAGACCGGCGCGATCCCATGAACGCCACCACGTACGGCGTGGGGGAGCTGCTGCGGCACGCCGAGGGCAGGGGCGTCAAAAAGGCGCTCCTGGGGCTGGGCGGCAGCGCCACCAACGATTGCGGCATCGGCATGGCGGCGGCGCTGGGCTGGCGCTTCCTGGATGAAACGGGCGGGGAAGTGGAGCCGCTGGCAAAGAATATGGAGCGGATCCGCCGCGCCGTGCGGCCGCGGGAGGCGCTTTCCCTTTCCGTCACCGCGGCGTGCGACGTGGACAATCCCCTTTTTGGCCCGCGGGGCGCCGCGTATACCTTCGGCCCGCAGAAGGGCGCGCAGGGGGAAACGCTTGTACGGCTGGACGCCGGGCTCAGGAACATGGCCGGGGTGCTCCTCCGGGAGGGCATAGCGGTCGCGGACGTCCCCGGCGCGGGCGCGGCGGGGGGCCTGGGCGCGGGAGTGCTGGCGTTTTTGGGCGGCGCGCTCCGGCCCGGCGTCGGGCTGCTGCTGGACGCCGCGGGCTTTGACGAAATGCTCTCGGACGCCGATCTCGTGTTCACCGGCGAAGGCCGCATCGACGGGCAGAGCGTATACGGCAAGGTGCCCGTCGGCGTCGCCCGGCGCGCCAAGCAAAAGGGCGTGCCCGTCGTGGCGCTCTGCGGCAGCATAGGCGAGGACGCTGCGGCGGTCTACACGGAAGGCGTCACCGCGATCTTTTCGGCGGTGCGCAATACCGGCGATTTCGCGTCCGTCCAAAAGACCTGCGTCCCGGATATGCGCTTTTTGATCGACGCCGTGATGCGCCTGCTGCGCATGCGAAATAATCTCCGCTGAGGAGCGATTTCTTACAAAGAGTGCCATAAGCCGTAACAAGACCCGGATTCGTACTCCATGGCGGGATGCCCCGTCATCCCGCCGCAGCAGAAAAACTCAGCAAACACAATATAATCCGTCAAAACCGGCGGCATGCGCGCCGGTTTTGACTCCTTGCGCGCCCGCCGGCCGCGCCGAAGGCGCAGGCGGGCGTGAGAAAACCCCGCCCAAATGCCAAGGCATTTGGGCGGCCTCAAAAAAGTGGCATCAGCCACTTTTTTGACCACCTCTTCGTCTATAACCCCGCAGGGAGTTATAGACGAAGAGGTGTGTGCATACCTTTTCTACATGGACAGGAAGTGGACAAAACACAGCCTTCATGCCGCAAGGCCGGTAAAACGCCTCAAGGCCGGGGAGGGCAAGCCGTCGGGCCCCCTCCGCACGCGCATCCTCTGCGGGGCGGCGATCCTTTTGTGCATGCTCCTAATCGCCCTTTGCACTTCCGGTTCCTCAAACGCGCGCTTCCTGATGATGGCCCTTCCCCTTACCTACGCCGCGCCGCTGCCCGATCCCAAGCCCGCCATCTCCATCTCCCGCGTGGACATCATGCCGGACGTGGGGAAGCAGATCCGCATCGAGGTGCTCTCCCCCAAGCCGCAGCCCACGGTGCAGCTGGGCGGTTCGGAGCCGCGCATCCTCATCTACCACACGCACACCACCGAGGCTTACGAGCAGACGCCCGGGCATACCTATACGCCCAGCGGCGAATGGCGCACGTATGACGACGACGAGAACGTCGTCGCCGTGGGTGAGCTTCTCGCAAAGTGCCTGCGGGAATACGGCTGCAACGTCATCCACGACACCACCGACCATGAGCCGCCCAAGCTCGCCACCTCCTACGAACGCTCGGAGGTGACGATGAAGAAGTACAAGCAGATGTACCCCTCGATCACGATGTTTATCGACGTCCACCGCGACGCGGGCAAGGACCCTGTCGTCACCGAGATCGACGGCAAGCGCGTGGCGCGGCTGATGTTCGTGGTGGGCACCGGGGAGGGCGCGACGGGCACCGGATTCAAGGAGATGCCGGATTTTGAAAGCAACTACGCGCTGGCGCTCGCCGTCACCAACAAGCTCGCCGAGATCGACAAGGACCTGCCGCGCAATATCCGCGTGAAAACCAGCCGCTATAACCAGCACATCTCCAACCAATGCCTGCTCGTGGAAGTCGGGGACAATATGAACACCCTCGAGGAGGCATTGAACGCCGTTCCTTATTTGGCGCGCGCGATCGTGGAAAGCACCAACGGGATCGCGTCGAATACGCCTGCCGCGTCGAACAAACCCGCCGCGGCCAGGACGCCTTCGGCGGCCTCCTCCCCCAAACCGACTCCCACCGTCAAACCCGCGGCAACCGCCAAACCGGCGTCCACCGTAAAACCCGCTGCGACCGCCAAGACCTCGGCCGGAAAATCCTCCAAGGCGACGTCCACCCCCAAGCCCACGCCTACGCCTAAGCCTACGCCCAAACCGACGCCCAAGCCGACGCCTGCCCCAAAGCCGACGCCCACGCCGGAGCTGCGCTGGGCGCCGTAGGTTGCGCTTTTTGGGCGCAAGCCGTATCCTGTTCTTAGAACATGGATGGGGGCGGCGGGTAGTGCGGTTTTTGCATTGCGCGGATCTGCATATCGGGTGCGGCGGGGACGAAACGTTCGGCGCGGCGCATTTCGCGCGCATCGCGGACGCGGCGCTGAAGGCGGAGGCCGACGCTTTGCTCATCGCGGGGGACCTGTTCGACCGCACGGCGAAGATGCCCGCCGCGGCGCAGAGCGCCGCGGCCTGTCTGCGTCCCCTCAAAGCCGCCGGCGTCGCGGTCTTCGCCGTCGAAGGCAACCACGATTGCGGGCCGCCGGCCGCGGACGGGCTTACGTTGCTGCGGGAGGAGGGGCGTCTGCGTCTGCTGCGCCCATCCTTCGATTCGGCCGGGCGGCCGAATCTCGCGGGATGCCTTGCCGAGCATAAGGGCGTGCGCATCGCGGGGTTCGGGTACCTGGGGGAGAACACCAGGGAGCGGCTGGCGGCGCTCCTCGCCCTGCTGCCGCCCTGGCCGGGCGCGACCGTCTGCATGCTGCATACCGGCGTCTACGAAAAAGCGCCGCCCCGGGGCGGCCTCCTTGCAAGCGATATGGAATGGTTCGAGGGAAAGGCGGTTTATGTCGCGCTGGGGCATCGCCACGCGCGCGAGGAGCACGGCCTGGGCCGGGACCCCGGCGCGCCCGCGGGCGTGCGGCTTCGGGGAACGGCCGCCCCGCGCGGGTATTATATCGCGGAAACCCGGGAGGGCGGCTGCGCGTACCGGTTCTTTCCGATGGAAGGATAGGCGCAATTCGCGTATGACCCGGGAAATAAGTCGAACGGGACCGATTTGCAGGGAAAAGCGGCCTAAGCCAGCGGCAGCGCGATCTCGAACACGGCGCCCGGGGTCTTGCCGGCGCTCTTTTTTATATCCTCGGGCCGCCTTCTTGCTTTAATCACAAGAATTTAATAATTTCACGGGCATACGGTCAGTTTTTCCCCGCTGCAGGACAAAACGGCGGTTTTGCGATAAAGCGGGATAAGAGCCACAGGCCTTGGTTATCGCCCCGCGCTATGGAATGCGCCCAAAATCCCCGGGAACAATAGGACGGGCGACACATTTTTGCCGCAATTCGTCCATACGGAAGCCGCTTTGCGCCGGGCGGGCGCGCAAACATCTTGAAGGGACGGCCCGCCGGGTGGTATCATCATAGAAAGCACGCATGGCCCGCCCCATCCCGGAGGCCCGCGGCGCTGAGGGAATTTTACGCAAAGAGAGGTTTTCTATGAAACTGCACAGCGCCACGCTGGAGACGGTGCTCGAGACTTTGGGCGCCGACCCGGCTTCCGGCCTTTCCTCCGCGCAGGCGGCGGAACGGCTCGAGGAACATGGCGAGAACAGGCTGCGCGAAAAAAAGAAAAAGACCTGGCTGCAGCGGTTTTTAAGCCAGTTCAACGACGTGATGATCTGGATCCTGCTCGCGGCGGCGGCCGTATCCTTCGGCATCGCGGTTTACGAGGGCCATCCGAAGGAGTTTTTTGAGCCCGTGCTCATACTCCTGATCGTGATCCTGAACGCCGTAATGGGCGTGCTGCAGGAAAGCAAGGCGGAAAAGGCGCTGGACGCCTTAAAGTCCCTTTCCGCCCCCCACGCGCGCGTGCTGCGCGACGGCGGCGAGGCCGTGATCGACGCGGCGCTGCTCGTGCCCGGCGACATCATCCTGCTGGAGTCGGGGGATTTCGTGCCCGCCGACGCGCGGCTTCTGCATTCTTCCAACCTCAAATCCGAGGAGGCGGCGCTGACAGGCGAATCCGTTCCCGCAGAGAAGCATTTTGACGCCGCGGTGGAGGAGGAGGCACCCCTGGGCGACCGCCTCAACATGGTCTATTCGGGCTGCAGCATCACCTACGGCACCGCGCGCGCCGTCGTCACCGCGACGGGCATGCAGACCGAAATGGGCAAGATCGCCGGCCTTCTCGATTCCGGGGAGGACACCGACACCCCCCTGCAGCAAAAGCTCGCAAAGCTGGGGAAGACGCTGGGCATCGCGGCGCTTGCCGCCTGCGCGGTGATCTTCGTGATCGGTCTTCTCGACAACATTCCGCCCATTGAAATCTTTATGACGGCCGTGGCGCTCGCGGTGTCCGCTATCCCGGAGGGCCTTCCCGCCATCGTGACGATCGTGCTCGCCATCGGCGTGCAGCGCATGGTCAAGCGCAACGCCATCATCCGCAGGCTCCCCGCCGTGGAGACGCTGGGCAGCGCCTCCGTCATCTGCTCGGATAAGACGGGCACGCTTACGCAGAACCGCATGACGCTCACGCGGGCGTACTGCGACGGCGCGGGCTTCGAGGAGATCTCCTCAAATAACGGCGAGGCCGTACAAAAGCTGCTCGCTTACGGCACGCTGTGCAGCGACGCCACGGTGGTCGTGGGGGAGGAGGGTGTCCGGCACATCGGCGACCCGACCGAGACCGCCATCGTCTACGCCGCCTATCAGAACGGGCTCACCAAGGACGACCTGAATACGAAGTTCCCGCGCGTCGCCTCGCTGCCCTTTGATTCGGACAGGAAACGGATGTCCACCGTCCATACCGTGGACGGGCGGCTTCTTGTCATCGTCAAGGGCGCGTTCGACGGCATCGCTTCCCGCTGCGTCCGGGGCGACCTTCCCGCGGCCGACGCCGCCGTCGACGAAATGAGCGACGCCGCGCTGCGCGTGCTCGCCGTGGCGTATAAGGAGCTCGACGCGCTCCCGCCCGAGCTTACGCCCGAAACGCTGGAAACCGGGCTCACGCTCCTGGGGCTGGTCGGCATGATCGACCCGCCGCGCAAGGAGGCGAAGGACGCCGTCGCCGTCTGCCGCAAGGCCGGCATCAAGCCCGTGATGATCACCGGGGACCATGTCAAGACGGCCTCCGCCATCGCGCGGGAGCTTGGGATCCTGCGCAATGGCGAGCAAGCCGTGACCGGCGCCGAGCTCGCCATGATGACGGAGGAGGAGCTCGCCGCGCGCGTGAAGGGCATATCGGTATACGCCCGCGTGACGCCCGAGGATAAGATCCGCATCGTGCGCGCGTGGCAGAACGCTGGCGAGGTCGTTTCCATGACGGGCGACGGCGTAAACGACGCGCCGGCCCTCAAGGCCGCCGATATCGGCTGCGCCATGGGCATCACCGGTACCGACGTCGCCAAGGGCGCGGCGGACATGACCCTGACCGACGACAATTTCGCCACCATCGTGGAGGCCGTGCGCGAAGGCCGCGGCATCTACGACAATATCAAAAAGGTGGTGGGGTACCTCCTGGGCACCAACATCGGCGAGATCTTCACCGTGTTCTTCGCGATGCTGTTCTGGCGCACGTCGCCCCTGGTTTCGATGCAGCTTTTGTGGATCAATCTTGTGACGGACAGCCTCCCCGCCATCGCCCTGGGGCAGGAAGCGGTGGAGAAGGATATCATGCAGCGCAAGCCCATGCCGCGCAACGAGAGCATGTTCGCAAACGGCCTGGGCATCCGCGTGGTGCTGCAGGGGCTGATGTTCGCGGCGCTGACGCTCGTCGGCTTCCTGCACGGCGAGCGGGCCACGGGCGCTCTTGCGGGCGGGCAGACGATGGCGTTCATCGTCCTCGCCATTACGCAGGTGTTCCAGTCCTTCAACATGCGCTCGGAGAAATCCCTGTTCACGATCGGGCCCTTCAGCAACTCCGGCCTCAACAAGGCCGCGCTCGTTTCTTTCGCGCTGATGGCGCTGGTCGTGCTGACGCCCCTGCAAACGGCGTTCGGGCTGATCGCGCTGCCCGCGGGGCTGTACGGGGAGGCGCTGCTGCTCGCCTTCGTGCCCGTACCCGTTATGGAGCTTGTAAAAGCGATGAAACGCTTGAAAAAACACAATTGAGTGTAAGGAGCGTAGAGATTCTATGAGCACCGCAATCACGGCCGACAGCACCTGCGACATTTCACCCGCATTGTTTGAACGCTACGGCGTTGCCATGATCCCCCTTTATATCGCCCTGGGGGACACCGCCTATCGGGACGGCGTGGACATCACCCCCGCCGAGCTTTTCTCCTATGTGGAGCGGACGGGGGAACTGCCCAAGACCTCCGCTCCCACGGTGGAGGATTATGCGGCCGTCTTTCGGAAGCTGACCGGGGAGGGACGGGAGGTCGTTCACATCGCCTTCAGCAGCGAGATGTCCGCCTCCTGCTCCAACGCCAGCCTTGCGGCGGAAGCCGTGGGGAACGTGCGGGTCGTCGATTCGCGCTCGCTCTCGTCCGGTTCTGGCCTCCTGGTCGTGAAGGCCGCGGAGCTTGCCGGCCAGGGGCTGACGGCTGAGGAGATCGCCCGGGAAGTGACCCGGGCCGTCCCTAACGTCGAGGCGAGCTTCATCATCGACACGCTGGAGTACCTGCATAAGGGCGGGCGCTGCAGCTCGGTCGCCGCGCTGGGCGCAAACCTTTTGCACCTCAAGCCCTGCATCGAGGTGCAGGACGGCAAGATGCTTGTGGGCAAGAAGTACCGCGGCACCCTGAAAAAATGTCTGGGCCAGTACGTGGAAGACCGGCTTTCAGGCCGCGCCGGTATCGATACCTCCCGCGCGTTCGTGACCCATACCGTGCAGGACCCCGCGCTGGTGGAGCATGTGATGGAGCTCATACGGCAGATCGTCCCCTTTGGGGAGCTCATCGAAACCAAGGCCGGCGGCACCATCAGCAGCCATTGCGGCCCGGGCACGCTGGGCGTGCTGTTCCTGAGAAAGGCATAAACGGGGGGAGGACGCTTCTTTTCTTTTAGAAAAAAGAAAAGAAGCAAAAGAAAATCAGTAAATCAAAAAAGGGGCTGCACGCTAAGTGCATTTAGCGCGGCAGCCCCCTTTGGTTAAATGAGCCTCTTTTATTGTTTCCTTCGCTTTGCTTACGTCAGATCGATCCCGAGGAACGCCGAAAGCCGCTTCTCGGACGCGTTGACGATCAGTTCTTCCGGGAAGCCCGTCTCCGATAACAGCGCCTGCGCATAGGCGAAATCCCCCACGTCGTCAGAGATATGGCTGTCGGTATTCACGAGGACCGGCGTGCCCAGCTCCTTGCACGCAAGGAGCATGTCCGCCGCGTTCCTGCGCCCGTTCAGCCGGGAGGTGACGGGGGTCAGCGACGCGTTGTTGAGCTCGAGCGCGATGCCGCGCTCCTTTGCGGCAGCGGCGAGCTTCCAAAAATCCAGCGGGAAGTGGCCGTCGTCCGGGTGCCCGATGCACCGGATGACGGGATGCGCCATCGCGGCGATGACCGCCTCGGTGTTCCCCTCCGCGCCCAGGGAGGAGCAGGTGAGCGTGTGGAGGCTCGCAATGGCGTAGTCGAGGCGGCCGAGCGCCTCCGCGGGAAGGTCGATATCCCCCCGCCCGTTCATGATGTTGAGCTCGGCGCCGCGCAGGATGCGCACCCCCAGCATCCGCCGGCCCCATACCTTCATGTTGGAGAAATAACCCATCGTGGTCGTTTCGGGCATACCCGGCGCGTGGTCGGAGATGCCCAGTATCTTCAGGCCCCGTTCGGCCGCCTGCGCCGCGTTCTCGCGCAGCGTGCTGTAGGCGTGGCCGCTTGCGATGGTGTGCGTGTGCAGGTCCGCGATCAAATTCATGGCGCAAATGCTTCCTTTCGCCGCGTATTCCGGCAGAGACTTTGGCTTTTTGCCCAACCGGATAACCGCAACATTCGCATTTTATCACATTTGCGTGAGAGGTACCAACCGATTTGAAAAAAATAAGCCCTTCTTATGGAGGGCTTCAGAGTGTCGACAAAGTCTCGGGACAGCTTTTATTATGCAAGAACGCAAACAGGAGTTGCATAGCGGGACGCTCCGTCGTCCCGCTGAAGCCAAAAAACTTAGGAAACACAATAAAATCCGTCCAAGCTGACGACATGTGCGTCAGCTTGGACACCTTGCATGCAGGCCTGCTACGCCAGGCCTGCATGAGAAAAACCGTCGACGAACCCCGGAGGGGTTTGTCGACGAAGCCCTTCTTATGGAGGGCTTTTTGTTTGCCGTGCGGCTGGCGGTCTGGAATCTCCAAACCGGACGCTGATATACCAATTCTCCATACTAAATCCATATAATTCCTATCGAATTACTCAAAAAATTTTGACGAAAATGCGTCGTTTCAGGTTTAAGGAAGCCGGCTTTAAGTTAGATATAACTAACCGACCAGCGGGCAGACCGCTGAGAACGCGATAGCCGAAAGGAGGCAATCCCGATGAAAAAACTTTTCGCCATTTTCCGAAACAGGGCGTTTGTTGCGCTTGCCATTGCATTCGCGCTGATATTCACCAACGGTATCGCGATGGCGACTACCGGCGAAAATAACGGCGACGGATCGAATACTGTATTCATCCACCACACGCCGACGCCCAAACCTACGTCGACGCCTTGGCATACGCCGACACCCAAACCCACCAAGACCCCCTGGCATACGCCGACACCTAAACCGACCAAAACTCCTTGGTATACCCCTACACCCGCGCCCACGGCGACGCCTACACCCGCGCCTACGGCAACGCCTACACCCGCGCCCACGGCGACGCCTACACCCGCGCCTACGGCGACCCCGACACCCGAACCTACGGCAACGCCTACACCCGCTCCTACGGCGACCCCGACGCCCGAACCCACGGCGACGCCTACGCCCGAACCTGCGGCAACGCCGACGCCCGAATCTACGGCAACGCCTACACCCGAACCCACGGCAACGCCTACACCCGAACCCACGGCAACGCCTACACCCGCGCCTACGGCGATCCCGACACCCGAACCTACGGCAACGCCGACGCCCGCGCCCACGGTAACGCCGACCGCTACGCCCACCCCCGATCCGTCTGAGACGCCTCCGCCCGAGGTGACCTCCACCCCCGTTCCCACCATCCCGACCAACCCGGGCGCCGGCCCGACACCTTCCCCCACTTCCGTTTCTTCCGTTGACGGGACGGATATCCCGCTGGGCCCGGGCACAGACAGCATCTTTGCGCCCAGCACGGGCGACGGAAATTCCCTGCTTGGGCTGGGCCTGGTTGCGGGCGGCGCGGCGCTGGCCGGCGGCCTGCTGCTTAGACGCAGGCGTTCCGAGAAGTAATGGGAAAAGGCCTCTGCTCTATCAGCTTTCTGCAGGACGCCCGCGCACGGCGCGGGCGTCCTCAGAGTATCGACAAAGTCTCTGAGCAGTTTTTACTATGCAAGAACGAAAATAGGAGCTGCATAGCGGGACGCTCCGTCGTCCCGCTGAAACCCCAAAACTTAGGAAACACAATAAAATCCGTCCAA
>Ga0255336_101488_pt1 | contig 16417 bp, 22 predicted proteins | sample MeOH1_35cm_T3_17_FD_189102 | JGI IMG/M metagenome (GOLD analysis project Ga0255336, IMG submission 189102) | Sandy soil microbial communities from University of British Columbia, Vancouver, Canada - MeOH1_35cm_T3_179 | ecosystem: Engineered > Artificial ecosystem > Sand microcosm > Unclassified ...
CGGAAGTCGACGCACAGCACATCACGGTCGAGGCCGAAGGCAATAAGGTCGTCCTGCGCGGCACGGTCCGCTCATGGGCCGAGCGCGAAGAAGCCGCACGGGTCGCATGGCTCGCCCCCGGCGTGACGCACGTCGACAACCGGATCAACATCGGGCGCTGAGGGGCTAGAGACCGGTCGGTTCGCTCGCAACCGGTCATCGCGCTCGCTTCGGCGGTCTGTTTCAACCGAGTGCGCGATACAGCAAAGCCTCAACCGGCTTGGTTCGCATCAAAGAGCCCTGCTGTGGCCCAGACTCGAACCGAGCGCAACGCCTACGTCCTTTCCGCCTACGGGAGCTACCACGATGACCTACAAAATCGTCGTTGTTCAACTTGACGCGAGCGAGCGCGTTCATCCGCGGCTCGAAATCGCCCTGCGGCTCGCGAAGCGCTTCAGCGCGCATCTGACGGGCCTCTACTCCGTGCTCATCCCCGCCGCGCGCTCGTTCTATGTGATGGCGGGCGCGGCCGAATACTGTCAAAACGATGAAAAGCTGCGTCTTGAACGGCGTGGTGCACTCGAGAAGCTCTTCCAAGCAGAACTCGCGCGCGCTGACGTGTCGGGACAATGGGTCGAGACCGCCGAACACGCCAATATCGCGGTACCTCGTCGCGGCAGGTGTGCGGACCTGATCATCGCGGGACAGGACGATCCAAACGATCCCGAGTCGTACATCGACGAACACTTCCAGGAAACGCTTGTGATGTCGGCAGGCAGGCCGGTGATGCTGATTCCTTACACCGGCGTGTTCGCCACAATTGGCGACAACGTGATGGTCGCGTGGGATGGTAGCCGTGAAGCCACGCGCGCCGTCCACGACGCATTGCCTCTCCTGAAGACGGCGAAGCAGATCACCGTCTTCACCGTAAATGGTGCGAAAGGCGAGCCGCCCGGCAGCCGCATTCCGGGCGCGGATATCGCCACGGTTATCGCGCGCCACGGGGCCGAAATCACCGTTGCGGGGATGGACGGCGTGCGCGATGTGCCGGTCGGCGAACTGCTGCTGTCGCGCGCGGCCGATCTGGGCATCGATCTGATCGTGATGGGCGCATACGGTCACGCGCGCTGGCAAGAACTCATCATGGGCGGCGCAACCCGCACGATGCTCGAGTCGATGACTGTGCCGGTGCTGATGTCGCATTGACCAGAGCCCGGTAGCGTCACCAATGGCTTTCTGCGGATCTCCGACCGGCCTTTGCCGATTCCCGGAGGCGAGGCCGAAGAACACGGAGCGCGTCATCTCTAGGAGCCGTCATGACTTACAGGACACTGCTGGTTCATATCGACGAAAGCCCTCGTAGCGACGCGCGCGTCGACTTCGCGTTCGATCTCGCGCGCAAGTATGACGCCCATCTGATCGGCTTATACGCGGTGTGCGAGGATCTGCGTCAGTTGCCCTTCAACCGCGAAGACAGCCTGCGCCTTGCGCAGTACGAAGCGCAGCACGAGGCGCAGCGCCAGCGCGCGCACGAAGCGTTTGCCGTGGCAGCGCAGCGCGCCGGGGGGAGCGCCGAGTGGCGTGCACCGGAGGGGCCCGCGCTCGATGTCGCGACGCTCAACGCGCGTCATGCCGATCTGCTGGTATTCGGCCGGCACGATCCGCGCGAACCGGGCTCGTATGCCGCGAGGCACTTCGTGGAAGATGTCCTGATGAGTTCCGGCGTGCCGGTCGTGATTGTCCCTCACTCCGGACACGTCGCGAGTTTCGGCGAGAACGTGTTCGTCGCGTGGGACGGTAGCCGCGAAGCGGCGCGGGCGCTGGCGGACGCGCTGCCGATCCTTAAGTGTGCGCGCTTTGTCGAGGTGGCGAGCGTGGAGCGGAGCGAGTACGACGAACCGCCCGACGGTGTCGGTGTAGTCGCGTATCTCGATCGGCACGAGGTTCATGCGAGTTTTTTTTCGACGCCTCGTGCAGCGGGAATGGACGTCGGTGCGACGCTATTGAACAAGGCAAGCGACCTCCAGGCCGATCTGCTGGTGCTCGGTGCTTACGGTCATACACGAGCGCTTGAACGGGTCCTTGGCGGGGTCACGCGCACGATGCTCGAATCGATGACGGTTCCGGTGCTCATGTCCCATTAGAAGGCGCTTCCTGGCGGAAGAGCATGTCCCATTCGATTACGGCCGCCGCGTTGCGCGCGGACTACCTGATTGGCCGGGGCGCCGAGCAGTTTCGATTGAACATGCGATGCGAAAATCCGGTGCGCGGGCCCGCAGTCGGACTGCCGTCCCAAATACGCGCCCGTGAACTGGATCGCATCTCTCGACGCGAGTGTACGAGGCGATCCGCATGAGCAGCTACGTGCAAAAAATAGCAAAGGCGAAAGAACATGTCACTGGAGTTCCCCACCATCGAAATGCGTCAGCAGCGCGCCATAGCGCGTGCCATGCCGTGCCGAGGACAGCGACACTCCGTGCATCTTTCCCGCGAGTCTCTAAGTTCCAGCGCCCAGCGCGATGATGCGCACGCCGGCGGTAGTTGGCGCCGACCGTTGCCTGCCCACACGCGTTGGTCGGCCTTCAAACATTGCGGACGCGTTCGAACGGATTCTGCCGCGCGGCTTGATTCAGAAACCGCCCGGTCAACATTCATCCACGTGTGGGGCAGCCCATGAGAAGCAAGAACGGCGCCCCTCGCGGAGATCTCGACACCTTTCGACTGCAATGGCGCGTCCTGAGCTTCTATGAGCGTTTCGAGCGGATCGTTGCGCATATCCTGAGTGCTGTGATTTCCGTGATCATTATCGTATCGCTGTGGCAACTGATACGCGCGGTGGTTCTTCTACTCGTGTCGGGAGCGCTGAACCCGTTGGATCATGGAATGTTCCAAACGGTGTTTGGCATGGTCATGACACTTCTGATCGCGATGGAGTTCAAGCACTCGATCACCAGAGTAATGCTCAGGCGCGATCATATCGTGCAGGTTAAAACCGTCATTCTCGTTGCCTTGCTGGCGATAGCGCGCAAATTCATCATTCTCGATCCGATGTCCGAGCCTGCTCAAATTGCTGCGCTTGCGGCTGCTTTGGTTGCGCTCGGCACCGTGTACTGGCTAATGCGCCAGCGCGACGACCCGGTCGATGCCGCGCTCGCGGACGTACGCAGGCCTGACTCTGCCATGACAGCGCGACAAGAAGGCGTGGGCCGGTCCGGTAAAAACGAGGAAACCGACATCTGACCCCCCCCGGCTTGGGAATAGCCACTTTGAGCACGACATGTTCCTGGCCTCTCACATGAGGTCCACGAGCACGCGGCGCTCTCCACGCCGCTCTGAAGAGCCAACGCGTCACCCTGCATCGAGTCGATGTACCAGAAACAACAGCACGATCGTCTGTGCTAGGTCGTCGAGCATCTCCGCCGCAGGACGCCGTCCATATTTCAGATTCAGCACAACGTGGTTCACACCAATGTCACGCAGCCGCTCGAGCAGGTCGATGAGCGCGACAGTCCCGAGTCGGAAGCCTAGATGGATTTTCAGCGTTGGCCGCGATCCAGTTGAGGTCCTGGCGACTACTGCCGGTGATCACAATCGGGATGCGATCATAACGCGGCTTTGGAACAAGCTCTGCGCCATGCAATACGCCACGCGTTAATTCGACACCAGGCGAGTCTTCGCGCAGCGCGGCGAGCATGTATGCAAGCGACTCGTGAAAAAGTTAACCCGCGCTTCGATATCGCGACCGAACGCGGGAAACTCGATTGGCCGGTCGCCGGAGGCCCCCCAGCACGAGCCGTCCCTGCGACAGGTTGTGCACGGACGCGGCCGCCTTCGCCACGTGCAGCGGATGATCGGTAGGACGATGGCGCCGGTCGCGAGCGCGATCGTGCTGGTATGCGCGGTCACGTAACCGCGCCAGACCCATGGATCGAAGATCTGGCCTACCTCGCCAAAGGTCGGATCGCGCAACGGGACATCGCGCGTCCAAAGCGCGGCAAATCCGTCGGCTTCCGCCTCGCGCGCCAGTTCGACCTGTCCGGTCATCGTTGGCATATTGGTCACATACGACTCGATAGCGAAAAACAGACCCAGCGTCAGATGACCCTCGCAGAACATCCGGCGAAATTCCGGGCTCCGCGGCGCTTCGTAAGGAACCGCCGGCCCGCGCGTTGAAATGCTCATTCCGCGCTCCCATTCATGCATTGCGCCGTGCGCCGGCCCACCCGCCCGCCCGCCATGATGAACGCTGCCGGCGACGGCTTTGATATGTGTTAAAGCGCAAGTTGTTTACGACAATATGGGTCATCGCTACGCGTCAGTCTTGCTGGTTCTCGCTCGATCTTTGTGCATAGTTGCTGGCCCATGACGTTCACGATCGTGCGCCACCGCATCAACACGGCGCGCGGAAACTCCGTATCGTTTGCTTTATGAACGCCACGCGAGTGCACGATCCGGACGCTCTGTGCGTGCGCATTGACGGCACGGGATTTCCGCACTGACGACTTTACGCCCTTTCAAATGCATATAACAAAGCAGTCTTAGCGTGGGCGTAAATTGAACACTAAGCTTAAGGTTTGACCACTTCATGCCCCGCCTCCGAGCGACCGCACACCATGGAGAAAACAGCACGTCCCGCACCCCTGCAAGGCCTTCGCTGTCAATCGATCCGCGCGTGCTGCACCGACTGCACCGTCAATTCAGCCCAGCGAATCTGGTGCCTCTTCCCGGCAGGCCGGACCACGGCGCTCGTGAGCGAACCGAGCGACAACGCCCGGACGCACCCGCGTGTCAGCGTAAGCGTGCCATTCATCGCCGTCGTTCCAGCCTGTGCGCGCGTCGCACTGGACGGCGACGACAATCCGCAGGGCGTCGTCATCGGCTTCGATTCAAACAAGCTTAGCGAAGCCTCGCGAAAGGCATTCGGGACGACAGCCTGCGAAGTCCCACGCTGGATCAAGGCCTGGGATCCCTTCCTGAGCGAAGCCGCCGATACTCTCGCCACGCTGCATGCTCGCAAGCGTCCGGACAATGTGTGCCTGGCTGCCTTCGCCGATGTTATCGCACTGCATCTCGCCTGCCGCTATGGCCGCGATACCGGCGCGCAGGACCCGCGCACCTGCCTGACACAGCACAGGCTTGCTATCGTTGAACACTTCATCCACGAGCACATCGCCGAGAACATTCAAGTCGAGCAACTCGCCGCGCTGGTGCACGTGAGCCCTTCGCATTTCGCTCGAGCTTTCAAGAATGCAACCGGTCATCCGCCCCACTTCTTCCTGACGACCGAAAGGTTGAAGTTCGCGCGGTCCATGCTCTCTGAAGGCAGTCTTCCGCTCATCGATGTCGCGGCGCGAGCGGGCTTTCAGACGCAGCAGCATTTCACCGAAGTGTTCCGTCGATACACAGGCTCGACACCAGGGGCTTTCCGCCTCGCCCACACCCCCCCCTAAAACCGCCGCGAAACGGTCCGGGCGCTGATTCGGTGAACGCCGATTCCCGCAGATTTCCGACACCTATGCACAGGAATACGAAAGAAACCGGAGCCTCGTGGACCTAGACTTGACACGATCCCCGCAAAAAATAGACGCGTGATGTCCTGACGGGATTTTGACGCATCACGGTCTTGCCGCCTGTGAGCAAGCAGCGCCACTATCCCGCGCTCAGATTGACTGTCATTCATGCGCTGGAGCGAACCGCGCCCGCAGGCCGACCACGTGTCGAATGGAAGCTCATCACCGATCTGCCTGTGAACTATCGCGCCTTTCGGCGGTGGCAAGCGGATGGCTGTTTTGATGTTCAAGTCCGTTATTAACGCTAGCGATGTCCACAGGAACGCTAATATTGCACATTAATTCTGCTAGCGCGGCTGCCAGAGAGCGCGGTGCTTGCATCTCGCGCGGTAGCTGCTGATCGCGCGAAGCGCTCCTGTAAAGTTCGGCGAAGTATTAAATAGGTTCGCTGGCACAGTCTCCAGCGCCGAGTAATGTACGCGGCAATATCGTTCGGCCGGATCGAGCCACTCGCGCTTCCAGCGAGGAGCCGAAACGTCCGCGTCGTTTAACGCGAGACATTTGAAGCAATACGGGAGCCGATGACGCGGCGTTATCCACTGCGTTGGTGTTTGGATCCGGCTCAATTTATTGCCATCTAATCGCGCGAGCATGGACAACCGATCCAAGCTAATTTGCCCTATGCGTGGGAAGAGAATCCAACCTACATTCTCAAACCGCGGGCACGACTCGTCGACGCTCATTTCCCACAGCGCTCCGACGCTAATCCGGTATTTCGCCGCGACGCGGCCCAACCAGCTCCCAAACGCCTCGTCGTCAAAAGGTCTGGGAGCAAGGGGCCATGGAACATGTGCGCTAATGCGTGATTCGCGCAACATGTTCGAGATGCCGCATTTCAATGCATTCGTCCCCGCTGCGGATCGACAGTTCTGCGGCATCGTTCAACAGCGTTGAGATTTCCCCGGTCAGACCGCCACTTGCGCCGAGAACAAATTGCACGACCTCGCGGCGAGCCAGGTCCGAAGGCTTTCTCAATGGTAAGACGCGTTCGAACGCCGCAAGAAGGCGTCGCAAGCCGTCGCTTTCGCGCCAGCGGGGAATTTCAAATGGTGTGTAGCGGCTCATCATCTGTGCATCGGTCTGTAGCGCGAGGACCGCGTCTCGTGTGCCAACAAGAACCATGCTGATTTGCAAATCGTTGGCAAGGTATTTGAGGAGATTCAAGGACGCGCGCTGCTCGCGGTAGGTTCCTGCTGAGAGATGATGGACTTCATCCACCACGAGCATGCGCGGCGCCACGCGCCGCAGAATGTCCCGAGCGAGGCGCTCCAATGACGCAAGGCTCGCGCTAGCATTGTGCGGGACGCCCAATTCAAACAATAGCCCAGAATAGAATCTGTGTTGATCTGGCGTCGGCGGCATCTGCATCGCCACAACCGGACACTGCTCGACGCCGCTCTTGTCGTCGAACTCATTGGGATGCGTGCGTCGAAACTTTGCGGTGATCTACCTTTAATGCGTTCGTCATCGCCAAGCGCCGCCTGCTTCCTTGCCGAAGGCAACAAATGCGAAAGCGATGCCTTGTTCATGTCGCACCTCACCATTGCTCGACGTCATACGCTTCGACTGGGTTGTCGTAGTCAATCTTTTCTTTCTCCTGGTCCGGCGTCTGCGTTCCGGATTCAGATTCGGCCAACCGATCAAGTATTTCAACCGAAGGCAAGTTTCTCGACCGAGCTCGACGGCGGGCACTCAGTGTGGCGCGTTTCGCTTTGACTATCACCCGACGCTGATCCTCTATGGTCCGAAAAATCTGGGCTTCCGAGACGTTATGTTGGCCCTTCTCTCGAATCGATTTCAGCGCCATGCGTTGCTCAAATAAGGCGATCGCTGGTCGCCGCAAGTCGGCGTATCGAACCTCGAGATAGTCTTGCGCGCCAGAGCTCACAAAAATTCGGGAAAGGTCTTCTGGATGGTACCGAACCCACCGTCCGCCGCGCTTCTCTCCAGGCGACAAATATCGGGTGCCAGTAGCGTATGTGGAACAGGGTCAGCCCGTCTGACTGAATGGTCCTTTGTGCAACCGGCAAAAACCGTATGAGAAATCGCAACTCAGCATCAGCGGTCGGAGGCAACCGCCGCGCCTCTGGGCCTTCGCACAGCAAGCACCAAGTGTCGGCCGGTGTTGCTCCGAGCAAACCGCGATGGGGGCTCTCGTGATAGCGTCTTGCAACTTCGATTGCAAGCCATCGTTCAAACTCCTTAAGCATCAAGGCGGATGTCATCTCCGACCGCGTGCTTTGCGCCCTTTAGGGGACGACCCAATCGCCCCTGGCAGGCCCCGAATGCACTCCATGAGCGTCCTATTGAGGCGTTCGATATGACCTCCGAAATGCGGGCGCCCGACCGGGCGGTACATCAAGTCAATGCCGTATTCACGGCACCCGCTACGGAGTGCCTTGCTTTTGAATTCTGCAGCGTTATCGAGATGTAAAACGCGTGGGATTCCCTGCATTAGCCATTGAGCATCGACCCCGATCTTCGCGAGCCACGGGGCTTTCGATAGTACGGCTCGCGTCAACAGCAATCCCACCGTTGCGGCACCCGGGCGCTCCATGCTTACGTAAAAGCTGAGAACACATCGGGTGGCAACATCGAGTGCAAGACTTAGCCAAGGACGACCAATTACCTTTCGTTCCAACTCGTCGACTACGAACAGGTCTGCCTGCGTATGGTCCACTTGAACAATATCCAGCGCGCCCTTCACGACAAAGGTCCTAGGCGGAACGAGCGCTTGCGGCGGAGCCGCTCGCTTTAGAGCATCGATCTCCTGTTGTTCAGCCCATCGCCGGGCGACGGTGTTTCGACTGGGTAAAGCTAGGCCGGCAAGAGCGCATCTGCGCCGAACTTCAAGTACCAGAGCTGTTGAGGGATGCGCAAGCTGACGCTGTTTCGGCAGCCAGTCGCGGATAACGTCGTTGATAACGTGATCGACAGCCGCGCCCAACCTGTGATCGCCCGTCTTGGGACCGGGTGACCTTAGCGAGATAGCGCTTGTAACCGGGTCCGACAAAAATCGACGACGCAGGCGATAAACGGTAGTCCAATGGACACCCAGGAGATTGCCCGCGACCACCGCTTGCGCGCGAGAGCGACCCATGACCAAGCGGTCGAAGCACCGCTGCCACCTGCGCCGCTCGCTTGCCGTCTCCCTCGCGTGCCGCCATTGCATAACTCCCATCGGGGATTGCGAAACGCATTAGCGGAATTAAAGGGCAGATTCAACGCGCTAGCAAAATTAACGAACATGCCACCGCTTGCTCGTTGCCGAAACGCAACATCGTCCGACGCCGTAATTTCCGCGCCAAGCCTTGCTGGAAGAGCTTTTACGGCAATTTTCCCGCTAGCGTTATCTACGGGCACCGCTAGCAGCATTAGCGGACAACAACATCATGCCACCCTGACCTCCCTTTGAAGTCGCACTGCAGCGCAGCTGCCCGGCGCCCTATTCTTCTCTATCAAGCTTTTCGCCATTGATGCATTTGCGAATCAATCGTCTCGACCTCTTAAACGCCATCTCGCTAATACGCAAAAGGCGGTTCAACATTTCCGCAACAACCCGGTCTCCCACCATATCGCGAAACACCAAAATCTCCTGAACTTTGATATGTTCATTCGGCGGGACGGTATGAAAAGCGGTCGACACCAATATGATCTTGATCCGGGCGTGACAGACATATCGAAACCCACCCAAGATCATCCGACAACAGGAGGGCTTCAACATGTTGCGGTGGATAGCAAACTGGGCTGCGCGTTACGCGCCTACTGTGGAACAGCAAGCCGAAAAAGCGTTGCCAGAATTACGCCTGGAACTCTTCCAGGCTGAGCGACGTATTCTGGACGCCCAGGTACACGCTGATTACTATCGCGCGCGTTTGGCCTTTTGTGAATCGGTTTTAAGAAATGGCATCGAGCACGTTAGCGACCAGCGAAAGGAGCCGCAGACGGATTCGTCAACGTTACGGACGGGGCCGAAGCTGACAGCAGCTTAGTCAGCTTAAGTTATTGTTCGCATGGACGTCGCATTTGACGCGAATTTCCCCGGCACGAGGCGAGGTCGGCAACCGGTGTCGCGGTCTGGATGACCATCGGGAGTGCGCATGAGCCCATTAAGTGGAGTACGCCGCATAACCGAGCGCCTTACTCGGCCTCGCGTACTGCGCACCGGCGGCCTATTAGTGGCTACCGTATTCTTGGGAGCGAGGTGTCCCGTGGCCAACGCACAGGAGTTTTCGCTGTTTGGTGGCGGCTCGCGCGCCGGTGCAACGAACACATATACCTGGGCATTCAATTATCAGGAAGGGCTCGGCGAGTACTTTGCCGCGAGCTTCATGTGGCTTAACGAAGGCCATATTCCTGACCATCATCGTGACGGGCAAGCTGCTCAGCTCTGGGGCCGCTTGCCGCTCGCAGACCGACGCTTCGTAGTCTCGGCGGGTGTCGGGCCTTATCGGTACTTTGACACGACTACAGCGGAACAGGGTGGCAGCTACTCCGACGTCCACGGCTGGGGCGTCGTCTATAGCCTACGAGCCGCATATTATTCCAGCAGCCGATGGGTGACGCAGTTGCAGTTGAATCGCGTCCACGTGCAACGCGGGCCGGACGCAACCTCGATGATGCTTGGCATCGGATATCAACTCGATGCGCCAAACACGCCCGGTCCGCGCGATTGGGCATCGGGCAGCACGACAAAGGTCACCGATAATGAAGTGACGGCATATTTCGGCAAAACTATTGTGAATTCCACAAGCTCGCCGGTGGCGCTGGCTGGCGCAATTGACTATCGCCGAGGGCTCATGAAGTACATGGACCTGACGGTCGGGTACCTCCATGAGGGAAGCAGCAAGATAGCTCGCCGCGATGGTTTCACTTCACAGCTATGGGCGACGCGCGCGTTTCTCAACGACAAAGTGACGCTGGGCGTTGGTGCTGGCGTCTATTATGCCATCGACGAAAACGAAAACAGCAAGGACCCTGGACCAGGACGTGGCAAGTTTTCCGGACTCGTTTCGATTTCAGGAACGTATCGGTTCGTTGACCACTGGGACGCACGCCTCACGTGGAATCGCGTCGTGACCCGATATAACCGAGACAGCGACGTCATCCTCGCCGGTGTCGGCTATCGCTGGTAGCGATCCCAGAACTTAACCCGCACAACCAGAGCGCATAAGCTTTCTTCCAGACAACTGGTTGCGGGTTTCGTAAAAATTAATTTATATAATTTAGGATACTTAAAAATATTAGAGTTGATAAATGTAAAAGCGGGCGATGAGGTGATGGCAAGGACGCGGCTAGCGGTCTTTCGCTATGCAACGGACGAGCAAGATCACGGTGCGGTGCTCCGGAATCGAAACACCAGCGTCGCACGAGATCAGCTGTGGCAGTAATGCCGCAGGTTGATCATCGTGTAAGAGAGGGCCTTGAAGGCGTAGTGCAGTTCACTGATACGGTCAAAGCGAAACAGCAAACGCCGGAACTTGTCTTCCCAGGCAAACAGCCGCTCGATAGTGCGGAACCGTTCGTCGAAGATGGCGGGATCGAACAGCGGCTTACGACCTCGCTTGCTACTGGTTGTGGGTTTGTGCCTCGATCTGACCGGAAGCGTTGAGTGGACTGTTCACGCGCAATCAAAATCGGGAAGATCGCCCGTGCGGAAGGCCGTTTTGAGAGATATTTGGCGATGGTTGTGGAGGATTGCCATGCAACGGACGTGAGGGATCCTGACGCCGTTTATCAAGGATCGGAAGGATGGGTTTGAAGATCAGCTGCGGCAGAAGTGCCGCAGGTTGATCATCGTATAAGCCAGAGTTTTAAATGCGTAGTGCAACTGGCTGAGGCGATCGAACCGAAGCAGCAAGCGCCGGATCTTGTCTTCCCAACCGAACAGCCGCTCGATCGTATTGAACCGCTGTTCGACGATGGCGGCATCGAACAGCGGCTTGCGGCCTCGCTTTGGTGTTTTGCGGCTACGGGAGTTCGGATTGATGTTCGGAATCGTCCCCTGATTGAAAATGGCCTTGCAGTTAGGGCGACAGTCATAGCCGCCATCCAGACTGACAGTGCGTCCGTGAAGGTCGAGCCCAACCGCCTTGGCAATGCGCCTCAACTTTGGAAGGGCTTCGCGAAGCAGTGGGGATTCGTTGCGGTTGCCCGGGGCTGAAACAAACGGCGCGATCACATTGCAGTTGCGGTCGCAGATGGCGACGACCTTGTCGCCCTTCACTTTCTTGTGCCCGCTGAAGCCAATGTTGTCGCCGCCCTTTTTCGCTGCCGTCGTCGTGCCTTCGCCGTGGATGACCGTGATATCGAGGAGGTTGTCCGCGCTTCGAGCGCGAGTTCGCGGGCATCAATGCGCTTGCGCTCGCGCTCGATGGCGGCCAGTGCAAGGGCCAACTTCTCGACGCTCGCAAGGTGTTTCACTTCGGCGTCCAAGCCGCGATCACACAGCGCAAGACCCGCTTCAGCCGTTGCCAGTTTTTCGGACAGGTTGGTGTGCTCGCGATCAAGCTGGTCGCGAGCCGCAGGCACTTCGTTGATGGCCTGATCAAGCCGGTCGCAATCCCGAACGCGCTGATTTACCGCGTCCACTGCGACTAGATTCCTTGATTGAGTTGATTTCGTAGCGATTGAGTCAAGTTTTTCTACGCGGCAATTTTCGCTTCGTCGCACCATGTGTTGACGGCCTGTTCGGCGCTGCGCAAGCTGCGCTGCAAGGACGCTTGTGTGGCCTCAGGTGGTTGGGGGCTGACCAAGGCGAGGCCGGGCCGCAAGATGCGCGAGTACACGCGTGTATAGAACAGGGCTGTGTGCAACCCCAGGTCCGTGATCCGATAGCGGTGGGTCTTGGGCACTCGCTTGGTCAGGTCATGCAAGCGCAGGTGTCGCAGATCGTAGCTCATGCGCCCCGGGCCGATTTCGCCGGGACGTAGGCCCAGCAGCACGGCGTACGCTTGCCGCAGGTCTTGATTGGTAAAGCCGCGGGCGACGAAGACGAACATCACCAGCGTATGCAGCAGCGCTTGGACGTTCGGGTCGGCAAAGCGCAGCGCTGGTACACGCTGCCCGTCAACACGACGCGGACGCTGCAAGTCTTGAAACGCGTCCTCGCCCAATGCACAGTCGTGGCTGATCTGCTCAATTTCGAGCATGCGCCGATTGGCTGCAAAGCCGATGCTACGCAACTCGGGCAAGTTGCGTAGCAGTCGTCCCACGCCGAAGTCGCGGGTGTCGTTGATGGTGGTCTCGGTACGTAGCGCCTGGCCCTCCTTGTGATACTGCTTGATGCGTGAACGCTTGTAGTCCACATGCAGCGAAGGGCTGACCCCTTCGGTAATCACCCGGGTGCGAAAGCGCCCCGGGGTGCGCCGATTGACGCGGCGATCGAAGATCAGTTTCACTTGGCCGGGACGGCCCAGGTCCAGGTTCTCGCGGATGACCTGCTCGAAGAAGATTCGACCCATCACCGGGCGATCGAGCACCTGGGTCAGCGCGAACTCGGCCTGCAGGATCGACAGCGCATAGCGGTAGCCGGCGGCCCGGTCGTGCCGATCGAACGGATGCGGCAATCGTGCCAGCCACTTACGCAGCAGCCGATCAATCTTGCGCTCATCGAGCCCATCGCAGATTCGTTGCAGCGCCTTGGGGTCCTTGCAGGAAAGAATGCCGTTGTCCAGCGCCTCGAAGGCGATGCGGCGTTTGCGCAACTGGCACTTGGCGTACTCGTTGCCGTTGATGCACAGCTTGGCGTTATACGGGAAGTAGGAACAGAACTTCAGGAAGAACGGGCCGAAGTCGTTGTCCACACAGTAGAAGTAGTAGTGGTTGACCATCGCGCTGCCATCGACCACCCACGGATAGGTCATGCCGGTGCGTGCACAACGGCGCCGCTCGGTGCGCACCACGCGCGCCTTCTCTTGGGCGCGGCCGACGTACAAAATCCCCTCATTAGCGTCGAATTGCTGCAGATACTGCCGGGTGATGTCGTCCTTGCGCTGGTGCTTGCCAAAGCTCACCAGATCCACACCTTGCTCGGCGACAAACTTCTCGATGCTTGCCACGAAGGCCACGGTCTTGGGCGCCACGCTCGCCGTCGAGGCAAAGCGCTGACCGAGATGGCCGCGTAGGTACCACACCACGCCACCTACCCGCTGCAACTGCGGCACGTACACGTTCAGGTACATCCGGTCGATGCACTCGCTCTCGAGCACGACGTGGGTCCGTAGAACATCGCACACACTCTGTGATAGCGTCATGTCTGGCTCCGGTCGTCCACGGGGTCTTCGGACCCCATTGAGCCTCGAGCTTGTACATCGCTGGGCTTGTCCCAGTCGGCTCGACCGGAGCCACCTTACACCGCCAGCGCCACGCAGTCACCCGTACCACTCGTCGGTCGGAGGCGGAGCCTCGTTAGCAATTGATCCAGCTCCTTCGTGAGCACGAATATGTCGACGAAGTCCTTGGGGCGGGCACTCCCAAGGCGTTCTCGTTTGATGACCGGACCGTATTCAGGCATCTGCTGGCAGATGGCCCGCAACTTCTCACAGACGATCATTGAGGGTGAGTAGACGTAAATCAGCGTCCCGTCGAAGTCCCAATCCTGCTTGTCTTCCACATACTCGAAGCGGCTGATGTCGATAAGGAATTTGTGCCCTGCCCCGGATTGATCGCTCTCTTGCGCAACTCTTCAAGATTAGCGGAATGCTCGACATGCATCTCGGCGGTTGCGAGCTTGAATTCGACGCCATAGCCGCCCCAGAAATCCCTCATGTCCGCCGTTATGGCCTTTGGTCTCTCGACCATTCTGAAGTCGAAAACTTCGAACCCGTTGGCGCGGAATGTATCCGAGAGCGTTTTGAAGATCCGCGCCTGCACGTCCTCAAGGTTTTCGCCAAAAGCCTGCTTCAACGAAAAATCGAGATCGACCGAAGCACGTGCGCTGATCTGATGGACCAGCGCCATTGCGTTGCCGCCTTTCAGCACTAGTTGCTCCAGCAGCTCGTCGTCGGAAAACATCGCCTGGACCGCCAAGCTCTTGATCCTGTCCAGCAGTTTCGGGTCTTGCGGTCCTGTCTTGGGTTTATTCATTTTCTTCTGGCGAGCCCCGAGTTGTTGATGGAGCAGGACCATCGTGCGATCAAACGCATCGTACGACCAATGCTAGGATTTAAGAGCTTTCGTTGGGCCCGCATCATTTTAGGCGGTATCGAACTCATACACATGATAGCGAAAGGGCAGATGAACAATGACGGTGGACGGCATCGTTCCGTCCCCGAGCAGTTCTACGAACTTGCAAAATAAGCAATCCTATTCGTACCGTCCCGACTTTTCCTGATTTCCTTACTGCGACAGAACCCGCTGAAGAGCGCCCATTGAGAAAAGCGGGTGTATGCTGGCGCCACGGAGTCGCGAGCAAGAACAAATATATCGCGGTACAAAATAAAAAGTCGGGGCGTAACAATCGATCGCGAGCGTTAGGCTTGCGATTGCCGTAGCTTTTAACATCTGCGAGCGGCATCCGATAAGGCGAATTCGAAAGCAATGGACATCGGTGATGCAAGGCCATTCGGTTTTGCGGCCCTAGAAATTAGGCGCGGCAAGGACTTCCAGCCAGGCGGAGTTCTCAAAATATAGAGATGACGGCTCTCCCAGCAAGACTTGTCAACTTTACGTCATTTGACATCCGGAGCCGCGCTTTTATTGCTATGTGCCTGGGCCATCGCATCGATTTTCTGCGTCAGCGAGTCCGGGACAGGCGATAATTCTTGCGTAGCAAACGCCTTTTTATAATCGACGCGCGACGCCTGCAGCAGCGCAACCAGCTCCGCGGCTTCGGTGGAAACGCGAATCTGTTCTTCCACATCGTGGCGCTCGTCAGGCGGCAATTCGCCGTCTACATAAGCCATTAGCACAACGTCATCGGTTTTCATGCGATCGAGTCCTTTCGCGTCGCCGAAGCTTTGGCTTTCGATTCGTGCGTGCCGAACAGCGCGCCGACGGCTTGCCGTGCGCGCGACAAGCGGCTCATGACGGTGCCGATAGGAACCTCCAGCACATCGGCAGCTTCCTGGTAGCTCAACCCTTCCACCGCGACCAGCAGCATGACGACGCGCTGTGCTTCGGGCAGCCGTTCCACAGCGCTGATGATCTGGCCGTGCATAAGCTGGGTTTCCGGACCTTTGTCGACCGGATCGGCAACGTTTTCCAGGAAGTCGTCGTCCCATTCCATGCGGGATCGTTTGCGTACGCTGCGTGCCCGCAACTCGTCGATCCAGCTGGAGTGAACGATTGAAAACATCCAGTTTAGCGCGGCGGTATCGGGCTGCAATTGATGCGCTCGTTCAAGTGCACGCAGGCACGCCCGCTGGACGAGATCCTCGGCGTCGTGCCGGTCGCCCGAAATGCGAAGCGCGAATGCCCATAGTCGCGGCAGCATATCGGGAAGCATGCTTGGTAAGTCTGCATCGTTCATCGAACGAATATCTCCGTGGTTCCAGTGTCTTGTCCGAATGAGGTTACCCTCTAAATACGTATCTCTTAGCGAGGTGTTTTAATCACGAGTTTGGCGCGGGCTTTGCTCATCGCGTGAAGACTGCTCGCCGTAAGGCCCGCACCACATGGCATCTTTACGAAGTGTTTGCGACGTTGTGCGGCGAGCCTTATTTGCTGTGGCGAGGGCGTGTCAGGTTGCTGGCCCGGTCACGTAAGATGGCGTGATGAAGAAATCGAAATCGCTCTATCGCGGTCACCGTTTCCCAGCCGAGGTCATCAGTTGCGCTGTGCGCTGGTATTTCCGCTTTCAGTTGAGCTTGCGCGACATCGAGGAACTGCTCTTCGAGCGCGGTGTGACCGTGACATACGAGACAATC
>Ga0255336_101490_pt1 | contig 16396 bp, 14 predicted proteins | sample MeOH1_35cm_T3_17_FD_189102 | JGI IMG/M metagenome (GOLD analysis project Ga0255336, IMG submission 189102) | Sandy soil microbial communities from University of British Columbia, Vancouver, Canada - MeOH1_35cm_T3_179 | ecosystem: Engineered > Artificial ecosystem > Sand microcosm > Unclassified ...
ACGAGCAGTAGCCGCGAGCCAGCGCTCCGCGGTCGCGCCATCCTGATGACTGGAAGCAGGTAGCGCGTATAGAGCACACAAAATATTGCGTGATGCTCGGTCCAATAGACAGGTTGCTTCGCTCCGTCGCGCCGCGAATTACGGGCGGTCGTGTCGAGCGCTTACGCGGTCACCGCATCATCAGATGGAGAGACCAATGCTGCCAATCCGTAGCCTCCGAGTTACTGCGCATTTGGCTGACACGGAAATGTGTGCTGAGTATTGCGCGCAAACCGGCCGTCTTCGAATCCTTAAAGATGGCGTTCCGCTACGCGAATGGTTTCCGCCAAACTCGTGGATAGCCATTGCGTCAGTCGCCGGCGCGCGCAACTGGGGAACGAGACCCGATTCGAATGAGCTTCGCGCGTTGCTGGAGAGCCAGATGTCGCTGCTGCACATCGGCTAATCGCATTCAGTGCGTGTCCGAATTTAGCATTCTTTGTTTCCACACCGCCATCACGCGGGACGAGCCAATCGCTGGTCGCGATGTTTAAATCGCGGACCGTCTGCGTGCTCCGGGTCCCGCCCATCACGGTCATCGTAGCCGGCATGTCATACGAAGGGATTCTTCACGCTCCCTGTAGGCGCCGGCGGTTCTTCCGCAATGTGTTCCGGTAACGATGCTTCAGTCTGAAGAACCTCGACGATGCTATCGACGGCTTGCTGCAACGCGAGTGCAGCTTTCAAACCCGCTTTGTCGCGGGTGACCTCCAGCATACCGGACACTACGATGCGCGTCGGGTCATTGCTCACCGTGAGCGCATCGCCCTGGATGTTCAGGACATCAGTGTCGTTTGCAAATGCCTTAAACGCCATTCAAGCCTCCAATTCGAGTGTCCTTCAGGGATTCGGGAATGCCAGGAAAGTTGATTCCGCTCGCGCGTTCAAGTTCGTGGACGGTCCTAACAGTGTATTGGTTGGTTGCAGTGTTATCAACGACGACAGCGAACGTAAGCTTTCGGGACGGCAGATATACGACTTTAAAGAGCTGAGTCGGTACAAACACGCCGGTCGCGCCTATGGTCTTCAACTGCGACCCGTTGAACATGGGACCGGTCACCACGTACGCCTCTCCAGATTCCGACGCAACTCGACGTACAGCTTCCTCAATATGAGCCCAAAGCCGGCGGTTGTTGACGGGATTTTGCGGCACCATATTCGCCAACGAAAAGGATTCCGCCATCGCTTGCGCGTCCCAACGGTCGCCGGCGGGACTCATGTGCCCACGGTCGTATCCGCTTCGCTTGTAGTCGGCGAGCCTCGCGCCTTCCCCTGGCGGCAATGAAGCATCCTCGAAGAATCGGTTTGTTCGGACACCGTCCTTCGCGGCCCGAAGGTGTGCCGACGTCAGATGCTCCGCCGACCACAGTGGACCGTGTGTGATTCCTGAATGCAAGACCGCAAAATCGCTGTAACACAGCAGGCGAGTTTTGGCTGCCAGCTTCGCGTTGGAAAGTATCGGTTGGCGGCCATTGGGGCTGAAGTCTGTACAAGGCGGCACCGCAAACGCGTGCGAAGCGATGACGACGAGAAAACTGGCTAACAGAGTGCGCATGCGACCAACGTGGAAGGTTGAAAGCGGCGAGTATAGCCGCCCATCAAAAGGTCGAAAAGACGATGTCCTTGTGTCTCAATGCGTCGATAACTTCGGTCGCGGGTACCGACTGCGTGAATATTGTTAGGATTCGAAAAATCTTCATATTACTGTTGCCAAACGCCGAAATCGCGAATTGAACCACAAACCACCACCTGTTCGGCGCTTTGCTTGCCCGGCTTTCTCATATACTCAAACCTAAAAAGAGGCTATGGCGGACTTGAGCGCGGAAACTCTCTCCATCGTCGCCAAATTCGGCGGCGGCAAGCCATAACATCCGCTGTTCTTCTGCTGGTGTGGATTCCCACTTGTTACGCAGCCGAATAAAAGCGGTTCGGTCTTTCCATTGCCGCCAACAATCGATACATGCGCGTTTAACTGTCTCCGACGAGGTGGATGAGTACAGCCCAAACAAGTATTCGGCTCGGGCTTGTGTTCGCCGAAAGCGTAGCGTCCTGAGATAGTGAAGATTACTGGCCTCGGTCAATAGCAGGTGAGAGGAGTGTCCAGGAATGGCGTCGAGTAGCCGGTCTAGTCCTTCGAATATTTCTAAGAAGTCACTGTTTGCGAGGACTGCCGCGACGCCCCGCATGATGGTCGACCACGACGCACGAAACGCATGGAGATTTACTTCGGCGAGCAAAGTCCCGCAAAGCTGCAATGCTACCTTCGGACTGTGAAGTTTCAGCGTTCTTCCAATCTGTGCGACGAGAAACGTATCCGGCTGTCCCTTGCGAAGCTCAAGCTCAAGGAGCGCACTGACCTCCAGACTATCGACCGTTTTCTTGAGTTCCTCGTAGTCCGAGTCGGCAGTATCGGAATAAGGATCGAAATGAAGGTCAATTTCTCGCAGCTTGTTGACCTGATCCCCGGCCCCGCCGAGTTGCGCGCGTATGTAGTCGATGTAATGCTTTGCCGTCAATAAAGTGGTCTTCGTTCGATTCAGCGTCAAACCATAATCAGCCAAAGCATGCGATAGCACCGATAGCGCGCGATAGGCATCGGCCTGACTGGAAGTAACCAGGACAAAGTCGTCCACGTAACGGCGCCAAATAACTTTTTGGTCTGTTAGCGTGCGATCGATCGCTGACAGAAGAAGCTCGGCAAGAATGCGCGAACATTGACTGGACGGCGACAATCAGCAAGTCCGTAGGTAAACGCGACGGCTGCTAGGGCATCCTGACGTTCTGCAATGAAACGATTGTCGATATCGAATGGGAGTACGTCGTTGTCACCATGAGCGCCAACGTCAGCCGTTGCTCTCTTGAAATGATCCAATGTTACATCGGTCACCTGCAACCTCCCCGCACACACCTAATGTATGTAATTTATTTGTACGTGGAATACGCTGCTAGCCAAAATCGAACTCGCGATTCGGCCCCTGTGCAACATCGTCCCATATACGGTTGGGAAAAGGGTTGCGACTGAAAAATACCAGATGATAGAGCGGTCGATTTTGGTCACCCCGGATTAGCGGCATCCGTTTGCTGATCGTGAAACCAAGGCCTTTCACCAGCCCACACCAGTATTCGAAAAATGCCTCGTCCGCGTCGCCCCGCGCAAAAGCGACCGGATTAACGTGGTCGCGCCATCCCGGCGCTGCGGCGTCGAATCGGGTCCGTTGCGCGTTATATTCCAGCACGACGTTGCGCCTCAGATCCATCGTGCTGAAGTGCACCGCGAAGTCGACAAACTTCAGTTTTGCCAGTTTTTCGATGACATCGAACGTCAGGAATTCCAGGCTGTACGGATCAAGATAAACAAGGCAAAGGGCGCCTTTCGGAATGGCCTCGACCACTTGATCAACGGTCCGCTCGGCCGCGCCACCGAAGGAACGCACCGACGCGCCGAATGCCTGCAATCGTGCTGCGCAGGCGGACGTGCGCACGGGATCAAGATCACCAATCAAGCAGGAGGTAAAGGCAGCATCTCCCAACCGGGAATGTTGCCAGGCAATGAGTGCCCCACCGTGCCGCGTCACCGACTCACCTTTGACTTGCACACGACCAGGACCGCAGAATAGATCGACGTACACTCGCATCGAAAACTGCTTGCGCGCGTACCGCGTTCCCTCGATGTACTTGGCGAGGAAGGTGTGCTTCATGTCCGGAACCCAGCGACCTACTCCTTCGCCGGACCGCCCTAACTCGATCGGCGACTGCGGTAGCGGATCGATATCATGCGCAAGGGAAAAAACCATAGCTACCTGACCAGTATGAGATTAGCTTGCCGACTTCGTTCAATCACGTCAGTGTCGCGCATATACCGGGCGCTCTTGCGCCGCTTGCCGTCTGCAGATGTGATGACGATATCGCGCTCACCAACCAGATCCGCCAGCACGCTGTTGTACATACCCGCGGTGGCCGGCGACCTATTGCAGGTAGATGCAAACAGCTCACCGATATGGACCGGTGCAGCGCGAGCAAAGATGTTCTGAGCAAGTTGTTCGCGAAGCGCAGTGGCCGACTGATGGGATGCCACATCATCGAAGCGAAAGCCGCCAGTGAACTTTTGCCTGAACCCCATCGTGTGGGTTGCCAGCATGTCAAGTCCAGCGCCGCCATAGTGTACGAAGTGATTGTGGTGCTCCCAATGCACCTGCTTCATGACGTCCTGCGCACGATGGTGTTGAGAAAGGTGTACGAGCCAATACTCACCATGACCACTCCCGGTTCCACGAATGAAGAAGGGAGTGAAAAAATCCGCACCGCAATTGTCCACCAGACCTTGATAGAGCGCTGCCTGAATAAAGCGCCGCCAATCCGCATCGTCGCTCTTCAGTTCCTCAATCGATCGACCACCTAGCGCACCCCGGATGTCGATGTCCAGTGCAGTGGCGATCTTGTCTGTAAAGTCATCGTTCGTGTACTTCGCAAAAGCCTGAACGTGGAAAGTCAGGACAATTTCACTATTGCGAAGCTGGGAAAATATCTGCCGGATAAGCGGCGCCGGAACGTCGGTGTAACCGTACTGATCGAGGAAAAACAAAGCACACTGTGCTTGCGGCGTATGGCGTTGAACAAGTCCGATCACCGCTGGTGCGGCCACGGTGAAATCTTCGCGCATCAGGTGGATGGAGCGGCCAAGCTTCGCGCCATAGCCCCGGTCTTGAAGCACCTTGGTCAGATGCTCAATGGCGCGCGCGTCTTTGTCGATGAAAACATATTGGACGTCAAGGTCAAGAGGCTTGGTCCGATGCCGATTAATACGGACACTGGCTTCTTCTACTGCGCTGAGCATACGGAGCGGCGAACCGAGTGCCTCCTCGTTGCTGCCCGCAACGGTATATAAACCTCCTCCGCAAAATCCATCGACCAATGTAATGCGAAAACGGTCCCGCCCACGCGCATTGAGCGTCCGTTGTTCAAAATAACGAATGAGATAGCCGACTAGTACGTCGTGTTTGGTTAGACTGTGCGCTTCCAACGTCGCGGGACCGTCCGTCCAGTCGTAGTGCTTTTTCTTTTTTGCCAAAAGTCAGCCTTCAACGACTTGGAGGGGACGAATTATGCGATGCCGTCGCCACTCGGAAACTGATCCCAAAGCCGACCACCGAGCGAGCGGCCAGCCTTCCCCTTTCCCACTGCGGCCAATTTTACTTCTGAACCGTCTTGTCTAACTACGTGAATTGCCGTTCTTTTGGTAAGCGCGTCACCCGCCTGCTCAATCGGCGCCCAGTGTCCCCATTGTTTGAAATGAAAAGCGACTTTTGCTGCATTGCACTGTCTGCGCAACGCATCCGGCCATTGAGGCTCCATCGGACGTGAGCCTGGACCCGACTCACCGCCGGCGATGACCCAATCAACTCGGGTTCCCAGAGGCCCGCGTTTCAGGTATTCCCGTAAATCGAGCGATCCGAGCAAAGGCTCACAGGACAAGAACCGGACTGACGGCGTGGTGAACGCCAGCAAATACTTTATCCGTTTATCCGCAGCTGCTTGGTTCTCGACCGTTGCACCCAGCCACACGTTAGATGGAAACTCGTATCCCTTCGGCAATTGCTTGCGAACGAGATGAATACGTTTAGTGAGCAGTAGCCAATCCAGATGGGGCGTGTCGCGGATAAGCTCCAAGAGACGCAGACGATGTTCGACCAGATCTTTTCGATTCTCGAATACGTCGGCCATCGACGCGCAGAACACGCGACGTCGCACACCATTCGCGGCCGCTTCGCGGTTCCATTTCAGTGGTTCTTTCCAGTGAGCATCACTAAAAAAGCGCCGGTCGGTTTTCGCGCCCCACACATTTTCCCCGAGACGCTTGGCCCACGTTTCTGCATAGCAGTGATCGCATGCGGCCGATACCTTTACGCAACCCCACCAAGGGTTGAAGGTGTGATGCGTCCATTCGATGGTGGTGTCTTTACCCATAGCGCCTTTGACCGCAATTGTAATAATTCTACTGTATTTTTATACAGTTCACCCATTGAAGTCGTGGGCGATGACATTAGATTCGTCCGAATTATGCTACATTTTTCGGACAGATCGGGTCATGACCGAAAAATGCAGCATAATTCGGTCATGACAGTCGTTCTCAACCCTACCGAACTCCGCGCTCGCGTGCTGAACCAGATCGCGTCCGATCCCGACGCGGTCTGGACGCCGGCTGATTTTTCCAGTCTCGGCACTCGCGCAGCTGTCGACAAAACACTTCAGCGGCTCGCAACGGCTGGCGAACTGCGGCGCATCGATCGCGGCCTCTATGACCGCCCGCGAAAAAGCCGGCTCACCGGTGGCGAAGCTGTCCCGGACTATCGCGCTATCATCCGCGCTATCACTCGACGCGACAACGCCCGCTTTGTCGTCGACGGCATGACCGCAGCGAACGACCTCGGCCTAACCACCGCCGTACCGGCGCGCATCGAAGTATTAGTAGACGCTCGTCTGAAGCCAGTCAAACTTGGCAAGCAGGAAATCCACTTCAAATCCGCTGCACCCAGCCGCCTCTACTGGGCCGGACGGCCAGCCATGCGCGTCGTTCAAGCGCTTTACTGGATGCAAGATGTATTGTCTGATCCAGAAGAACGCGTGCGCGTCGCAAACGCACTTGGCCGCATCTTGGCCGACCCCAATCACGGTGCCGCCATCCGTACCGATCTGCGCGAAGGATGGTCGGCCCTTCCGATTTGGATGCAGACATTTCTGCGCGATTTGGTCGATCCATCGGCTCAGGACAACGCTCCATGACCACCAACGCTTATCGACAGGTCATCGCCGCCCATCCTCGCGACCGACTCGACCTTTTTCTAGCCACGGCCAATCGACTCGGCACGCCAGTTGGCAACATCGAAAAGGACTTTTGGGTCTGCTGGACACTTGACGCCCTCTATCACCGTTTGCCGGAGGGTGGTCCAAGACTGCTATTCAAGGGTGGCACCTCCCTCTCTAAAGCCTATGGACTGATCGAGCGCTTTTCGGAAGACATCGACGTTACGGTCTTTCGCGACGACCTTCACGAGCCGGCATCCATCGAGGAATTGCAGACGCTGACAAAAAAGCAGCGTAAAACCAAGCTCGACGCAATCCGGGACGCCTGTCGCACGTATATCACCGGCCCCCTTCGGGAGTCGCTCAGCACCGCACTTGCGCACGATACCGAGGGCGCCGGACGCATTGAGGTGGATGCGAACGATCCAGACGGTCAAACGCTATTGGTGTGGTATCCCGAAGTCGAACCCCGCGACGACGCCTACGTCCCGCCCGCCGTGAGGATCGAATCAGGCGCGAAGTCTGCGCTTGATCCCAACGGGCCCGCACTTATTCGTCCCTATATTGCGGACGATGCCGCGGACCTCGATCTCAGCGTTCCGGACGTCACAACGATCGAGGCAAGTCGAACGTTTTGGGACAAGATGGTCATCGCTCACGGGCTGCGGCGCTGGTACGAACGGCGCAACGTGTTGCGCCAAGAAGGGCAACGCATTTCCCGTCACTACTACGACCTTCACTGCCTGCTTGAAACGGATGTCGGACGGGCAGCCCTCTCTAATCCCGAGCTTGCCGCCGACTGCGTGCAGCATGCTCAGATGTTTTTTGACCGCCCCGACTATGATCTCGCGTCCGCCAAACCGAGCACTTTCGCGATTGCGCCGATCGGAGGAATGATCGACGCCCTGCGTCGCGATTATGACAATACGACGGCCATGATCTTTGGTACACCGCCAACCTTTGAACAGCTCCTTGCCTCCGCCCAAGCGCTGGACGCCGCGGTCAATACACATCATGCAGCGAAAGATCCGTCACCATAAAACGAAGCCAACCACGTCAGCCGTGCAGATGCCGAAGTCAACGGCACTTTCGAACGGAGACAGCTTGGCCGCCATCTTCGAATCATTTTTAGAGTGTCGAATGCTCTTTGGGTTCTGGCCGCTGCGGCTACGTTTCTCCCCTCATTCAATCCCCGCCGTCGGAGATCGAAAGGCGACGCAACCGACCTGTCGAGAAAGCGTTGCAAAGTAGATCTTCCCGAACTCGACTAGCGACAGGCCCAAGTAGGTCAAGCGCAAATTCAATATCGGACTGCGACAAGGTCTTAGCGTTTCGGAGCAACTGGATAAGGCATCTAAATGCAGTGTCCAGCCACGCCGCGAGGTCGAACCGCTTGGTTTCGTCTGCGCATAGTTGAGAAATACCGGTCTCCAAACTATCTTCATCAAGCGTCAGTTTTCCCGCAATGTAGTGAAGATCTCCCTTATCTCCCAACTGAAGAAACCGGCTGGTCAGACGCAGCACATCCTTGGTCATCTCTACGTCGACTGGCACGCCCGATCGGTCGATGTGGAAGTGCCCCTGGAAGAAAGTGCATAGATCGATTAACTCCCGCGCTGTGCGGGCTGATCGCAAATCACGCCGCTTAAACGTTGCCGAAGACGAAACTTGAAGGGAGTAGACAGTGTGAGCGAAGCCCTTGAATGGCGACCACCACCCGTTCCGGGGCCGTCGGGTTTGCGTCACCGTCCACTTTTCGACCCAACCGGCGAAGATGTTCAAAATCCAATCGTGGGCGTGCTCTACGTCCCACGCGCACGCGGGTCCTAATGGAGCCGGGGTTCCGGTCGGACTCGTCGGCGCTTCCCAAACTAGCAACACTTCTTCCTCCCACGGAAGCGTCATGCCACCTTCTGAGAAGCCACGCAATATGAGGTGATAGCCCTTCTTCATTCCATAGCAGTCGGATTTCGAGTAAACCTTAAGCATCCCGTTGCTACGATCAAAAATGTGCTTCTCGCTGTTACCTAACTCGAAGTCATGCGCGTTGGCAAACGCAAGCATAGTCCGCCAATGCGGTCGTGATACCGTCCCCATAACGAACGCATTGGCCTCGGATGACAGTCTCTCGAAGCGCAAGAAACGCCACTCTCTTTCGAGAGCATCCGCAGCGGGCAAAAAACACTCCCATGCCTTATGGATTACCCAATCAAGATGCCCAACCTCCTCGGACGTCAACGTGAAGCGCACGCTTTCCGACGCAAGCACAAATCTGCCAGGCACCTCGGTACGACGTGCGTACGGTCGCTCGCTAGTCGTCAAGTCTGCCCGTGCGCGCCATCGTGCCCAAGAGAGGAGAGTTTTTCCGTCGACCGCGAAGGTGATGCCACTCAAGTCGCCGCGAGCGAAGACGAACATCCCTCCGAGGTGAGGAAATCTTTCGGATGGTAAGTTGACGTCCAGCCGCGTGGTAAGTTGTTCAGCAACGAACTGATTCTCAAAAACATGTAAAAATCCCTCTCGGAACTGAGAGGGATAGCGTTTCGACGGAAACGTCGGATCACAGAAGCGCTTCGCCCGGTCAACGCCGAAAAAGCGTGTGACGATCCCCGGCCTCTCTCTCAGTAGCTGGTCCAAGATGTCCGAATCCCAAACCCGCGCTTCAATTCCCGCTTTGTCGAAACGATCTTGAGCAACCATCCAGGCATCGATTGTCCGAGTGTCTTCGCCGAGTCGAGTCGCGAGGCAGAGAATGTATTTTGAAGTGGAAGCCACTTTGGGACCATCAAGAAATTTGTTGGTCCATTGACTGATCTCTTTGGATGACACCGTCCGAACCCGCTTGCATTGCGCGACGAGGTGTCGGCTTCCCCTTTCGCAGTAGGCGATAATATCTAGGCCGTATTGGCTCTGACCCTCTCTGCCGTAGCGCATGGCCTGGCGAATCTTCACGCCGGGCTCATCGTTCAATAGATGAGCACAAAGTGCCTCGAATCGCGGCCACGATATGCCGCCGTACGGCAGACCTTCGATTAACGGGTCATCGACAACAACGTCCTCTTCCGGGAGGTCATTGAAGAGTTGGTCTAGCGAGACCGTCTGACCATCTTCGTCAGGTTTTTCAAGCCCATCTGGTGTGCGAAAGGATTGGTCCATTTACATGTAGTTTTTTGAGACAAGCAATATTTCGCGTACCGCGGGGGGCGCCCCCATGTTGGCTACACTCCCTCTTCGATAGTGCTGGTCGGGCCAGATAGGTCAGCTATTGTGTTCAAATATACTAACGAACCTAAACGGGCCACCCACGCGTCATTGAAAGTGGTGAGTGATGTACGGGCAAAAGCAAAAAGCGCACTTTTGTCGAAACTCAATCCTACTGCGCTACCACGAGCATTCCCGATTTCAACTGCCGCACTTCTATGACGAATCCCTCCTGCGGCGAGAACTTGGGCAGCACTTGTGGGCACCCCAAAGCGGAGCTGCTCAGGAAACTGAAGAACTGCAGGCGATATCTGGCGCTGACTGCTCTCGAGCAATTTTACAAGGAGTGCGATCCCCTGCTCAACGAGTGTTTGCAGCACGAAGGCGATTACACGCCCATGAACACCCAGCAAATCGTCGAGATCCAAACTTGCGGCGGCGCCAATTTCCCGAAAGCGCGCCCCTTGAAGCCACGCATTGACAGCATTAGTGAACGACTGCTGCACCGAGTTCGTAAGAACGTCATCATCGAGTTGATACGCTTCTCGGACAGCCCGCTGCATATCCGATTGCTTCCAAGCCCAATCTAGAATGAGGCTTACGAAACCCGGCTCGATCGGGTTTTGTATATCGTCCCAATTTTGTCGACGCGATACAAGGTCACTTTCAACAGCGTCAAGGAGGCGCACTCGAGCACCGGTCTCTCTGATCCATCCGAGCCGCCCTGCTGCACGGACCGCAAAAATTCTACGAGCTCGCAATGCGAAGACACTGCCAAGCAGCGCTCGCGTATCCGGTTCAGCTTGAGTCGAAGCAAAGGTCTGATTGGCAAGTTCCAACGCATGAGCTACGAGAGCATCCTCACCAATTTCCTCGGTTGCAAGATCAACGAGCGTTGCGTCAACTCCGTCCACAAGAGCGTGTAGAGCCGGCGCGCCCTCCATAAGCTCGTTGGAGAGCGTCAGATGCTGTGCGACAAGCGCCGAGCGAAGCCGGCCTAGCAATGATCGGAGTGAACCATGCACAACCTCTCCTGGGTCCTGTCGCGCGACTGTTGCTACCAGAGGCCATTGCCGCTCGTTGGCGCAAATGACAAGTCCTTTTGTGGTTGCTCCCGCGCGACCGGCTCTTCCCACGAGATTTTTGATGTCTCGCGACAAGAGATCTACTGGAGGCCCGGCCTTCTGGCGGCGCTGAACAGAGTAGAGCACCAAAGTCCGAATCGGAAGATTCACTCCCTCGGCGAGGGTACTCGTACAAATGGCGAACCGAACATGTTGCTGACGTAGTAGAGCTTCCAAGACTTCTCGCGTTTCCTGCGGTATGTCCCCGTGATGGAGGACCGCGCCAGCGGAGACCGTGCGGGTTCCAATCCAGTCTTCCCCATACTCAAGTCGCAGATATTCGACAGCCGCCGACACTTCCGAAACCGACATGAACGTCAACGGTAGAGGCAAGGGCAACTCGTGCGCCAACTGATTTAACAGTTCTTCCGCGAGTCCAACCGCCCCTTGATTGCCACGCTTATTGGCCGCGAACACGACAGCCGCTCCCATTCCCAATGCCTTCCTTGCAGAGGCAATCGCTCGCGTCTTGATCGACTTGAACGGATACGTCCGGAACCGGCCGGTTTCTTTGTTATGCCACTGAAAATCACTCTTCGACAGGAAATCGCCAATCGAGTATCTCGTTGGAGAAACCTCATGTGGGTGCATTTCCAACGAAACCGGGCTCCCTGCGGAATCGCCTCCCCGTAGAACTGCGAATTCAGCCAATGCGGGCCGATAGTCGCTTCTTACGACTGTGTCCGATGCTCCGCCGAGCCACGCATTTATCTCTTCGATGTTTGGCACTATCGCTGAAATGAATACGAACCTGGGAGGGCCATCTCCACGCGACCGAAAACGCGCCAACAAGAGCTCGAGACTTATGCCGCGTGCGCCGCCGTCAAGTAGGTGCCCCTCATCGCAGATCACCAGGGATATTCGAGCAAGGAACGAACTGTCTGCGCCGAGTAGCCCCGAGAGAGACTCAGGCGTCGCGACAATAACCCGGGTATGTTCCAGTGCGTTCACCTCATCGCCTGAGGGAACAGTCCCACCGTATGCGCATCGAGCCGCAATTCCCATAGCGTTGAGCCGCTTGACAACAGTTCCCCGCAGTTCAGATGCGAGCGAACGGTATGGGACGACCAAAACTGCGACATCAGTTAATGTGCGTTTTGCATGCCAGTAAAGGAGCGTTTCGCACAGCGCCGTCTTGCCGGCTCCTGTGGGCATCTGCAATGAAAAAGTATCGGATCGAGTCAATAGCCCGCGGCTTATCGCGTCTATCTGAGAAGGGAAGAATTCCCACGTCGGAGGTTTGCGATCTAAAAGCGATTTGACGAAGGGATCCCAAAACGCGGTGGCCCCTCCGGGTAAAACGACGCGCACGTTGGTATGCATGAAACGTTCGAGCAATTTCTCGAAGAGGCGCGCAGCGACCCACTCATCCGCGCCGACGCGCAACGTAGCAGTCGTCTCATCTTGGGCGATAGCGTGTATCTCCGACAGGTCGTTCATTGCACCCAAACGCAAAGCTTTCAGTAGTGATCGCCCCGTCTCCGACGTCATGGCATGCGGCCTTGCCAGCAGGTCGAACACCATCTTGTATCGTTCACTACTCGGCGAAGAGACCTCATTCTCATTAATTGTTAGGTATGCCGATGCGGGATAGCCGCCGCAATAGAACGCCGCCGCGCCATAGAGCACGGCGGTGCTCCTTGCAACACCGATGCTCTTAACTTGCGATTCCCTCTCCCTCGCTGCTAATTGAGCAAACGCATTTCCGATCTTTGCCCATGCTGCTGCATCAACGGAGTCATTCCGCATTCGATCGAACAGATCCCCAACAAGCGAGATGTAGTAATCGCCTGCGCGGTTTCGAACGTGAGCATAGTCAATCGGGACTTGTTTGACAGCTAAATGATCAATATGCCAAAGGGCGTCAGCATCGGCCATCCAGCGCGGTAGTGATTCGTTCATTTTGTAGCGCTGGCAGCGGGAGCTGACGCACCGGCAATTGCTGGTTCACTGACGGGAAGCAACGCATTTTTTGCCGACTCGAAGATGGCAGAGTAAGCATCCTTGAGATTTGGGACAGCGAGAACGATCACCGTATATTCTGGATCTGCGATCTTGGGAGCGCTCTTCAGCTCTTTAGTTACAAGGGAAGCGCAAATAACCGCCACGGCCTGAAAGCGTCTGCGCGCAGGCGGGTGATCGGTAGCGTTAATGAAGCGGTTCAAATGACCTACCTCAACTTCGCCGAGCGACTCGTAGTAAGCTCTCTCGCGCAGCCAGACCAGCGTTTTAGCCAAACGGCTAGTCCGATCTTTTTCGCTGTCTTCGATCGCGCTTGTGATGGGCGTTGACGCTCCGTCGGTCGATTTTGTTTTAACCTCGGAACAGAGAATCTCGTCGTCGACCGTCGACGTTGGCCAGGAAGTGAGAACAAACTGAACGACATCGGAATACGGTGCTGGCTTTGTACGGTCCTGTTTCAACTGCCACTTTTTTGGTCCGATGACTTTTTTCGGCAGTTCCATAGCTGATTGACAGATGTAGACTAGAATCTCGCCGAAATCGCCCGCCATGGTGGAACCTGCGTCGGGTAGTCGCGCAGCGATTAATTCAGCGACAGACAGCCCCGTCTTGTTTGCCCGATCCGCCAAAACAGCATCACTCACATAGCATCGACGCACAGGCATACCAAGCTCGGCGGCCCATGCGTTGCAGTGAGCCTGCGAGACTTCAACCAGGACGTATGGAGCGTCCTGTTCATGCGCAAACCATAAAGCTACGTCTGACAGATTTAGGCCGAGTTCGTCAATGATCATGGTGTCTCGCATTTACTACAGCACGAGCAATAATGTGACTGCTGTATGCCCGGGTATCGCGCAGTAACTGTGCGTTGTTTGAGTAATCGGCGACGCTCTAACGTCCGCGTCTCCCGGCCTGCCAATGGCCGTGGATGGCTGGATGGCCCCGCCCAGTGCATGACAAACATCTGTAGATCCACTTCAGTTGGTCTCAGGAAATTTGCGACGTGCAGCTCATGCATCGATATTGGACGACCGCCCCACGCACTTCGTCTGGTCGTGCCGTTCGTGGCGACAGTCTACATTCGCTGAAGAATCGGTGGTCGCTGACGCTCTTACAATGAAAACCGCGTTTGCCGACGCTCAGCGCCAGAACGCGTTTACTCGCTCCTGCAGGTCCTTCGTAATCCCGTCGAGCCCCGGATAGATAAAGCCATGCGTTATGCAATACAGTGCGAGCTTCCGCTTGTACTCCATTCTTGCGCAAAGGGGTAAGGTTAATTGCTTCGGCGCGGGAACGGCCCCCGCCACGGCTAAGAAGGTGGATTGCTTGATCTCATCGTTGTTTGCCGCGTGCATGATCGTCTAGCCCTGGATCGTGCGTCGCCCACACCAAGTCCATCTCAATCAATTCACGCCTTGCGCGTCCGCGGCGATTTGCCCGCCGGCCCACTGCTTGTGCGCGCACCGGAGGTCTGCTTCGTCTTCGGCACCTTCTGCTTGGCGGCGGCCTTCGCCAGCGACAACGCCAGTTGGTCCCGTTGATCACGCGCCTTAGCCGCTTCATTGACACAACGCGCGTTTGCGGTGCGCAGCGCATCCAGATTGCCCTCCAGAACACCGACCTGCTGACGCAGATCACCAACTTGGCCCTGCAGCTTCTGCACCTCATCCCGATGCCGGGTACTGCCCTGCTCCGCTTTACGGGTCGCCGCGTCCAGTTCCTTTTGCAAGCGGGCGGCCACCTGCCGCTCGCGGTCGATTTCCAGCAGCGCCCGGGTTTCGGCAGCTTTGAGCCGCTCCTGCGCCCCCTTGCCGTCAGCACGCAGCGTGTCCAGTTCAGAAGCGAAGTCATGGCGGGCGGTCTCGAGCGCCCGCTGCAACTGATGCTCGCTCTGTTGCGCGAGCCGTACCTGCTCCTGCAGCGTCGACGTCGCGGCTAGCGAGATAGCCAGCGCCTGGTCCCGTTCCGTGATGCGGGTCTGCGCGCCGTCCAGCGCGGCCGCACTGCCCGTCAGTTCCTGACGCAACCGGTCGCGTTCGGCCTCCGCCTGAGTCTGCCGAGCCTGGGCCTCCGCGACCAAGCGTTGCGCCTCGTGCTGCGCGGTGGCCAGTTGCTCTTGCGCCATATCGACTGCTCGCGTCCAAAGTGCGGCCGTCAGCTCCCCGGTCGCGGACTGCAGTTCCGCCGGCAGGTCCGGATGCTCGATGCGCACCCGGCTCTTTTCACGGAGAGTCGCCCAAAAGCGCGTCAGCGCCTCGGCCGGCGCGTTCATGCTGCCCTTCTTCACCAATTGATAGAGCCGGTTCGCGGTCGGCGTGATGCCGTGCCTAAAAAACAGCAGCACGCAGACCTCACGATACAGCTCCTGCGTGCGCGGAAACTGCGCGCGCAGTTGGTCGATTTCCTGCGCGAGGTCCGCGTGCAGGGGCGGCTCCGGGGCGGGCGAGACATCCATGGCGGGCGGTTTCGGGAAATTAAAATGTTGATAATATAACGTATAACGTCAATTATCATGACTTTTAGCATCGAAATTAGACATTATGACGATAATGTCGAGTCAAATGACGCATTGTGTGAATTGACTACGTCTCGCCTCGCCATGCCGTTTCCTGAGCCCCTCCGCGTGTCCGACGGCACCCTTTTGTCGCTTAAGCCGCTTGAACAGTTATCTCTGCCGTCAGAGCTGGACGGTGGTCACGGCTCGAATCGGGCAATCGGCACTCGCTCCCAGATTGCCGCGCAGAACGACGCCGACGCCATCAAGGCCTGGCTCGCGCGCTTCGTCGACACGAAGGCAACCTTTGACACCTATCGCAAGGAGTCCGAACGCCTGCTGCTGTGGTCGACCACCGAACTGCGCAAACCGCTCTCCTCCCTCACGCACGAAGACCTGCTCGTCTACCGGCGGTTTCTGGCGGATCCGCAACCCGCGCAACGTTGGGTCATGACCGGTCGCAAAGTGGCCCGCGCGGACCCCTCCTGGCGGCCGTTCGCGGGACCGCTCTCGCCAGCCAGCGAGCGACAAGCGTTTGTGATTCTGAATACGCTCTTCGCGTGGCTGGTCAACGCGGGCTACCTGGCCGGCAATCCCCTGTCTCTCTTGCGTCAGCGTGCGCGTAAGGCCAAGCCTCGCGTGACGCGCTTCCTCGAGGACGATCTCTGGCAGGCAGTCAAAACCTCGATCGACGCGATGCCCCGTGACACCGCGCGCGAGCAGGAGCACTACGCGCGGGTGCGCTGGCTGATCTCGCTCTTGTATCTGATGGGGC
>Ga0255336_101491_pt1 | contig 16374 bp, 12 predicted proteins | sample MeOH1_35cm_T3_17_FD_189102 | JGI IMG/M metagenome (GOLD analysis project Ga0255336, IMG submission 189102) | Sandy soil microbial communities from University of British Columbia, Vancouver, Canada - MeOH1_35cm_T3_179 | ecosystem: Engineered > Artificial ecosystem > Sand microcosm > Unclassified ...
TAAATAGCCGTGCCAAGACAAGGGAAACTGTGACGGCCGACACAGAATCCGTAAAAAGCGGCCCGGCGGCGGCCAATCCGGCCGCCCAGGCGGTATCCCGCCCCGCTTCGGGGCTAGGCGCAGACCAGCCGGCCGCTGGCCAGCCGGCCGCTGGCCAGCCGGTCGCAGGCCGGGCCGGGCGGCGGGCCGAACGCTGGCCGGATCTCCTCGCTGCCGGCACCTTCCTGCTCTGGTCGGCGCAGTATTTCGCCTTCATGACCTGGCTGACCCAATATCTGATCGAGCAGCATCACCTGCAGCCGCAACAGGCGGTCCTGGTCTATCTCCTGCCGGTGGTCGTGCTGCTCGGCTTCAACCTGGCGACCGGCTGGGGGCTCGGCCGCGGCCTTGCCCTGATGCCGGCCTTGATCGCCAGCCTCGTCCTGCAGGGCCTGGTCTGGGCTGCAACACCTTTCCTGGGTGATGTAACCGGCATAATCGCTTTGCTGGTATATGGTATCTGCGCCGGGATCATTCCCACCTGTCTCTTTCACCTGCCGCATCATATCGCCGGTCACCGACATGACCGGACCAATGGCGCCGGGTCGGCAACCAGGGCCGCCGTGAAGGCCGGGCCGGAAGCCTTCGCCACGCTGATGACCGGCCGCAATATCGGGGTGTTTTTCGGGCCGCTGCTCTTGCCGCAACTGCTGGGCTGGCTCGGCCAGTGGAACCTCGCCGCCCAGGCCATCGCCGTCATCACCTGGCTTGCGGCCGGGCTCACCGTGATCCTGGCGCGCCACTTCCGCTGAGTACGGCGAACAACCGGCGCGACCTGGCGGAACGGCAAAACGGAACAGGCGCGCCGCAGCACGCCCGTTCGTCGGAAAACCTAGGAATCCGGCCCCTTTTGATCAGAGCCCCTACCCGGTCACGGATTGAGGCGATAGCCGCCCTGATCGGTCACCAGGATCTGCGCCTTCGACGGATCGCGTTCGATCTTCTGGCGCAGGCGATAGACATGGGTCTCCAGGGTATGGGTGGTGACCCCGGCATTATAGCCCCAGACCTCGCCCAGCAGGGTATCGCGACCCACCGCCTCACTGGCGCGGTAGAGATATTTCAGGATCGCCGTTTCCTTCTCGGTCAGGCGGATCTTCTTGTTCGCCGCCTCGTCGACCAGCATCTTGATATTGGGCCGGAAGGTATAGGGGCCGATCTGCAGGATGGCATCCTCGCTGTGCTCATGCTGGCGCAGATGGGCGCGCAGCCTTGCCAGCAGGACACCAAGCCGGAACGGCTTGGTGACATAATCATTGGCGCCGGATTCCAGGCCTTCGATGGTGTCGGCATCGCCGTCCACCGCCGTCAGCATGATGATGGGAACCGTGACGCCATGATCGCGCATCTGCGCACAGAGCTGGCGGCCGTCGACATCGGGCAGGCCGACATCGAGCAGAATCGCATCCAGCTTGTCCTGGCGGGCGATTTCCAGGCCTTGCGCACCATTACCGGCCTCGACCGTGGAGAAGTCGCCTTCCAGCTCGAGTTGCTCGGCGAGGGTATGACGCAGGGTCTCGTCGTCGTCGACCAGCAGCACACGTTTGATGGCGGTGACGGTCGGCTTGGCATTGGTCATCGTTGCACCGGAAGCGTTCAGGGACATCCATCTCTCCGACGTTGGGTCAGATGCGAAAAGGCTCGCGGTCAGCCAATCCTGCGACTTGAGCGGTTCATTCTGCCGGCCCGTCAGATCGCGTGACGATAGCCCGACCCCGCCTGGAAAGCCAGCGATGCCGCATGTCGGCGTGGTCGCTCTTCCTGGCAGGGCCCGCCGCCCTTACCCATATATGTTACGTGCAAGAAACGATTTCCGATGCCAAAAGTTCGCTATTGGGGCGAAAATAGTCGCGTTGCAGTAGCAGCACAGGTGCATATTCATGTCGGTTAAAGAGCTTAGCGGCACGGCAGGAAAATTATCTCGCGGTGGAATTGCCGCTTGCTCACTTGACCTGCGCCGGCCTGGGCTGCCAAATGCGCGCCGGACAAGACCATCACCCCGCCGGCTACCGGGTATTTGACGCCCGCCGGGCAGCCGGCTTTGACGATAAACCCAGCATGATTCATGGCCGCAGATGAGCGCTGATTTCGCAATCCGGACCGCGACCTCGCAAGCGACGGTCGAACGCTGCCTGGCGGAATTGCGCCGCGGCGGCGCGATCGCGCTGATCGACGGCGATCAGGCCTTGTTGGCGATCGCCGCGGAAACCTTGGACGAGGCACAACTGGCCTGGCTGGGCTCGGCCGCCGGCGAAAGCGAGATCCGCGTGCTGCTGACCGCGGAGCGGGCGACGCGTCTGGGCCTGGCCCCCATGGCCAGCAATACCGGCATCTGCGTCTGCCGGCTGACCGCCAATCTCAGCGCCCAGGCGCTGAAGACCACCATCATCCATCACCTGGCGGACCCGACCCGCGACACGGAACCGGCGGCCGGCGCCAGGGACAAGACCATCGGGAACAAGGCCCTCAGGGATAGGTCCACGGGCGTCAACGGCATCGCACTCGATGCCGAAAGCGGCGATGGTGGGCGTGATACGGGCGGGAGTAACACTGGGCTGCCGCAGAACCTGCGGCAGGGCGCCATCGATCTCGCCAAGACCGCCCGCCTGCTGCCGGCCATGGTGGTGGCGAAGATTCCGCCCCAGGCGGTCGCCTATTGGGTCGCGGCCCCCTTCACCCTCGCCTGTGGCGATCTCGCCGCCCATCGCCGCCAGCTCGCCAGCGAATTGCGCCGGGTGGGATCGGCCCGGGTGCCGCTGGAAGCGGCCGAGGCGACCGAGATCATCGCCTTCCGGCCGGCCGATGGCGGCAAGGAGCATCTCGCCATCGTCATCGGCACCATCGATACCGAGCAGCCGGTGCTGATCCGCCTGCATTCGGAATGCTTCACCGGCGATCTCCTCGGCTCTCTGCGCTGCGATTGCGGCGACCAGCTGCGCGGCGCCATCGAGCAGATCGCCAAGAGCGGCAGCGGCGTCTTGCTGTATCTAGCCCAGGAAGGCCGCGGTATCGGCCTCATCAACAAGCTCCGGGCCTATCGCCTGCAGGATGCCGGCGCCGATACGCTGGACGCCAATCTGCAGCTCGGTTTCGGCGCCGATGAGCGGGTCTATCAGCCGGCAGCGGAAATGCTGCGCCAGCTCAGCATCCAATCGGTCCGCCTGCTGACCAACAATCCGGAAAAGGTCCGCGGCCTCGAACAGTGCGGCATCGGCGTCGTCGAGCGCGTGCCCCATGCCTTCCCGTCCAACGACCATAACGCCCGCTATCTCTCCACCAAGGCGGCGCGCTTCGGCCATATGTTCTGAGGCACCGGCCAGGACGGTCCTCTCAGGCGGAAAGACCTCCAGGGCTTGGCACGCGGCTTGCGTTAACCGTATCGACCCGTCTGGAGAGTCGGTACGTGAGCAGCCTCTACAGCAACAGCAATTCGATCTCGCAGGCCTTCCTGCCGACGCATGGTATGCGTTTCCAGGGTGCCGGGGACGTGCGCGTTCACGACTGGTCGGCCAGCAGGGGTGCGGGCACGGCAGCGACCGCTTTGCGGCAGCGCAATGCCGATACCGCTCTCTCTTCCTATCCCGCAGCTTCCACCTCCTCGACCACAAATACGGGTAGCACCACCAATAACGGCACAATAGCTGGTGGGCTCCTGCGTCCTGGTTCGATCGACCAGACCCAGTTCAAGGCGATGCTGGCGGCGGCCCAATCCGGTGCCCCGGGTGCCAGCGGGGTGGCAACCTCCCCCTTGCCGGCTGCCCCGTCGACCGGCTTGCTGCCGCTGGCCCCGAACGCCGCCTTGGCCGCCCAGGGGCTGCGGCCGACCTCCGCCGATGCCCTTTCCATGCAGGGCGCCAATGCCGCGGCTGGCGTTGGCGGCGGCATCCAGAACCTGACCCCGGCACAATTTGCCGCGCTGACCGGCGGCGCCACCTTGCCCGGCAGCAACGCCATGGCAGCCAGCGCCGGCGGACTCCCGCCCACCGCGTCGATGCCCACCGGGGCGATGCCGACTGCTTCGATGCCGACCGGAGCAATGCCAGCGCCGGCAGCAGCAATGGCGGCAGCTTCGACCGCGGCAAGTGCCCAGACTGCCTCGGTACCGCCGGCCGGCGGCGTCGACACTTTGACCATGAGCGACGCGGCGATTCCGCCGGACGGATCGCAGCCGCCGACGCCGAGCGCCGAGGACGGCACGCCGATCGGCAGTTTCGACAAGAATGGCGTGCTGGTGCTGAACCAGGCCCCCGATCGCGACACCCGCAAGGAATATGTTGAGAAGGGCATCAAGTGGCGCCTGGTCGATAATCCGGAATCCAACAAGCTGTTCTTCGGCCCGGACGGCAAATTGGGCTGGAAGGATCTGCTGGACCTGGTCAATCCGCTGCAGCATATCCCCTTGGTCAATATCGCCTATCGTCACTTCACCGGCGATCAGCCGAGTGGCGCCGCCGAACTCCTGGGTGCCCTACCCTTCGGCCCGTTTAGCACGATGACAGCGATCGCCGATCTCGCTGTGCGGTCGACCACCGGCAAGGATATTGGCGAGAATGTCATCGCCATGGTCACCGGCGGGGACCAGACCGATACGGCCAGCAATCTCGCGCAGGCCGGCGGGACTGCCGCCAGCAACGCCAGCGAGCAGGTGGCCGAGGTCGCACCCGAGCAGGCGCAGCCGCGCTTGCATGACAACAAATAGCGGCAGCCGGAACGACGTCACGACATCGATGCGGACCCCGGCATAGCGGATCGTCCGATCCGAGATCTGATCGACCGTGCTGCCGGATGATCCCACCCCGCAAGTCCAACCGCCCGAGACCCGACAATGCCAATGCTTGATTATGCTGATGCCACGGCATATCGATGTATCGGCAGATCGCGTGCAATGAGCCTGATGACAGCACCGCCGCGAGAGAAGCGCCGTAGGGTAAAGGGGACGCAATGGATCTGATCGTCGAAGGCCGTCCGGGTGCAATCGAGGGCCGGGCCATGCTCGGCGAGCGCTCCTATGTCTGCCGCCTCGGCCGGTCCGGCATCGTACCGGATAAAAGAGAGGGCGATGGTGCGACACCGGTCGGACGCTTTCCCCTGCGCCAGGTCTTCTATCGCGCGGATCGCGGTGCCGCACCGCAAACATCCATACCGAGCCGTGCTTTGGCGAGAACGGACGGCTGGTGCGATGAGCCTATGTCGCCGGACTACAACCGTGCCGTCACCCTGCCCTTCGCCGCCAGCCATGAAGAAATGTGGCGGACGGATTTGCTCTACGATCTGGTCGTGGTGATCGGCCACAACGATTCACCGGTTGTGCCGCAGATGGGCAGCGCGGTTTTCCTTCATGTCGCCAGCCCGGACGGTGGGCCGACCGCAGGCTGCGTCGCCTTTGCCAAAGCCGATCTTCTGGAGATCCTGTCGCAACTGACGGCGACCGACCACGTCTCGATCCGACTCTCTTCAATGTGATCGAGCGCTGCCGGCATGGCTGCACGCCTTGCCGGAAGACGGGGTTCTGCGATCGTGTTGAAAACGGTCGGCTACTTGTCGCCATCCGGCTGAGCGGCGGCAGGAGAGGGGCGGCTGCCGAAGACTGCGGTACCGACACGAACAGCGGTGGCGCCGAATTGAATGGCGAGTTCGTAATCGCCGCTCATGCCCATGCTGAGACCCGATAGATCGTGGCGGCGAGCGATTTCGCGCAGCAGCGCGAAATGCGGGGCCGGATGCTGCTCGGCCGGGGGAATGCACATCAACCCCTTGACCGGCAAGGCCAGGTTGTCGCGGCAATAGCGGATAAAATCATCGGCCTCGGATGGCGCGAGGCCCGCCTTTTGCGGCTCTTCGCCGGTATTGATCTGGATATAGCAAGGCAGGAAACGCTGCTGCTTCCGATATTCCGCCGCCAAGGCATCGGCGAGCTTCGCCCGATCGACGGTCTGGATCACATCGAACAGCGCCACCGCTTCCTTGACCTTGTTGGTCTGCAGGGGACCGATCAGATGAAGTTCCAGCGCATGGGCTTTGCGCAGCGCGGGAAATTTGCCGGCCGCCTCCTGGACGCGGTTTTCGCCGAAGACATGCTGGCCGGCAGCGATCGCTTCGGCGACCGCCTCGGCCGGATGAGTCTTTGACACGGCGACCAGCGTGATCCCGGTGGGATCGCGTTGCCAGTCTTGGGCGGTGGTAGTGATGCGCTGGCGGATGTCAGCGAGATTATCGGCGATGCTCACGGGCGAAACATGGATCAGGTTGCGGGGCGGCCATCATCCAACAGAGTGGTTGCTGGCGCAACTCGGGCTGACACCGAGGATTCCTGGGTAGATGAGGCGCGCTTCGCCACGATACCAGCAAAAAAAGAAAGGGAGCGGCGTCCCGCTCCCTTTCCGATCCCTCTTCTCAAGGCTGGATCTGTCGATCCAACTTAGAAGCTGAAGGAGGTACCCAGGCCGATGTTGAACGAGTCGTAGCCGCCATTGGCCGCATCGCTCGAATTGCCATCGGCATGGCTGTAGCCGATGCCGGCGTCCAGGTTGATGCCGGGGCCCATCGCGTACTGGCCGGTCAGCTCGACCTGATGGACATGACGGTTATCGCCCTGGGGACGGCCACCGATGTCATCGATATGGCTGTAGCTGTACTGGGCGCCAACGGTCCAGGCGTCGACGGTGTAGGACAGACCGCCACCGGCGACCCACATGTCACCGCCGGAATTGGAGAAGTTGCTGCTCGTGGCAACTTCGATATGCTTCATGTACTCAAACGCGCCACCGATCGCGAACTGACCGAAGGTCAGGTTCAGGCCGGTCTGGTAGAACTGCTTGGTGTGGCTGTTCGGGCCATTGGTGTCGAGCGACCAGCTGCCGCCGCCGCCCCACGAAAGGCTGAAGCCATCGAAGTCGTGGTTGTAGGCCAGGTAGGCGTCGATGATCTGCTTCTGATCGCCCTTGGTATCGGCGTTCATCGTGACATGGCCGTTACCATTTTCATGGTTGTCGTTCGGCGACCATGACAGGCCGAGCTGGAAGCCACCAAAGCTCGGGGTCAGGTAAACGACCTTCTGGCTCTTGCCGTTCGAACCGGCAGCAGCTTCGCTGTCGACGCCTTCGCAGATCGTCGCCGAACCGGCGAAGGTGCCCGCGAATGCGTTGTTGTTCACGCTGCTCGGCGAGAAGGCGCCGAAGTTAGCCGAACCACCGACCGGCGTGACGCACATCGACGCCAGCGCGCTGTTCTGCGAACCGATGCGGACTTCACCGAAGCCGCCCTGGAAGTAGACGAAGGCGGCGTCGATCTGGTCGCCCGTCTTCTGTTCGCCTTCCAACTCAACGCGGGCGCCGACCGTCAGGCCGTTGTCCAGCGTGGTCTTGCCGGTGAAGTAGATTTCGGCGTCGCTGCTGACTTCACTCAGATCGCGATTGTTGCCGAGGTCGCTGTTGCCATGGTCGTCAAAATTCACGTCGACGGAGGTCTTGAAGAAACCGCCCAGGCCCAACTTGATACCGTCGGCCGCGAATGCCGGGCTGGCCAGAAGGCCGGCGCCGAGCAGGGCCGAGGTTCCGAGGAGAACTTTTTTCATCTCGAGATTCCCTAAGTTTGCGATTGCCACCGATGCCAGTTACGCAGCATCGGATGCCCCTCGTTCGTGGGTCAGCCGGTTTGGCAGGTCTCGCTCGTCTACTTATCTGTCGACCCGGTTATCTTTCGACTTTGGGTCGCTCAACAAGTCACCGGTGACGGCGAAATCAGCCAAACAGCCTAAAAGGCCCGCGAACTCGGATAACTTTGCGGAAAGCCCTGGGACTGTCAAACCTTTAAACCAAATTATGTGGCATTTTTCCCCGACTGTGGCCGTCGTGCCACAGCCGAAGCGGTGCAGGAATAATTATTTTAGAAACACTGGGTTAATTAACGCTCTTCAAGCTGCCTTTTGGTCACCATCGCATCCAAAGCACAGGTGCGGCGCGGTATCCGGGGCCTGCATCCGGGCTGAAATCGAGGCGCTTGCACGCCTCGATTTCGCACCCTTTGCCGACCCGTCAGATCGAGTCGTTTCGGCCTCGATCAGAAGGTAAAGGAGGTACCGAGGCCGATATTGAACGAGTCATAGCCGCCATTGGCCTTGTCGGTCTGGTCGCCGTCGGCATGGGCATAGCCGATGCCGGCATCGAGGTTGATGCCCGGGCCCATTGCGTACTGGCCGGTCAGCTCGACCTGGTGGATGCGGCGGTTATTGCCCTGCGTCCCGCCGATATCCTGGATGCTCGAATAGCTGTACTGCGCACCGATCGTGAAAGCGTCGATCTTGTAGGCCATACCGCCGCCGGCAACCCACATGTCGCCGTTATTGTTCCGCTGGTTGGTCGCGGACTGGCCACCTTCGAGATGCTTCATGTATTCGAAGGCGCCGCCGATCGAGAACTGGCCGAAGGTCAGGTTCAGACCGGTCTGGTAGAACTCCTTCTTCTGGACGCCAATACCGTTGGTGTCCAGCGCCCAGGAGCCGCCACCGCCCCACTGCATCTTGAAGCCGCCGAAGTCATGGTTGAACATCGCATAGGCATCGAGAATCTGCTTCTGGTTGCCCTTGGTGTCGGCATTCATCGTGACATGGCCGTTGCCGGTCTCATGGTTGTCGTTCGGGGTCCAGGACAGAGCCAGCTGGAAGCCGCCGAAGCTCGGCGTCAGATAGACGACCTTCTGGGCCTTGCCGTTCGAGGTGTTCCCATTGGTGTTGTTTTCGGTGTCGACACCTTCGCAAACGGTGGCTGAGGCAGCCTTGGTGCTGACAAAAGCGTTGTTGTTGATGCTGGTCTGGGAGAAAGCGCCGAAATTGGCGGAACCGCCGACCGGCGTGATGCAATACTGCGCCAGCGCGCTCTTCAGCGAACCGATATTCAACGAACCGAAACCGCCGTTGAAATAGACCCAGGCGGCGTCGATCTGGTCGGTCTTCTGCTCGCCTTCCAACTCGACGCGGGTACCGACCGTCAGGCCGTTATCCAGCGTGGTCTTGCCGATGAAGTAGATTTCGGCGTCGCTGCTCACCATGCTGGAGTCGCGATTGTTGCCGAGATCGTTTTGACCGTTGTCGTCGATATTGACGTCGACGGAGGTCTTGAAGAAACCGCCCAGGCCGAGCTTGATGCCGTCAGCAGCATAAGCGGAGTTGGCGGCAAGGCCGGTCACGAGCAGCGCCGTGCTGCCCAGCAATAGCTTTTTCATGATGAAGGTCCCCAGTTTGCAAAATGTCCCAAGGCGGGGATCTGCGGCCGGGATAAACCCCTTGTTCGACCCGGCGCTCCGCCTTCGGTGCGTCGCAAACTGGGTAAAACTCGACCATCTGTCAAAAGCAATAAGTTCGCTTTTGCGACATTTATGCCGACTGTGGCTTAGATGCAACTTATTGTAATAATTAGTAAATATAGGATGTTTGCGCGTCTATCACGACTTTGTTACCGATATATGTCGTCATCAGGACAAATTAATTGTGATGTTTTGAAATATTGAATTTCATTTTGGAAAGCTCGGCGTCAGATCGCCGGATTCGCCCCTAAGCCGCATCGAGATAGCCCTGACATATGCCGGCAGGAACAGAATCGGGATGACCGATCGGGCGGGATGACATCCGGCGCGACGCGGTCGGGGCATGACCTGCCCATCGACCGACGCGGGCGGGACCGGCCTGATGCTGACATGGGGCCGCGTTGAGCGTGGGTGCCGCCCCAAGGACGGCAGAGGGACGGCTGCTATTTCGGCAGCGGCCAGTAACCCCAGCGCTTCATCTGGTCGCGATTGACCTCGACAACCCGGTCAATCTGCGCCGGGGTCAGGACGTTGCGCCATTGATTGGCTTTGCCGCTGCGGAAGAACTTGGACGCCTTGGGCGGGCGTTCGATGAAGCCCTGTTTGTCTTCCTGCTTGCGCAGACTGTCGAATGAGCTGTTTTCGATGGCACGGATCAGGCGCTCCGCCGTCGGCTTCAAGCCCAGGAACCGGGCAACCTTGCCAAAGGTCTGGCGCGGCTGTTCCAGCATGTCTTCATAGCGGACCACCAGCTTGCTCGGCACCATCTGGGTGGTCCAGCTCTCCACATGCAGGTTCCAGCTGCGATGGATCTCGAACACCAGATTTCCGTCGCCGAGGGTGCCGTTGGCCGGGTTATTGAGGATACGGATCGCCTCGTCCATATCGACCACGTAATGGTGGGCAAGCGAGATCGCCACATCCAGCGGATTGCGCACCACATAGATCGCCCCGGCGGTAAATTCCGGGTAGATCATGGGCTTACCGCCATATTCGATCAGGCAGTTATGGGTCTTGACGAACTGATCGTCGATCTTTTTGCCGCAGATATAGCGTTGCGCCGACCAGCGGGCATCGGTCACCTGCTGCTGGGTCCATTCTGTCCAGGGCCCCTTCATGAACGGCAGAAAAACATCGATCGCGGAATCGCTGAAGGAGAAATCCGTCATCCGATTGATGTCATAGGCCTCGTGCGGATCGCGCAGCAGGTTATGCAGGAAGGCCCTGAGCCACGTATTGCCGGATTTCGGATAGCTCGCCAGCCAGATGATTTTGCCCATTTTGGTCCGCTTTGAGTCCGTACTCTTAACAAGTGCTAGCGTGGCATCAGCCGTCGGCGTGCCCAGTGTCATCCGCTACTTCGGCAGCGGTAGGTACCCCCATCGTTTCATGTGATCACGATGGGCATTAACCACTTTATCGATCTGTGCATCGGTGAGGACCTCGCGCCATTGATTGGCCTTGCCGCTCCGGAAGAAGCGCTCTAATTGCTTGGGGCGTTCTTTGAAACCTTGTTCTTCTTCCTGGCTGCGGAGCTTGTCAAAAGAGCTGTTCTCGATCGCCCGAACCAGCCGGTCAGTTGTCGGTTGCAAGCCGAGAAATTTGGCGACACGGCCAAATGTGGATCGGGGATGCTCCAGCATATCCTCATACCGCACCACAAGTCTGTTCGGAGAGGTCTGGTAGGTCCAGCTCTCCACATGCATGCTCCAGCTGCGATAAACTTCAAAAACCTGCTTTTCGCTGGTCTCCGAGATGGTGAACGGGTCGCCGATAGCGTCGATTGCCTCATCAATGGTCGCACCAACATGATGGGCAAATGAAATGGCGACATCCAGGGGATTGCGGATGATATAAATACAGCCCGCAGTAAATTCAGGATAAATCAAAGGCTTACCGCCATAGAGGATCAGGCAGTTATGGGTTTTGACGAACTTGTCATCCATTTGCTCGGAACAAATCTGGCGGTGCACCTGAAAACGGACATCCGTGATGTCTTGGTGAGTCCATTCCTGCCAAGGTTTCTTCAGGAATAGCTGGTACCGGATGGCCGAGGAGTCAGTGGACGTGAATTCCGAGATCTTGTTGATATCATAGCCATCTTTCGGATCCCGCAACAGATTGTGGATGAAACTGCGCATCCAGGTATTGCCGGATTTCGGATAGCTCGCCAACCAGATGATCTTGCCCATTTTGGTCCGTTAACGTCCGTTTCTTAACGAAATTACTGCCCCTGCCCGTCGATCCGGCCCGCCCGGCACCCGCTTTTGCCAGGGTCGAGGACTTCTCCCTTTGGACGGTGATATATTGGGGAGACGTAATAAAGTGCATATCTCGACGCAACGCGCCGCTTGACCGCGAACCGCGATATCGCGTAGGTGTTTGCTGGATTTACGCCCGACACCGCAAGGGAATTTATCCTGTCTGTTCGGTGTCTTATGGGGAAGCTAGGGAAGCCGTCAACATGAAAATGCGCACAGGGATTCGTGGCAGGCATCTGGCCTCATTTTGCCTGCTGGCCGGCATGGGCCTGACCTTGGCGGCGTGCAACTTCGATCTCGGTGGCGATCAGAAATATCCAGACCAGGCGCGCCGTCCCGGCGACCATGGGCCGGTCTATGGCGATCGCCAGACCGTCACCGGCGAAGGCGGTCTCTTCGGTGACAGCACCAAGCAGGACAATGGCGGCGGCGGCGGCATCGGCGTCAACAACCTGCTGTGGCGGGCCTCGCTGGACACCATCTCCTTCATGCCGCTGGTCTCCGCCGATCCCTTCGGCGGCGTCATCATCACCGACTGGTATACCCCGCCCTCGACGCCGGACGAGCGCTTCAAGGTCAATGTCTATATTCTCGGCCGCGCCTTGCGCGCCGATGGCCTGCGGGCCTCGGTGTTCCGCCAGCAGAACCAGAACGGCCAGTGGGTCGATGCCCCGGTCGCCCTCAACACCGCGACCGATCTCGAAAACTCGATCCTGACCAAGGCGCGCGAATTGCGCGCTGCCAGCAAGCAGTAAGCCGGCAGGTCTTCGAAGCAGAAGCCGCAGTCCGCACAGGCTGCGGCTTTTTGCTGTTTGGGATGCATCCCTGCCGGCCATTCGCTTGACCATCAAGCGGTCAGGCCCTATTCAGGCCGGTGAGCTTTGAAAACACAGCCTTTTGCGCAATTGAGCGATCATGACATCCCGTTATAATTTCCAGGAAACCGAACCGAAATGGCAGGCCGTCTGGGCCGAGCGCCAGTCCTTTGCCGCCGGCACGGATAAATCCAAGCCGAAATACTACGTCCTGGAGATGTTCCCCTATCCGTCGGGCCGCATCCATATGGGCCATGTGCGCAACTACACCATGGGCGATGTGGTGGCGCGCTATAAGCGGGCGCGCGGCTTCAACGTGCTGCATCCGATGGGCTGGGACGCCTTCGGCCTCCCCGCGGAAAACGCCGCCATCAAGCAGGGCGTGCATCCGGCCAAGTGGACCTACGAGAACATCGCCACCATGCGCGACCAGCTGAAGGGCATGGGCCTGTCGCTGGATTGGGCGCGCGAGATCGCCACCTGTCATCCGGAATATTACCGCCACGAACAGCGCATGTTCCTGGAATTCCTGCAAAGCGGGCTGGTCTATCGCAAGGAGAGCTGGGTCAACTGGGATCCCGAGGACAACACGGTCCTCGCCAATGAGCAGGTGATCGACGGGCGCGGCTGGCGCTCCGGCGCGCTGGTCGAAAAGCGCAAGCTGTCCCAGTGGTTCTTCAAGATCACCGCCTTCTCCGACCAGCTGCTCTCGGCGCTGGACACGCTCGATCGCTGGCCGGCCAAGGTCCGCATCATGCAGGAGAACTGGATCGGCAAGTCGCAGGGTGCGCGCGTCTTCTTCAACCTGAAGGGCCGCCCGCAGAACGATGCGTTCGCGAAGATGGAAATCTTCACCACGCGTCCGGATACGCTGTTCGGTGCCGCCTTCTGCGCCATCTCGCCCAACCATCCTTTGGCCGCCGAACTGGCCGCCAAGGACCCGAAGCTCGCCGAGTTCATCGCCGAATGCAACCGCATGGGCACCAGCGAAGCCGCGCTGGAAGCCGGCGAGAAGAAGGGTTACGACACCGGTCTGAAGGCGGTGCATCCGCTGGATCCCAGCTGGGAGCTGCCGGTCTATGTTGCCAATTTCGTGCTGATGGAATACGGCACCGGCGCCATCTTCGGCTGCCCGGCGCATGACCAGCGCGACTTGGACTTCGCCAACAAGTACAAGCTGCCGGTGACGCCGGTTGTCTGCCCCCGGGATTTCCTTCAGGGCGACCAGGACGCGGCGACGCTGAAGATCACCGACACCGCCTTCACCGATGACGGCGTCATCATCAATTCCGATTTCCTGAACGGCCTCGACGTACCGGCTGCCAAGGCCGCGGTGATCAAGCGCCTGGAAGAGCTCGGCGCCGGCCAGGGCACGACCGTCTATCGCCTGCGTGACTGGGGGGTGAGCCGCCAGCGTTACTGGGGCTGCCCGATCCCGGTCATCCATTGTGAGAGCTGCGGCATCGTGCCGGTGCCGGCGAGCGAGCTGCCGGTCAAGCTGCCCGAGGACGTCACCTTCGACAAGCCGGGCAATCCGCTCGACCATCACCCGACCTGGAAGCATGTCAACTGCCCGACCTGCGGCGAGCCGGCCCAGCGCGAGACCGACACGTTCGACACCTTCATCGAAAGCAGCTGGTATTTCGCCCGCTTCTGCAGCCCGCGCAGCAACGAACCGATGGACCGCGCCGAAGTCGATTACTGGCTGCCCGTCGACCAGTATATCGGCGGCATCGAGCATGCCGTCTTGCACTTGCTTTATTCCCGCTTCTTCAATCGCGCCATGCGGGGCGAAGGCTATGTCGGCATGGACGAGCCCTTCGCCGGTCTCTTCACCCAGGGCATGGTCTGCCACGAGACCTATAAGGACAGTGACGGCAACTGGCTGTTCCCGCAGGATGTGAAGAAAGAGGGCGGCAAGCTGGTCCTGGCCAAGGATGGCAGCCCGGTCACCGCCGGCCGTTCCGAGAAGATGTCGAAGTCGAAGAAGAATGTGGTCGATCCCGACTACATCATCTCGACCTATGGCGCCGACACCGCGCGCTGGTTCATCATTTCCGACAGCCCGCCCGAGCGCGACATGGAATGGACCGAGGCCGGTGTCGAAGGCGCCTGGCGCTTCAGCCAGCGCATCTGGCGCCTGGTCGATACCTGGCTCGCCGCCTTCCCCGCCCTCGCCCGCCAGACGGCTTTGCCTGCCGGTGATCTGGCGAAGGATGTCCTGGCGCTGCGCCGCATCGTCCACAAGACGGTGGCCGGCGTCACCGACGATATCGAGAAGTTCCGCTTCAACCGCGCCGTCGCCCGCATCTATGAGCTGACCAACGCGCTCTTCGAGGTCAAGGACGGCGATCTCGCCGATGCCGCCGGCCTCGCCGTGCGCGCCGAGGCCCTGCGGGTGCTGGTGCTGCTGATCGCCCCGGCCATGCCGCATCTCGCCGAGGAATTGTGGCAGCGGCTCGGACAATCGGATCAACAGGGGGCCGGCCTCGCCGTGGATGCCGCCTGGCCGGAAGCCGATCCCGCCCTTGTGGTCGACGACACCGTCACCATGGCGGTGCAGGTCAACGGCAAGCTGCGCGCCACCTTGGAGCTGCCGCGGGATTTGGATAAGGTGGAAGCCGAGAAACGGGCCTTGGCCGATGCCGGCGTGCAGCGGGCCTTGGAGGGCAAGGCGCCGAAGAAGGTGATCGTCGTCCCCAATAGGGTGATCAATGTCGTCGTCTAAAGATCTGCCGTCCACCGACCTTGCCGCATCCGGGCAGGAAGACAGCCATGGCCTGTCACGTCGCGCCTTATTGACGCTCGGCGCGGCGGGCCTTGCCAGCCTCACGCTCTCGGCCTGCGGCTTCCATCCGATGTATGGCGATCCGAAAGCGACCGGCAGTGCCGGCGGCGCCACCAGCGGCAAGCTCGCCGAGGTGGAAATCGAGCCGATCGCCGACCGGATCGGCCAGCAATTGCATAACCGGCTGCGCGACCGCATGACCCCGGCCGGACAGCCGGATAAGCCGAATTATCGTCTGCAGGTGAGCTTGGCGCAGACCGATGCGGTCGTCTCCAATGGCGATGGCAATGTCCGGCACAACAGCCTGTCGGTCACCGCGACCTATTGGCTGAGCCCGGCGGATAACGACAAGTCCTATCTCATGGACCGGATCAATTCCCGGGTCTCGGTCAGCTACGACACGCTCGACGACCCCTATAACGATATCGCCACCCGGCAGGACGCGCAGTTGCGCGCCGTCGATCAGTTGGCCGATATGATCACCACCCGGGTCTCGGCCTATTTCGCGCGCAATACGGCGTGAGGCGGCCTGAACCGGCCGGCAGCGGGCGGCGGAGAGGATTCGGCGGCAATGAAGGTTGACCCCCATGAAAATTGATCGGGGCCAGGTCGACCGTTTCCTGAAACAGCCGGATCCGCGCATCGCCGCCGTGCTGATCTACGGACCGGATAGCGGCATGGTGCGGGAACGCGGCACCCAGCTCACCCGCCAGGTGGCGGAGAGCCTCGACGATCCCTTCCGCGTCGCCGAATTGACCGCCGACCAGATCAAGAGCGATCCCGTCCGCCTGCTCGACGAGGCCCAGGCGATCAGCATGATGGGCGGCCGCCGGGTGGTCCGGGTCAGTGGCGCGGGCGACAGCCTCGCCGATGCCTGCGAAAGCCTGCTCGAAGGTCATCGCCATTCGCAGGATTGCCTGGTCATCGTCGAGGGCGAGGACATCGTCGGCAAATCGCGGCTGCGCGGCATTTTCGAGGCATCCCCGCATGCTGCCGCCATCGCCTGCTATCACGACGAGGCGGCGGCCCTCGGGCCCCTCGTCCAGGAGCAGGTCCGCCAGGCCGGCTATGCGATCGCCCGCGATGCGCTGGACTATCTCATCGAGAGCCTGGGCGGCGATCGCGGCGTCACCCGCTCGGAGATCGACAAGCTGCTGCTCTATAAGGGCGA
>Ga0255336_101492_pt1 | contig 16365 bp, 18 predicted proteins | sample MeOH1_35cm_T3_17_FD_189102 | JGI IMG/M metagenome (GOLD analysis project Ga0255336, IMG submission 189102) | Sandy soil microbial communities from University of British Columbia, Vancouver, Canada - MeOH1_35cm_T3_179 | ecosystem: Engineered > Artificial ecosystem > Sand microcosm > Unclassified ...
TCCCGGCTGGCGAAGGTCCCGGCCCATTGCGTCACGGTTTGATAGTCGAAACAGTGCGCGGCCGGCAGGATGCGGGGATCGGCGGCCAAGTCTTCCGGTGTACGGACATCGATCAGCACCGGCGCCGCGGGCGTGCCGATCAGGCGAGATAGCTGGCTGACAGTGATTTCAGTTGTCGACGGCATGAGCGTCCATTCCTCTCAACAGGAAGATGGGCGCGATCTTTAGGCTGCCGCCTCACGGGGTAATCGCGAACAACCCCTTGATTCGACTATAGGCGCAAGCGACCGGGCTGCTCAAGTGGGAAGAAGGCACAAAGACAGTTCAGCTCGCGTCGGCATCCTTGGCTCGTACCCAAGTCTCGACGCGCCTGCCATCCTGGTGTAAATGACAGCGTTAGCACGGCTGGCTTTCGGGCCGGCGAATCAGGCGTCAATTTGATTACAGTCATTGCTTGCAATCATCGTTTACAGGGGGCCGCCCGGCGGCTGAGTGGAATATGCGTCGTCATCGTCGAGCCAAGATTGTCGCCACCGTCGGCCCCGCCAGCGCCTCGCCGGAGGTGCTGAAGGCCCTGTTCCTGGCCGGCGCCGATACCTTCCGCCTCAATTTCAGCCATGGCACGCATGAGGACCACGCCAAGGTCCATGCCGCCATCCGCGCCCTGGAAAAGGAAACCGGCCGGCCGATCGGGATCCTGCAGGACCTGCAAGGGCCGAAGATCCGCGTCGGCGTGATCAAGGACGGTGCCTTCACGGTCGAGGCCGGTGAAAGGATCCGCTTCGTGCTCAAGGATGGCACGGGCGAGAAGAATTCCATCCCGCTGCCGCATCCGGAAATCTTCGCCGCCATCATGCCGGGCCATAATCTGCTGATCGATGACGGTCGCGTCGGAGTCCGCGTGGTCGGTCTCGGCGAGGGTATCATCGATGCCGAGGTGGTGATCGGCGGCGTCATTTCCAACCGCAAGGGCGTCAATCTGCCGGGCACCATTCTCGATCTCTCACCGCTGACCGCGAAGGATCGCGCCGATCTTGAATTCGGCCTGAAACTCGGCGTCGACTGGGTGGCGCTCTCCTTCGTGCAGAAGCCAAGCGACGTCCTCGAAGCGCGCGGCTTGATCAACGGCCGGGCCGGTCTCGTTTCCAAGATCGAGAAGCCGGCGGCGCTCGACAAGATCGATGACATCATCTCGCTGTCCGATGCCATCATGGTGGCGCGCGGCGATCTCGGCGTGGAAATTCCCCATGAGGACGTGCCGGGCCGGCAGAAGGAACTGGTGCGCGCCTGCCGCACGGCGGTGAAGCCGGTGATCGTGGCGACCCAGATGCTGGATTCCATGGTTGCCGCACCCACGCCGACCCGGGCCGAGGCCTCGGACGTCGCGACCGCCATCTACGATGGCGCCGATGCCGTCATGCTGTCGGCGGAATCGGCCAGCGGCAAATACCCGCGCGAGGCGGTCGAGATGATGGACCGCATCATCCGCGCGACCGAGGGCCACAAGCTCTATCGCTCCATCATCGACGCCCTGCAGACCGGCGAGGAAACCACGGCGCCGCATGCGGTCGCCGCCGCCGCCGCCGATCTCGCCGAAGCGCTGCATGCGCCGGCCATCGTCGGCTTCACCTCCAGCGGCACCACGCCGGCCCGCATCGCCCGCAAGCGCCCGCCGACACAGATCCTGGCGATCACGCCGGACGTCAATGTGTCGCGTCGTCTCTGTCTGCTCTGGGGCGCCCATAGCGTGCTGTCGGAAGACATCCACAGCTATGAGGATATGGTGGAGAAGGCGACCAGCATTTCGCTGCATGAGGAGTTTGCCAAGCCGAACGATGTCATCGTCGTCGTGGCCGGCATTCCCTTCGCCCAAGCCGGTACCACCAACAATCTGCGCGTGGTCCATATCGACAAATCCTGATCGGCTAGGCTCGCCGCGCGAGCTTTAATAGTCGTTAACGCCAGAACGTTCGCCTGTGCCGAGCATTCACGTTGACCGATGCCGGTCGACGGGATCATGCTTGTCCGCAAGAAGAGTACGGTTCTGACAAGAGACCGTACCGGCCTCGATTGCGGGGGAATGCATGGCACGGGCAAGCGGGGGAGCGCGCCGCGCGGCGATGCGGCTGACGGAAGAGCTGGTCGCCCTGGTCGAGCGGCTGGAGCCTGATCCGGGCCCCGAACCGGGGACGCGCGAACACAACACCGCCGAATATGCGCAGATGGTGGCAGCTCTGCTGGTCGAGTACCAGCCGGAAGAGCTCTGGGTCTTCGCCTATGGCTCGCTGATCTGGAATCCGGAATTCGATTTCCTTGAACATTGCCCCGCCGTCGCCAGCGGCTGGCATCGCGCCTTCTGCCTGCGCCTGACGCGGTGGCGCGGCACGCGCGAGGTGCCGGCGCTAATGCTGGCATTGGATCGGGGCGGCAGTTGCAGCGGCATTGCCTATCGCTTGCCGCCCGGCGATCGCAGGGCGCAGCTCGACCGCGTGGTCCGGCGGGAGATCGATGCTAATCCGCCAACCAATGTGCCGCGCTGGATCAATGTGAAGACCGATCGCGGTCACCTGCGTGCCTTGGCCTTCGTCGCCGACCCGGTCGGGCCGGCTTATGTCGGACGGTTGCCGCTGGATGAGGTGGCCGATGTGCTGGCGCGGGCGGCCGGTCATTGGGGCTCGGCGGCGCAATACCTGTTCCGCACCGTCAGCAAGCTGGAGGAACACGGCATCCGCGACCGTAACCTTTGGCAGTTGCAGGATCTGGTGGCGCGCAAGATCCTGGCGACGGTCGAGGCGGCACTTCTGCCGCTGGACCGCGGCTGATCCCCCATCGCTGTTTGGCCGATAGTTGCCAGCGAAGAGTTGATTATCTTTCTCCCTGTCCTCCGGTGAAGATAGCGGATCACCGAGATCAGCCTTGTTGCCATTTGATGAACAGGGAAAGGAAGTGCGATGACGACTCTCCGCGGTGGCCTCATCCAGATGAAATTGAAAGCCTCGACCGAGCAACCGCCGGTGGAAATCCGCCAGGCCATGCTGGACGCCCATCTGCCGCTGATCGAAAAGGCCGGCCAGGCCGGCGTGCAGGTGCTCTGTTTCCAGGAAGTCTTCACCCAGCCTTATTTCTGTCCCAGCCAGGACCGTAAATGGTACGCGGCGGCCGAGCATATCCCGGGCGGCCCCACCGTGAAGCTGATGCAGGATATCGCCAAGAAGCATCAGATGGTGATTGTCGTGCCGATCTATGAAGAGGCGATGACCGGCGTCTATTACAACACGGCGGCGGTGATCGATGCCGACGGTTCCTATCTCGGCAAATATCGCAAGACGCATATCCCGCAGGTTGCCGGCTTCTGGGAGAAATTCTTCTTCAAGCCGGGTGCCTCCGATTATCCGGTCTTCGAGACGCGCTATTGCCGGCTCGGCGTCTATATCTGCTATGACCGGCACTTCCCCGAAGGCTGGCGCGCTTTGGCCCTCAGTGGCGCGGAATACATCGTCAATCCCTCGGCGACGGTGGCGGGGCTGTCCGAATATCTCTGGAAACTGGAACAGCCGGCTTCCGCCGTGGCGAATGGTGTCTATATCGGTGCCATCAACCGGGTCGGCACGGAAGCGCCGTGGAATATCGGCGAGTTCTACGGCCAGAGCTATTTCGTCAATCCGCGTGGCCAGATCGAGGCCATCGCCAGCCGCGACCAAGACGAGCTGCTGGTCCATGACATGAACATGGAGATGATCCGCGAGGTGCGCGACACCTGGCAGTTCTTCCGCGACCGCCGGCCGGAAACCTATCTGGCGCTCACCGACATCGATTAGCGCATGGCCCTACTGCTTGCAGCTATTGGCTACGGCAACGCCTTGCAACGCCGGTGGCAGATCGCCGAGGGCACTGCTTGCAACGGCGGGACCGCCGCCGCGCAGCAGGTCCACCTTCGGCTGCGACCAGGAACCCCTGAGGCGCACCGGCAGATCGAGGGCAAGGAAGCCGGTGGAATTGCGGTCGCTCTGCAAGGTGAGGTCGAGGGTCTGGTTGCGGAAATCGACGCGCCCCGCAGCGTTCAGCGTCGCCGCCGTGCTGCGCAGCTTCGCCGGGGCCACTTGACCGATACCGTTCTGCAGATGCATGACCGCCAGCAGGCAGTTGACCACGGCGGTGCCTTCGCCCTTGCGGAAGACATTGCGCAGGTCGGTCGAGGCTTTCTCCAGGAGATCGCGGCTGATACGGCCGTTCTGCATCGACAGCACGGCACTGCCGCTATTGCTCTTGAGCCCGTCGCTGAGGGTCTTTCCCTGTAGCGCGAGATCGATGCCGCCGGAGATCTTGCCGCTGAGAGCTGGGGGCGCATTGCCCAGCAATTTGGCGAGCGCCTGAAATTCGGCGTCTTTCATTTGCAGGACAGCGGCGAGGCGGCCGCCATCCTGCTTCGAGGCGAGCGTGCCGGTGAGTTGCAGCGGGACCCCGCTCAAGGTCAGGCGGGCGCTATCGAGGACGATCTTGTCCGGTGCCAGGCTGCCCTGGAGAGTAATATCCTGCGCCGACATCGATTGATAGGTGAGCTTGGTCGCGCTGAGCATCGTTGCGAGATAAGGTGACGTCTTGTCCGGTGCCTGCAGTGAGATGTCGCGCCAGTTTCCCGCTTTCTTGTCCGGCGTCTCCTTGTCTGCCGCCAGGAGCTTGTCGAGCGCTAGCTCATCGAAGCGGGCCTCCAGTTTCATGCGGTCATTGCCGCCGCGCCGGCCCTCAAGCAGCTTGAACTGCCCGGCAAAGGCATTGCCGCCGAGATCACCTTTGGCATCGGCAAGGCGCCAGAGATCACCTTGCCGCGTGAGATGCGTATCAAGGGCGGCCGCCGGGTCGATGCCGATCTGCGTCCGAAAGACGGTGAGTATACCATCGAGTTTCTGTGTCTCGACATGCAGTGCACCATCGGCGCCATCGACATTCAGCGGGTCGACGAGTGTACCCTTGAAATGCAGTTTGGCCGATTGCCGGGCGAGCGTGAAATCGGCTGGCAGGGGCTTGTCCGTCGCGTGAAGATCGCGGAATGAACCCGTCACCGCCTGCAGCGTCATCTCGGCATCGTTATAGGCACCTGAGGCTTCGATATTGACCGGCTGGTCTTCGCCGCCGGTCTTGATCGCGACCTGATGGAGGGTGATGCGCAAGATGTGATCATGGAAGGTGCGATAGCTCAGTTGTCCATCGGTCAGGATGAAGTCGAGCAGGATGGGGAAGTCCCGCCGGCCGACAGGTTCGACGGCGTCTGGTCGAGGTTCGGCTTCGAGGTCGAGGTTTTGCTGCTGATCGTTCGCGGCTTTGCCCGGGTCGCCGAACTGCCAGTTGCCATGGCCGGCGGCGTCGCGTTCCAGTACGAGCACCGGCTGATCGATGCGGAGCTGTTGAAAGACGAGCCGGCTTTGCAGCAGCGCCCTAACATCTAGCCGCGCCGCGATGCTCTTCACCGTCATCATGTCGGGCGCGCTGCCGCCGGGGATATTTGCGACATGGAGGTCCTGCATCTCGATGGCCAGTGGCTCGCCTTTGAGGGCACCGCTCCAATGGGTGGCGAGGCCGCCGATCTTGACCTGGCGCCCCAGCATCGCGCTCAACCGCTGTGCGGCGAATGGGCGGTAATCCATGGTGGCAATGAACCAGGCGGCGCCGATCGCCGCGACCAGCAGGAGCAAGACAAGGCCGCAGCATCCCGCAACAACAGGATGTTGCCGCAGGATTGATGTTTTTGCCGGCTTGTTGTGTGTCTCGTTCATCGGTCACCGCCCAAGTAAGAGCAATGCTGGCGCGGCCTACGGGTTCCGCCATGCAAGCCGACGTGATCAGGCTTCCAGGGCGAGGCTCAATTTGCGCAGGAGATCGGCCAATTGGCGCCGCTCGCCGGCACTGAGGCTTTGCAGGACGGCCTTTTCATGCGCCATGTCTTCGCGGAAGGCGCGTTCGGCGAGGCGGTGGCCGGCCGGTGTCAATTCCACCAGTATGCTGCGCCCGTCTGCCGTGGCCGGAACGCGGCGCACGAGGCCGGCCGCTTCCAGCCGGGTAAGCCGGTTGGTGAGGCCGCCGGACGAGACCATCAGCGACCGATAGAGTTCTGTCGGCCGCAAGCGATAGGGCGTGCCCGAGCGCAGCAAGGTGCCGATGACGTCGAACTCGCCGGCATCGATCCCGTGTGCCGCGAAGATGGCTTCGATGCCTTCGCGCAATTTGAGCGTGAGGCGCCGGGCCCGGCCGATGATCGCCATGCCCTCGGTATCGACATCCGGCAATTCGCGGGCCCAGGCAGCGCGGAAGGCGTCGACCTGGTCGTGCGGCGATGCCAGTATCGCGGTCTTCCGCGCGCTGCGCGTCTTGAGGCTGGCGGTTCCCGGTTTCATGGTTCCCGTCTTCTTAGTTCGCCGTCTTCATGGCTCACCGGCAATTATCTTGATATCAAGATAAATCGAGCTATATCCTGATGTAAAGATAAAGGAGGGAGAGATGGCGACTGCCGTCACCGTGCCGTTCCGCCTCGGCGGCATCGACCATGTCGTATTGCGGGTCCGTGACCGACAGGTCATGCTCGATTTCTATCGCGATGTGCTGGGCTGCACCTTGGAGCGCGAGCAGGCGGAAATCGGGTTGACGCAATTGCGGGCAGGCCAGTCGCTGATCGATTTCGTCGATCTCGCCGGCAAGCTCGGCCGGATGGGCGGCGCCGGGCCCGGCAAGGAAGGGCGCAATGTCGACCATATCTGCCTTGCCATCTCGCCATTCGACGAGGCTGCCATTCGTGCCCATCTTAGGCAGTACGGCGTCAGTGCCGGCGAGACCGGTTCCCGCTACGGCGCCGGCGGAGAGGGGCCATCGATTTATCTGCAGGATCCTGAAGACAATACCATCGAGTTGAAGGCGGCCGAGCGGGGCTGACGTGAGCAGCTTCGCTGCCCGGCTCGGCCGGTAGGCTCAGTTGCCGACCAGCTTCTGCAGATGCTCGGGATAACGCGCGCCCTGGACCCGAAGCTTGGAAACGGCGCTGCCGATATCGCCGAGTTCCGCCGCCGTCAGCGACACCGCAGCGGCGCCGATATTCTCTTCCAGGCGGTGCAGCTTGGTCGTGCCGGGGATCGGCACGATCCAGGGCTTCTGGGCCAGCAACCAAGCGAGGGCGATCTGGGCGGGCGTCACGCGCTTAGCAGCCGAGATCCGGCCGATGAGATCGACCAGTGCCTGGTTCGCCTGCCGCGCTTCCGGCGTGAAGCGGGGCACGATGTTGCGGAAGTCGTTGCTGTCGAAGGTCGTCGTCGCGTCAATGGCGCCGGTGAGGAAGCCTTTGCCGAGCGGACTGAAGGGGACGAAGCCGATCCCGAGCTCCTCCAGCACCGGCAACAACTCCTGTTCCGGCTCCCGCCACCACAGCGAATACTCGCTCTGAATCGCCGTGACCGACTGCACGGCATGGGCGCGCCGGATCGTGCGCACGCCCGGCTCCGACAGGCCGAAATGCTTCACCTTGCCCGCCTGGATCAATTCCTTGACGGTTCCCGCGACATCTTCGATCGGCACATTGGGGTCGACACGATGCTGATAGAGCAGGTCGATGGTCTCGATCCTGAGCCGCTTGAGCGAGGCTTCGACGACCTGCTTGATATGTGCCGGCCGGCTGTCGAGGCCTTGTTGCTTGCCGGTCTGCGGATCGATGCCGAAGCCGAATTTGGTGGCGATCACGACCTCATCGCGGAACGGGGCGAGGGCCTCGCCGACCAGTTCCTCATTGGTGAAGGGGCCGTAGATTTCGGCCGTATCGAAGAAGGTGACGCCGTGCTCGACGGCCGCGCGGATCAAGGCGATGCCCGATGGTTTGTCGACCGCCGGACCATAGCCGAAGCTCAGTCCCATGCAGCCAAGGCCGATGGCCGACACTTCCAGAGTACTGTTGCCGAGTTTGCGTTTTTGCATCTTTTCCTCTAACGAGCTCATGACAATAGGGAGAGGGTTCGCGGACGATCCGCATTAGGCCAGAGCGCCGGCCTGAAACTCGGCATCGCTGACCTGTTCCATCCAGTCGACGACCTTGCCATCGAGTGCTTCGGCAATGGCGATATGGGTCATGGCGGTGGTTGGCTTCGCTCCATGCCAGTGCTTTTCATGCGGTGCGATCCAGACGATGTCACCGGGCCGGATCTCTTCGATCGGGCCGCCGTCGCGCTGGACCTGGCCGCAGCCGGCGGTGACGATCAGCGTCTGGCCCAGCGGGTGGGCGTGCCAGGCCGTCCGGGCCCCAGGCTCGAATGTGACGATTGCGCCACCGATCCGGGCGGGATCACTGCCGCTGAACGGCTGGTCGATGCGGACCGTGCCGATGAAATAGTCGGCCGCACCCCTCGCGGAGGGCTGGGAGCCGTTGCGCTTGATATCCATGTTCGGTCTCGATTTGACGAGGTGAGGCAGTCCGCCTGCTGATCCTGTTATAATAGTCGAGCAGAGGCAGGGCTTTTAGCCGGCCGGACCCGCATAAGCTTATGAATGGGATTCATGAGTGAAACCACCGCGCGGTCCGACCCGAAAAGCATGTGCGGACAATGGGATCGGCCATCTGCCCTCTATAACGCAGCTATCCTTTATAACGCAGCGCATCCACCAGCAGCGTGAAGGCCGCCGAGGGCTGGCGCCGGCTCGGGTAATAAAGGTGATATCCAGGAAAGGGCGGGCACCAATCTTCCAGGACGCGGACGAGGCTGCCAGCCGCCAGATATTCTTGTGCCATGTCATCCATCAGGCAGGCGAGGCCGAAGCCGGCCATGGCGGCGCGCAGGATCATGCGCGGATTGTTGAAGACCAGTTGGCCGTCCACCCGCACCCGCAATTGACGCCCATCCTTGTCCAGTTCCCAGGCATAGAGGCCGCCGGCGGTCGGTAGCCGCAGATTGATGCATTTATGGTTGGCGAGGTCCTGCGGCATGAGCGGCTTGCCGTAACGGGCGAAATAATCGGGAGAGCCGACCACCGCCATGCGTTGCTCAGGTCCGATGCGCACCGCGATCATGTCCTTGGCGATCGCTTCTCCCAGTCGCACGCCGGCATCGAACCGTTCGGCGACGATGTCGGTGAGACCGGCCTCGACCGTCAGCTCGACCTGGATGTCCGGATAATCCGGCAGCAACTTCTCGAGTGCCGGCCACAGGACAGTATTGGCGGCGTGCTCTGACGTGGTGATGCGGATCGTGCCGGCCGGCTTTTCACGCAGCTCGCTGAGCGAGGAAAGCTCCGTTGCGATATCGTCGAGCGCCGGGCCGAGAATCTTCTGCAGCCGCTCGCCTGCTTGCGTCGGCGCCACACGCCGGGTCGTCCGGGTCAGCAGGCGCACGCCGAGGCGCGTTTCCAATCGCCGGATCGTGTGGCTGAGGGCCGATTGCGACGTGCCGAGCTTTGCCGCCGCCCGGGTGAAGCTCTCTTCCTCCGCCACGGCGAGAAAGGCATTGAGATCGACCAGTTCCTCGCGCCGCATTCATGAACCCTGAATATGATTTCGTGCCGATTATAGCGCCCAATTGATTCATCTGCACGCGGCCGAACCGATCTCGGCCCGCCGATTTGATCCGGTCGGAATCCGGCTTGACTCATATTCAACAAAGTGGTTGATTATCAACAGAACGGTTGATTATTGAATCCTTAGGGATGGATTGAGGTGACATGGTTGCGGGATCGCATCTGCGCCTGGTTGAGGCATCGGACAGCGAAGAGGGCGAGGCGTTGAGCCTTGTCTTCGCCGCCTTGGCCGATCCCGTACGGCGCGCGATCCTCGACCGGCTGGATGGCCAAGACCTGTTGGTCTCCGAGGTGGCGGCGCATTTCGACATCTCGCTGCAGGCGGTATCGCGACATCTGCAGGTGCTGGTGCGCGCCGGACTGGTGCAGCAGGCGCGGACCGGGCGGATCAGCCGCTGCAGTCTCGATGCCGGCCCGATTCACGAGGCTGCCATCTGGCTCAACCGCTACAGCAAATACTGGCAGGGTCAGTTCGACCTGCTGGCCGCCTCCCTGGCGGAGATCGTGGAAGAGAGTGCTGCCGAACAGCCAGCGGCGGATGCGGCAAAGCCTCAGGCTGCGCGCAAGCCGCGCAAGCCGGCCAAGGCCAAGCGGGATCGATCGAAAACAGATCGACCGCAGGGCAAGGACTGAGATTTCGGATCACACCATCGCCCGGTGGTATCGCCGGGCACCGGACCGTATGCCGCCGGCCTGAGGCCGGGGCGGGAACGTATCGTCACGTCACTGCAAATCGTCCGAAAGGAGAGGGCCATGTCGCAACGGGCCACGGAAGAGGTCATCGCCAATCATCGCATCGTCTCGCCGGCGGAATGGGTCGAGGCGCGCAAGCGGCTCCTCATGATGGAGAAGGAATTCACCCAACTGCGCGAGGAGCTGTCGCAGTCGCGTCGGGAACTGCCCTGGGTGCGGGTGACCAAGGATTACATGTTCGACACGCCTGCGGGGCGCCGGACACTCGGCGATCTCTTCGCCGGGGGCAGCCAGTTGATGGTCTATCACTTCATGTTCGCGCCGGAAGCCGAGCAGGGCTGCCACGGCTGTTCCTTCTGGGCCGACAGCTTCGATCACATCATCCCGCATCTTGCCGCCCGCGACGTCACCATGCTGGCGGTCTCGCGCGCGCCCTTGGAAAAGCTCCAGGCCTTTGCCAAGCGCTTCAGCTGGAGTTTCCCCTGGGTCTCGTCGGGCGACAGCGACTTCAATTACGATTTCCAGGTCTCGTTCCGGCCGGCGGAGATCGCGGCGGGCACGGCGGTCCACAATTACGGGCCTTACCGGATGAAGCTTGCCGACAAACCCGGCATCAGCGCTTTCTACCGCGACGAAAGCGGCGAGGTCTTCCATACCTATTCCTGCTATGAGCGCGGCATCGACATGATGAATGTCGCTTATCAGTATCTCGATCTCGCCCCGAAAGGCCGCGATGAGGCGGAGCTCAGCTTCTCAATGGCCTGGGTGCGCTACCGCGACCAGTATGGTGCGGCATGAGCAGTTGTTGCGACAGGACGGTGGGCGCGCTGCTCGGCTGCTCCCTCACGGGAAGCGATCCGATGCGGGACATCGTCTACCGCCGGCGGCTCGACCGGCTGCGCCGGCAGCTGCGGCAGTTCCGTCTCGAACAGCGGCCGCGCACAAGTGGCTTGTTCAAATTCACCGACCTGACCCTAACGACTCTGACACGGAGGAAATTGTCATGACCGATCATCGCATCGTCTCACGCCAGGAATGGCTGTCCGCCCGGCAGGAGCTGCTTGCCAAGGAAAAGGAATTCACCCAGATGCGTGATGCGCTCAGCCAGTGGCGCCGCGATCTGCCCTGGGTAAAGATCACCAAGGATTATGCCTTCGAGACACCGAAAGGGCGGCAGAGCCTCGCGGGTCTCTTCGGCGGGCATAGCCAGCTTGTCGTCTATCACTTCATGTTCGCGCCGGACTGGGAAAGCGGTTGCAAGAGCTGCTCTTTCTGGGCCGATCATTTCAACGGCCTGGCGCCGCATCTCGCCGCCCGCGACGTCACTATGCTGGCGGTCTCCCGCGCGCCGCTCGCCAAATTGCAGGCCTTCGCCAAGCGTCTCGGCTGGTCCTTCCCCTGGGTCTCGTCCGGCGACAGCGATTTCAATTACGACTTCAACGTTTCCTTCCGGCCGGAGGAACTCGCTTCCAGCAAGGGCGTCTATAATTACCAGCCGCTCAAGATGCAGATGACGGATCTGCCGGGCATCAGCGTCTTCGTCAAGGATGCGGATGGCGCGATCTACCATACCTATTCGACCTATGGCCGGGGTATTGAACTGGTGAACGCGACCTATCAATATCTCGATCTGGTGCCCAAGGGCCGCGACGAGGCGGGGCTGCCGCATAGCATGTCCTGGGTGCGCTATAACGATCAGTATGGTGCGGCGTGAGCAACTGCTGCGGACCGGCCGCCCATAAGCCGGAAACGACCAAGGAAGGAGCGCAAGCCATGAGCTATCGCGACGATGCGGCCAAGCTGGCAGCCTATCGCCAGCAGATCGCCGAATTGCGCCGGAAGATGCGCGAGGTCCAGTCGCAAATCACGCCGGAGAAGGTGACGGATTACGAATTCGCCACCGCCCAGGGCAAGGTGCGGCTCTCCAGCCTGTTCGGCGACAAGGAGACGCTGATCCTTATCCACAATATGGGCACGGGCTGCGTGGCCTGCACCCTATGGGCCGATGGCTTCAACGGCGTCTTCCCGCATCTGCAGGACCGCGCGGCTTTCGTTATTTCTTCGCCCGACGAGCCACTGAAGCAGCAGCGCTTTGCCGCCGATCGCGGTTGGCGCTTCCCCATGGTCTCGCATCAGGGAACCAGCTTCGCCGCCGATATGGGCTATATCCGCGAGGGCGGCAAGATGTCGCCGGGTCTCTCGGTCTTCAAGCGGAAGGACAGCGATATCCTGCGCGTCTCCGATACCGGCTTCCGCCCGGGCGACGATTTCTGCAGCGTCTGGCATATCCTCGACATGTTCCCCGAAGGGGCGGGCGACTGGATGCCGAAATATCGCTACGCCGGCTGAGGGGCAGGCGGATCGCGGCGGGTATCGAGCCTGCCGCTACGCCGCCGCCCGCTCATAGGTCAGGATGACGGCGCCGGTATCCATCTGCTTGGTGCCGGTGTGCTTTAGCTGGCGTCGCTGATAGCCGCCATCGAACAGGCGCTTGCCGTCGCCGAGCAGGGTTGGCGTTACCATGATACGGTATGCGTCGAAGAGATCGCGGGCGATGAAGAAGCGGGCGATGTCGGCGCCGCCGAACATCACCATGTCCTTGCCCGGCTGCTGCTTCAGCCGGGCAATCTCGCCGGCAATATCGTCGCGCACCACGCGGCCATTCCAGTCGGCTTCCTTCAGGGTGCGGGAGAAGCAGAGTTTCGGCAAAGCATTCATACGGCGGGCGAAGGCACGGAACGGTTCCGGATTCTTGGCGTCCGCCTCGGCCGCCTGCCAGAAGCCGGCATTGAACTGGAAATTGGTACGGCCATAGAGCAGCAGGCCGGCGCGGTCGACATTGTCATCCGCCCAGTAACGCTGCAGGTCGTCCGACCAGGCCGGAGGCACGAATTCGCCCTTTGGCCCCTCGATATAGCCATCGAGGCTCATGAACATCGCCAGGACGACTTTCCGCATGACGACCTCCCATTCCCTCGTTAACTGATTGCTTAATGCAACTGGTTGTACGATTTCATGACTGGTGCGAAAATGCAAGCGGTTTATGGCTGGCGCGGCGCCCGGCCGCCCGTATCAGGAAGACCATGGAAGAAGACGCACACCGCTCCGGCTGTCCCATCAATCTCACCTTGGAGGTCTTCGGCGACAAATGGAGCCTGATCATCATCCGCGACATGATGTTCGGCAACCGTCGGCATTTCCGCGAGTTGCTGGCGAAGTCGGAGGAGGGGATCGCCTCCAACATCCTCGCCGACCGGCTGAAGCGCTTGGTGGAGCAGGGGATGATCACCCGCGCCGACGATCCCAGTCACAAGCAGAAAGGCATCTACAGCCTGACCGAGAGGACGATCCAGCTGGTGCCGGTCTTCGCCCAGATCGGCGCCTGGGGGCGGCGGCATCTGCCGGTCAGCGCGGAACTCAGCATCCGCGCCCAGGTGCTGGAAGAGGGCGGCCAGAAGATGTGGGATGCCTTCATGGATGAGTTGCGCGTGACCCATCTCGGCGAGAAGCGCCGCAAGAAGGGCGGCCCCTCTGTCGGCGAGCAGCTGCAGGCAGCCTATGAGGCGGTGGTGGCGAAGCGCAAATCAGCCTGAGGCTGTGCCGCACGCATGGCGATGACACTTCTTTAACCGCCCCGATGGCAGAACTACAATCCTTGGCACTGTGATTGTTAGGCGGTGAGGGGCAGGGGCGATGACGGGTGCGGAAGAGAGCAAGACACAGGCAGGGCGCGATCCCCGCGTGACGGCGGATGGCCTGGTGGATCTCCGGCTCAATCACCCGCTGGCGAAGGGCCAGAACCTGCTCTGTCCGCATGACCGCCTGTTCTGGAACGAGGCCGGCCGCGAGCTCGCGGCGATGGCGCAGCAGCTCGATCCTGTCTATGCGCCCTTCAATATCGCCCGCTATCGCTGGTTCACCGAAAGGCTGCTGCGCGCGGCCCGGGACATGCCGCAGATCCTCATCCTCGGCGCCGGCTTCGATAGCCGCGCCATGGCGCTGCCGCAACAGGCGAGCGGCGCGCTCGCAGTCTTCGAAGTTGATTTCGCCGACAAGATCGCCGCCAAGCTCGATATCTTTGCCCGCAACAAGGTGCCGGTGCCGCCATATCTGCATCATATCGGCGCCGATCTCGGCGATCCGCTACTGCGCGCGAAACTGGCGGCCGCCGGTTTCCGCCACGACCTGCCGACCGTGGTGTTGATGGACGGCGTCTATTTCTTCTTGTCGCGCAATACTGCGGAGGCCTTGCTCGATCCTGAGACGCTTGGCCTCGCAGCTGGCAGCAGCCTGGTCTTCGACGTGTGGACGCGGGCAAGGCAGGACAGTCTCAACGCAACGGTCGAGACACGGCTCGGCCGCAAACTGTTCGGCGAAAGCCCGATTGGTCCCGATGACGGCAGCGACAGCATGGATACAATCGCGCAATACCTGCAGGCACGCGCATACGGCGATATTCAGGTGCTCAGTCTTGAGCGGCTTTGCACGGCCTATGGCCTTGCCGCCGAACCCGATCCGCTGCCGCGGAGCTGGCTGGTCGTAGAGGCGCGGCTGCCGCAGGCATAAAGGCCGCCTGGTGACTCCTGGGTTTCTCGGCTGGCTAACTTTCTTTCGGATCGGTCGGTCGATCTGCGCGCCCGATGTCAATAATGCAACAAATATGTCATATATCGAGGCCTTACCGCGCGCAAAGGTCGTAACTAGATTGTGGTCTGCTGGGGCGTGAGCGCTGCTGAGTCGCCGGGGATGGCGCAAGAGCCGCGCGAAATGGGTGGGGAAAAATGACAGAAGCATCAGGTGGCAACACGACCTTGCCGACGCAAGTTGCATCGGCGGAGGCTGCCGGTTTGCCGGCATTGGTTCCCGCGGGTGAACTGGTCGCGCGGATCAAATCGGAAATCAGCTTGGATGACCGGGCGAAGCTGATCGATTTCGGTGACCAGGCACAGCGCAACGTCACCGATTTTGCCGAGCGCGTGTTGCGCCAGACCAAGAACAAGGAGCTGGGCGATACCGGCGAGCTCCTGAGCGATATCATCGCCAAGGCCAAGGGCCTCGATCCAGCAACCTTGGAGCAGGCTGGCTTCTTCGAGCGCCTGCTGGGATCGCTGGAACGCCGCATCATGAAGTTCCGCGCCCGCTTCGAGGAAGTCTCCGGCCAGATCGAAAGCCTGTGCCTGGAACTGGAGAAGCGCAAGGAAGGGCTGCGCCGGGACATCGCGCTGCTCGACCAGCTGCATGACGAGACGCAATCCTCGATCTTGTCGCTCAGCGCCTATATCGAGGCCGGCAAGCAATTCGCCGATCAGTTCGAGCAAACGGAATTGCCGAAGCTGAAGGCGGCGATCGATAGTGCCAAGACCGGTGGCAATGACGGCCTGTTGCAGGCGCAAGCCTATCAGGATGCCGTGCAGGCGGTGGAACGGCTGCGCAAGCGCATCTTCTATCTGCAGCAGGCGCGGCAGATCGGCATCCAGCAATTGCCGCAGATCCGCATCGTGCAGGGCGGCGACGAGACCTTGATCGAAAACCTGCAGGCCTCGATCGCTTTGACGGTGCCGGCCTGGAAACAGAAGATGATCCTGCTGCTCGGCCTCAACCGGCAGAAGGAGGCGCTGGCGTTGCAGACCGCCGTCACCGAGGCGACCGATCAGATGATCCGCCAGGCCTCAGACATGATGAAGACCCAGAGCATCGAGATCGAAAAGCAGAGCCAGCAGGGCTTGATCAGCATGGACACGTTGGCCAAGACCAACCAGGACCTGATCGACACCATCAATGGCGTCCTCAAGGTGCAGAATGACGGCAAGCAGAAGCGGGCCGTGGCGGAAAAGCAGATTGAACAGATGACGGAGAACCTGCGGCGCACCCTTGCCGAGGCTGGTTCCGTCGCCCGCTGACATCTCTTCCGATATGCCGCAGGAGCCGCAATCATGATAACGGATCGCTCGCCGTCGACCCGCCGTCGCAGCTTTATGCCGAGGCGACAGGGATTTGCATTATTTGCCGGCCTCGTCCTGTCCGGCCTGTTGCTCGCCAGCTGCGGCCCGAAGAAGACCGTGGACTTCAAATTCGTCTCGGGATCGGAGAACACCATCCTCGAACCGGTGGTGCAGAATTTCTGCCACGACC
>Ga0255336_101493_pt1 | contig 16357 bp, 13 predicted proteins | sample MeOH1_35cm_T3_17_FD_189102 | JGI IMG/M metagenome (GOLD analysis project Ga0255336, IMG submission 189102) | Sandy soil microbial communities from University of British Columbia, Vancouver, Canada - MeOH1_35cm_T3_179 | ecosystem: Engineered > Artificial ecosystem > Sand microcosm > Unclassified ...
ACCAGAATAAAGGGACCTATCATTGCAATGAAGAATCTGCTGAGTCTTACTGCGATCTGTGTCGCGCTGGTGGCCCCAAAAGCCACCAGTGCGCAAAATCTTTTCTTTCTTCAAATGTCTGACCCACAGTTTGGCATGTTTACCGCAAATACAGGCTTTGAACAGGAAAGCGCCAATCTGGAATTCGCGATTGCGACAGCAAATCGACTCCATCCGGCGTTCGTCGTCATGAGTGGAGATCTGGTGAACAAACCAGGGGATACGACACAGATAGAAGAGTATTTGCGTATCACGCATAAACTTAATCCCGATATTCCTCTATATGCCGTTGCGGGCAATCACGACGTTGGTAATGTTCCCACCCCTGAAAGTCTCGAGGCATACCGGAAGACGTTTGGCAAGGACTACTACGTCTTTCGCAATGGACCGATGGAAGGAATCGTACTCAACTCGAGCATCATTCAACATCCTGAGAAGGTGATGGACGAGGAAGTCAAACAACGGGAGTGGCTTGAGGAAGAATTGAAAAAGGCGGCTGCTGAACACATTCGGTGGATCGTGGTATTCCAACATATTCCTTGGTTCTTACATAGAGCGGACGAGCCGGATCAGTATTTCAATATTCCCCGCGAAGCTCGCTCGAGATACTTGAAGATCCTTGAGGGCAATGGTGTGCGGTATGACTTTGCCGGGCATCTCCACCAGAACTCACTAGCGAAAGACGGAGACTTTGAGATGATAACGACTGGTGCGATAGGGAAACCGCTCGGAAACGCCGTCTCCGGAATCCAGATTGTCTCTGTTAATAAAGGCGTTATTTGCCACCACTACTATGGCTTGGGAAACTTGCCCAGTCAAATAGATCTGAACGCTATTGGAGCATGTCCCGATGACACCCCGCGGGTGGAGTCTCCACACACTTCCGCGGGAGGGCAACCCTAACGAATCGTACCGAGTGTTCCTATCAGAATTTCCAGTTGATACCGAATAGAAAACATGCCCTCCTGGCGATATGACTCGGCACGGTTCGTGTTTTGGTTCCACCTGACCCCTATGACGTTCCGGCGATCCATGACATTCTAAACTCCGATCCGAAGCAATAGCAGCTTCTCTCGGACGGTAAATGTTCGGTCAAGCCGAAAGTCCGGTCAAGCCAATACGGGGTCGCAGGCCGTTGATGTGGGTCAGATCATAAATGCATAAGGAGGCAGACGTGCACTCCGATATTGGCGACACCCATTTCGTCTTCCCCAGAGTTGCCCCTTCTCCTTGGGCATGTAAGCGGCTACTGCGCAGTTCTGCGTTTCGCACGGTCTCGTCGCATGAAAGATCAGGTCCAGCATGTCAGAATTGTCGTGAATGACCTTGGGAGTCGGCTTATTCGCGTAAATCGAATTCGATCGACATGGACTCACTGAGTGGGCCGCATGTAGGCGGTGGGAGTAGTCAATTTGCGGGGCATTCTCCTATTGAGATTGATCAGCCAGAAGCTGTCAGAACCGGTATCCGAGCGACAGTTGAATCTGGCGCCCTGGAAGTGCCGAAGTCGGCGTGCCGAACCGCGAGGACGACAACGTTCCGATGTACTTCTGGTAATTTGCGTGGTTGAACACGTTGAACGCTGAGATGCCGGCGCTGAGCACCTTTGCTTTGTCTCCCGTGTCCTTCGTCAACTGAAAATCATGACTATAAAGGGCGTCGAAGGAAGTCGTCCCTTTCCCTTGCAGTGTGTTGCGGCCGACACCCGCGGGACGAGCGTTACCGAGACCGGTATGGAAATCATCGCCTCCAGTTGTTTCAGTATAAGGCGTGCCTGAATACACCGTAGCGGCAACTCCAAGCGATAACCAGTGTCCTGGATTGATGGTGCCAAGCATGTTGAGCTTGTGTCTCCGGTCCAGGTCTGCTCGCCCCCACTCACGGTTGGGATGGTACTGATCCTGAGGGAACATCGAGATTCCACCAGTGTTGTTGTTGAAGTGAGCGAACACATACTGCGCCTGCCCTGTGAACCAGCGTCCGGCATCACCACGAAATGATACGTCGAACGCATTTACCATCGCCCTGCCCCCCGATTCGATGTTTTGAATCTGGCCGTAACGAAGATCAGGGCGGGGGTAGTTGACCGTCGTCGGCGGATTCGGAGGAAGAACAGGAGCATTCACGTCTACAGAACGAAATGCTTTGACCTGAACCTGTCCGCGATAGTCGGCCGACAGGGTCGCCTTCTTTCCGATCCGTCGTTCCAGGCCAGCACTGTATTGAAGCGAATAAGGTGAGCGAACGTTCGAAGCGAAGCGCGCCAGGTTCGTAGGCAAGAGATCAAGTTCAGGACCTGACGGCAATGGATAGGTAGGATTCTGCAGCTGTACCGCGCGAAGGTTGAAGCCGTCGTGCAGTCTGACCGTTGCAGGGAAATCACCGCCCGTCTTATCGTAGAAAACTCCAGTCCCTGCACGGATAATCGTCTTCCCAGCGTCGGGAGCGTATGCGATCGAGACTCGAGGTGCCAGATTGTTGTTATCCGGCACGAAGCTCTGCCAGTCATAGCGAAGACCGAGTGTCACCTGGAGCTTCTTGTTCAGACGGATCTGGTCTTCGAAAAACGAACCGAATTCATTGATCCAATAGACCGTCCGTCCCAGGCCGCGCTGGACGGAATAAACATACGGGGTGTTTGCCGCATAGGTCGCGAGCGAAGAGTATTGCAACGTCCCAAGCCTGTTGCTATTTTCGTCGACTCCTCTACGACTGAACTGGGGAAGCTGAATCCCCGCTGTAATGTAATGCCGTCCGTGGTTCCACGCAAGGACCTCGTTAATATGGATAGTGTTCTCAGTCAAGTGTTGATCGAATTGGGCTCCGCCTCCAGTAAAGGCACCGTTCACTACAACCGCCCGGGCATTCGTGGCGCTCTGGTTAACGTCCTCGTCCTTCTCGAACATCACTTGCAGCTGATTGACGAGGGTTGGCGTGATAATGAGGCGGTCCGTAAGAAAGAGATCATCTTCCCGGCCGCTATGGTTATACCCTGCCTCTGGAAGAACAAGGCCTCCTACACCTGAGTTCTGATTGCTGACGAGACGAAATGAGTAAGTGACCGCGAAACGATGGGACTGCGAAAAATCATGCGTCACGCGTCCTGATGCCTGAGTGCGGCGATTCGGCGCCTGTACATTCTGGTTCACTACACCATTCGGGCCTAAGGCGTTCACGATGACCGCGATGTCCTGTTCCTGACGTGACACGGATGTGACGAAACTCGTCTTACCGCCATGTCCGATCGGCCCGGAAAGATGTCCTTCATAGATGCGTCGCGATTCAGGAGGCTTCACGACCGCGAAGTAGTTCTTCGCGTTGAAGATTGCATCACGGAAGGTAAAGTTGACTTCGCCATGAAACTGAGGAGACCCCGGCTTGGTCATGATCTCGATCCTGCCACGACCAGGTCGCGCGTATGCCGCTGCATAGGGATCGTTGTTCACATGGATCTCTTGAATAGCGGACGGCGAGATGTTCAGGTTCTTCACTTCGACACCATCCACAATCATCGTCACGCCTCCGGAGGCGCCAGACGCATCGTCCAGGAACGGCGTCAGCGTAGCGATTGGATCCTGATCGAAGACGGGTGTCTTCCTGATATCGCTCGCCGTCATTGTGATCGAATCGCGGTTCGCCGCAGGATCGATGTCAAGATTTTGATTTGCCGTGACCTGTACATCCTGCGTCACCGACGCCAGGTTAAGCGTGATCTTGAAGGTATTGGTCGCAGCCGTAAGACGAATGGGCAGCTTACTTGCCCCAAAGGCAGCGTATGCCGGGACTACGAGCTGATACCGGCCGGAGCCGAGATTCGCGAAGCTGAAATTGCCCAGACCATCGCTCTGTGTCTCGCGGAGCTTCGCTCCCGAGCTATCGTCGAGCTCAATGGTCGCGCCTGGAATAACGGCATCCGTTGAATCAACAACAGAACCACGCAGCGAGAGCCCGCCACGTTGAGCAAATAACAGCCCTGCACTTTGCAGGACTATCGATAAAGCAAACAGTTTTGATCTTCTCATCATGTCTCCACGCTTACGACATAAGCTGGTCGGTCAATGAGCCAACCTTTCTTGCCGGAGGGGTTGGTTGTGACAATCTTCAAAAGGAAATGGAACGAGGGAGGAGCATGCGTCCTCCCTGTCCATCGGGCCCTGCTGCAGCTAGTCTTTCTTCTTGGTCTTGGGCGAGCCATCCGGGAGAACCGAATACTCGAGCTTCTTGCCGCCCTTGGTCACAATGGCAGCCTCGTAGTAGGTCTTCGTCAGCTTGTCAGTCACGAGTTTTTCGACTGACTCGATCTTGCCGCCAGCTGCCTTCTTCTGGATGGCGTCCTTTGCGGGAGCTGGAATCAACTCGATATCCATCTCGTCTTCGGTCTCGAACAACTCTCCGCTCGGAAGAAAAACGAGATTACGCCCTTTTCCGTTGAGCTTCGTCTCCACTTCGTACTGCTGTCTTCCCTCTTCTTTCTCTTTCACGATGCTCTGGATCGTGGCATTCGCCGTCTCTTTCTTGATTGACGTCTGAATCGCAGGCGCCAGACTTTCAAGAGTCACCTTGGACTGGGCGAGGAGAGCGATTGGGACGATAGTCAAGACAGCCAAAACCTTACCTGAGATCTTCATTGGGAAACTCCTTTGTAATGAGTATCCCGATCAATTCTGGAGAATCGCTGAGTGTCCGCCGCGCCTGAGTGGCAGCTCAACCTCAAAAATGAAACCCCGATATTCGCGAGCTGCTTTACATTTGATAAAATGTAAAGCAGGAGGAGTCTCCATGGAAGCCACTCTCAGCTCGGGTCACTATTCGTACGGTTCCAGGATTCCTTACCCAACCTGCACGTTCTTCCCTTTGACCCACAGGAGGAATGATCTGATTTCATCCTCTGGATTCTCCGTCCTGGCATAGGCGTCCAGTTCTACTGCCGCTCTCCGGACCACTTCGATCACAAATCGCTCCATACCATCCCGAACCATCCCAACGCGATGGTTCAAAGTCGACCACGTGCCATGGAGGATTCGGGACCGATCTGCGACCACTCGCTTCGCAAATTGCTTGGCTGTAATGGTCGATTCCGGCGACAGCACATCATTCGGCGCCAAGCTATAAATGCCGAGAGGATCAATTCGATACGCGCTTCGCTTCCTGACCTATTTTCTGCACGCGTCAACACTTCTAAGGCAGTCTCAAGTTTGGCAAATGCAATAGCGTCGCTCTTTTCAGCGAGCGCCTCGTGCAACCAGAACGCTGCGTCACACCAGCCCTGTTCCAGGGTCGGCAACCTGAACTGCCCGATCGCGAAGGATGTTACACACCTACCCACTGCTTCAATTAGAGGAGCGCTCTTTTTAAGGGCGTCTGCCAACGTTCCATGCCCAATCGAGCGTCCCGCATCCCGGTTGGAAACACTAACATGGTAGACACCATCGGCCAGTGAAATAGATTGTGCAAGTGCTTCACCACGACGAGTATCGAGCCGACTCATACGTCGCGTTTCCCAAAATAGCGGAAACGCAAGTTGCAGGCCTGTGATGGCGAGGTCGACGGCAAGCGCGCCAATTTCCTCACTTCTTCGTTCGTCACATCCTTCGACCGTTACGCAGGCGAGCCAATGCGCGTGAGAAGCCGCCATCGACGCCAAAAGCTGATTAAACGCGTGAAGATTCACGCCATCTCCATTCCTTGAAGGATAAAATTCACTGTTGGGAACGTGTTTTCCGAAGATGAATTGCACGGGGCCAATCGAAAATCGAGGCGCCTCCCACGGTGAAATTGCGCACTGGATGAACATTTGGCGGGTCGCGGTGCTTCGTGCAAACCACTGTTCCAGGTGTACCTGTAGCTCCTTTACGGTATTGGAGCAGATCGAATCCGAGCCGCCTCCGATCAAATTCGCCAATCAGCTCAGGATCTCGGCTATGGCGCTCTCGAAGGTCACTCCTCGTTCCATTCCTTTAGAACGAACGACAAGAGATTCAGCAAGCCTGTCAAAAGTGGTATGTGCGGAGTGATCGAGAAGTATCACGCCGTCGCTTACAGAATGAGCGAAGACCTTCCCCTCCGCACGCAGGAATTCCTTCGTGACATCACGAGCGGGTATGGATCGCATCTCCATCCCGCGGATAACCGTGCGAAGTAGTCCAACTTCGTGGCCGTAGGTTTGGGGCACGATTCTCCTTTTGGAGCAAAAATCTTGAATAAAGCCTCGTTTCTCATCGAGAGATAAAAATTGATGGCTTAAGATTCATGCATGGATTACGCGAACTGACAGATGCCAGAACGTAATGGTCGATACTGTTCATGATAACGACAACGACTTCTGAAAACGCTAGTCGAGTTCAAGAGGTTCTCACTCTTCTGAACACCCGCCCCTCCGCAAGTTCAGAGAAAGCTTCGAGCTTCATCAATAAAACCGATATCTGGTTGTGGGGCGTAACAGTCACTAGTCTGGTCGGGGCAATTGCCCTCCTAACCTACGCCTCCATGCGGGCTCGCGGTGGGCCTTTCATTGGAGCTATGGGTTGATTCTCTTTAGCCAGCTCTGCTCGTTGGCAATAGCCGTGCGTCAGATTTTCGGGCAGTTCAAAGGCCTTCTTCATCCACTGGAGACCTTCTTCTCCTCCTCCAATCCGATCATTGTTCACGACTACTCGATTCTTACTCGGGCGTTGCAATATGACTATTTAACGCTTGAGTTTGTAAGTAAGAGATTGAGTTCGGAGGCCAAGCATTTTCGTAAGCGGATCGGCTATATTGTCCCAGGTGTCGACAAGGTCGGCGCCATTCCTTCTGCTCTAGCGGGCATTCTGTCCGTCCTACGACTCACGGGGAACAAGGAGCTTCCTCTTCCATCATGGTTTCAACTTCCGTCCGGGTCTCTCGTCGGCATCATCGCGGGCATCGGTGTCCTGTATGCAAGCGGACTAATCCTTACGCTAGCGAGTCAACGGATGGACACGCTAGCACAGTTGATCGCCTTGGCCGCAGAGAGGAAGGACATGGGCGATCGAAAATCGGTCCCTAGCACTGAATTTAGCTCGGATGAGACGAGTGAAGGTAAGGAGAGCGATGAACCCGAAGACCAGAATGGCAACGACGGAGCCATTGCTTCGGATGGTGTTGCTGGCTGATGGAAGGTCCAATTTATTTGAGCAGGGCCGAGACTCGGAGGAATTCCGAAACGACTCTGTAGCCAATTCGGTGGGAGGGAGCGGTGCGAGCCGCTCCGCCCTTAGGCGTCAGTAAAGAAGAGGTCAGTGACTTCAGCGCCAGGACGATGGACCGTTTCATCTCGGGACAGCGAGCCATCAACTGCAATATGCAATGTATTTTCAATCATTTAAAATCAAATACTTCAGCTTCCGCGTGAGGTCGATCGCCCAATAGTTAACTAATTTGATTCCGGGGAGATGTGTCAGGGATTTGAGGGCGAACCCCTTGCTCGTAGGCATATGAAACCTCAATCAAGACCACCTCTGGACTCGACGACAAGATATTCAAATACCGCGTTGAGATCAGGTTCCGAAGAATTCCCGACACCCGAAAATCTCCGGCTCATTTTCCCACAGGAACGCCAAAGAGCTTGAGAACTATGTCTTCGGATTCATGTTCACTTCACAGAGCTGAAGTGAACATGAGATCCCTGGCGAACGCGGTTTTCGTTCTCCAGAAAGCTCCGGAAATTCCCTGCTTTTTATTCCCCTTAAGTGGCGTGGCTTGATCCCGAGGCGATAGCCCCGGTGTTCCTGGCTTCGGATGCGGCGTACATGATCTCCGGCGCCACCTATGATGTGACCGGTGGCGATAGTGCGAATAACACTGCCTAAGTCGAACGGGTATCATCGGGGCGCTTGTCATCGAACCGTCTGTTGGATTCTGACGACTGCAATTTAACCGCAACTCTCGCCGGATGCGGATGCCGTAAATGAACGCCGAACATTAAGACAGGCTGAAGGTCGTGCCATCGTTGGAGTGGAATAGCTCTCCACGACGAATTCCTACGAAATCCGCTCCTACATGGTATAAACTCCCTTCCATTCCAACTCCTGATAAAGAAAGACTGCTGCAAATTATCTGCACGGTGGAGGGTTTATTGTGCCAGCCGAGATCAAACATCTTTTCGTTCTGATGATGGAGAACCGAAGCCTCGATCACATGCTAGGCTTCATGAAATCACCGAACTACGACATCGAAGGGATTGACCCAGCAAACCCTCCATACAACGAAGACGCTGCCGAGAATCAAGTGTACGCTTCGCCTACTGCGCGTCCCACAGGAGATCTCGCGGCCGACCCTAACCACCACTTCGCCGATGTCACAGAGCAGTTGTATGGAGTGCCCACCCCAGCGCCTGGGCAAGTTCCGGACATGTCTGGCTTCGTTCGCAACTATGAGCAAAAAGCTGGCTCGGCAGCCCTTGGCGCTAACATCATGAAGTGCTTCGATCCGGCGGCACTTCCCGTGCTCACAACACTCGCGCGACAGTACGCTGTGTGCGATCACTGGTTTTCCTCCATCCCAGGTCCGACGTTGCCCAATCGCCTGTACGTCCACTGCGGTACGTCCCGCGGTCGCCTCGATATGGCGCCAGAGTTCTACTCCGGCTTCTATACCGTGTACGAAGAACTGGCCTCTCAAGGAGTCTCGTCCTGCATCTTTTGGTCGGATTGGTCGGGAACACTAACCTTTAGCGGCCTAATGGCCCACCAGAATCTGTTTTACGAAGACTTCGCAAATTTCGACGCTATTTGCAGAGGGAATCCAGATGACGTCCCATCCTACTGTTTCATCGAGCCCCGCTATAACCCTGCGAACGTGCCTGCGGGAGGGACTCTTCCTGCCACCGACCAGCACCCTGATAACGACGTGAGAGACGGCGAGACGCTGATTCAAAACGTATACAACGCAATTCGGTCGAACGATGACCTGTGGCACTCAAGCGCTCTTCTCATTATTTACGACGAGCATGGTGGCCTCTACGATCATGTCCCCCCGGTTCCCCTTCCCTCTCCAGACAACATCTCGTCGATTGACCCGCCATTCGACTTCAAGTTGAGCGGAGTACGGGTACCAGCTGTCCTTATCTCACCCTATGTCCAACCAGGCACGATCTGTAAGACCGTGTTTGATCACACCTCGGTCATTGCTACTGCCCTCAAACTCTTCACTCCCGATACCTGGCCTTCCGAGCATCTATTTGCGCGAGCAAAGTCGGCGAACACGTTCGATATGATTCTCGATCTGGACATGGCTGCCAACGACGCTTGGCCCGTCTTCGCCGCGCCTGTCCGTGAGGGTGTTGTTCCTCGAATTCAGGCAGCGGCAGCAGGCGCAGCTCCCCTTTCGGATCTTCAGCATGAGGCCGTCCTACACGCGCGAAGCCTGAATTCCACACTACCGAAACACCTTCAAGTGGAGGCTCCTTCCAATGTCCATGAGGCCGCTGGGGCTGGAAGCTTCATCCAGGCAGTCGGCAAGGCCGCTATAGCGGCACACCAGGCGGTCAAACAATGAGCCTGCGAGTCCTTCTGGCTTTGTCTCTCATTGTGCCAACTGCTATGTACGCCGAAAACTGGAAGACCACAAAACAGGCATGCAAAGAGGCACATTTCTTTCAAGGCGTACAGGTCCACAACGCCGAGGAATGCGCGGTGAACTTCTTTACGTTGGATCCGATTGGCCCCTCAATTGGGAGCATCACTACTGGGAGCAGCTTCGGCGGCGGATTTCACTACGGCTATAAGCCGACCGCAAACGAAAGCCTCACGATCAAGGCTCTCTATACGCTCAACTCTTCTTTCATGTTTGGGGGGCAGTATCAGTTGACCTTTCGCGCGCCCCACCCAATCATCGTGAATCGCAGGCCCGATGGGCACGGCGGTCAGACGGACACAACGAAGGGGAATCTGTTTATAACGGCGACTCACTTCTCGCTGCATACTCAGGACTTCTACGGGATCGGGCCGAATAGTTCCCTTACCGGCCACGCTGTCTACGGCCTCCGCGAAAGTTCCGTGGGGATCAGCGCCTATTCTCCACTCCTCTCTGCAGGAAAGCTCTTCGGAGTATTGGGCGGTTCTGGTCAACTCAAGTACATCCGTCCCGTCGCAGCGGGTGTTAGCGATAGTTCATTTCCGTCGGTATGGGCACTTTACGGCGAAACTGCAGCACCTGCTTCCACCATCCATCCGGACTTCATCGTAACGGGCGTCGGATTCGATGTGAGGACACCGCACGATGCTCCCCCACGCATTTGGGAACGACATTTAGCCCAGATCAGCTATTCGCACTATTCGGAACTCGGTTCAAATCAATTTTCGTTCGATCGGCTCGAAGGCTTCGCGAGCGTTCTCTTCAAGGTATCGAAATCGCTCCCGAAGCCGCCGCGAGGGCAATCGTTGCTCAACAGGCCGGACCGCCCATGGTGGCGCGATGCGCTCTGCATGGAAAATTCACGCGGTCGATGCGATATCGGAGCATTCACGACTACCACAATCGTAACAACCTCATACACATCCAATACCAGTTCGGTTCCCTTCTACCTGCAACCCACTCTCGGAGGAACGGACTTCCAAGGGGTCGATACACTCCGCGGATTGGTTGACTATCGATTGCGTGCATCGAACCGCCTTTTAACGCAGGTTGACTTTGATAAGGCGATCGCTAACGTTGGGGTCAAAGGCCACCCAATTGGCCAGTACGGCCTCTACGCCTTCTTCGATGCGGGGAACGTGGCTGTCAAACCATCGCAGTTGACTACTCAAGGCCTACGCACCGATGTTGGTGTTGGTGTCTCGCTGGCTATCCAGAACAAACTCGTCTTTCGCGCTTATATCGGTTTTGGGGCAGGAGAAGGAAGCCGGCTCAATGCGAAACCTGCCAGCGCTCTGGCGCTCACCCCGCAGACGATGGGTTCCTGGACTCCGTAGATCTGGCTCAATGATCGAAACGAATGTGCAGCACTACGATCGCACAGGCAAGGTATCGTCTCATGGACGATTTTTGTTGGAATACCTTTCTAAATCGATAGTAGCAGGCATAACACGCGAGGCATCGCACGGGACGCAGAAACAGCAGTAGCATTGGGAAGTCGAACCATTGTACTTTCGAACGGCGAAACCCGTCTTTGGCGTGACAACTCGGGAAAATATCATCGCTGAGTTTCCTCCAAATACTTCGATAGCTTGAGGCTCCCGATCCCGCCTTCTGGACGACCGTAGACGCTGCAACCGCAATCACTGCGTCGGGCGATTCCTGCATTGCTTGGTTCGTCGGCTTGAATCGCTTGAATCGGTAAATGTTCACATTAAAGGTATGACCTAGCGCGATCAGCTCGCATCCGATTCCAACGACGGCACTGAGTTCTGTCAGGTCTTCACTTCCAGCAGCTAACTTCGCAATCAGATTGCTTTTCGTGAAAGTAAGGTAATCTCCTTCGCGTTCAAGAATATTTCGCCATTTTTTCTTTGTCTGGCGAAATGTTTGCCTCCTCTTGATTCGAGGGTCCTGAAGTTTCAATGTCGCATAGGCGAAAAACTCTTGGGGTGAGACTTCGATATCTATGGCTTGGCCAGGAAGTATATGGGAAAGCAACAGGGGATGGTTCGCGCTATGAAATCATTGTGAATCATGATCGTTGGGGACGTAGCGGAAGTTCTACCTCAAAGATAGACCCCTGACCGGGAAGGCTGGTAACAACAATTCGTCCTTGATGTTGGGCAACCAGCGATTGAGCAATCGACAGCCCAAGACCGACACCACCTGTTTGGCGTGAACGGTCGGTGGCTACGCGATAGAAACGGTCGAAAATGCGCGGCAGATCATTGGGTCCGATTCCAATTCCGGAGTCCTGAACCGACACTACGACAACGTCAGATGTCCCTGCCCGCTCCTTGCGAATCCGGAGGTTAACGCTTCCTCCATGCGGCGTGTACTTGAGGGCATTTTCCAGCAGAACGAGGAATACACGTCTGAGTGCGTCAGGATCTCCTACAACCGGATATGTGTCCGCGATCGATGCTGTTAGTGCTATTCCGGACGTTTCGGCGAGGATCGATATTTCGAACGTTGTAGATTCGACGAGCAAACCTAGATCGACTAACTCAGTGTCGAATTGGGTATATCCCGCATCGACTCGCGCCAGCAATAGCAAATCGTCGATCAATCGCGATATTCGCTCCGCTTGCTGCGATACACGCATCCATGCTCGCTCATGCTCCTCGGGAGTCCGTTTAGAAGCCGCAATCACTTCGCCGGTCATTCGAATAATAGCCATTGGAGTACGCAACTCATGCGAAACATCCGCTGTGAAGCGCGTAACGAGGTGGAACGATGCTTCAAGGCGATCAAGCATCCCATTCAATGTTTCTGCAAGGCGATCGAGTTCGTCACCCGAGCCACGCATGGTAAGACGCTCAGACAGGTTCTTCGAACTGATGCGCTGCACTGTGCGTCCGATATCATCGACAGGCTTCAGTGCTCGTCCGCTCAGCCAATATCCCCCGAAGCCTGCGATTAATAGGATGAGCGGGAGAGTTGAACTCAAAGTCCACTTCAGATGCTGGAGCATTTCAGCAAATTCACCTACAGGAATAGCAATTTGGATCAGATGGCCATGGAAAGGCGCACTAAGGACGCGCATCAACTGGCGCTTGATCTTAATATTGTGTATTTCCCCCTGCGGTGGCAGCGTAACACAGGGCGGAAGGGAAAGCCCCTTCAGTGCTTCCGAGGTGAAGAGCATGTGACCTTCCGCATCGGAAACCTGTATCCAGACCCCAGCGGCACCCGAGCTTTGCTGTTCTTCTAATGCCTCGGTCCAGCTATCTTCGCCATGCTCCTCTGTCAGTAAGCCTCGTGCGGCATTGAATCTAGCGTGGAGATCCATGTCGACAGTCTCCTCGTAGGCCTGACGTGTGGTGTGCACAACAAACAAGCCAATCAACAGGAACGTAATAAGCAGCAACGCTGCATACAGCAGCGTGATCCGGAAGCGGATCGTTCTGAGAAATGATGGAATATCGTTCATCAGCGTTCTCTCATGACGTACCCGTAGCCACGGACCGTATGAATGAGGCGCTTTGCAGGATTGCTGTCCAGTTTGTCGCGAAGCGATTTGATATAGGTGTCCACCGTGTTGAACTCAACATCCTGGTCGAAGCCCCATACCGCGTCAATGATTGATGCCCGTGAAGCGACTCTTCCAGTGCGCCGCATGAGATGTTCGAGAAAGCGGAACTCTGTCGGTGTCAGGCTTATTGAGAAGCCGCCACGAGCAACTTCGCAAGAGATCGGATTTAGAGTGAGGTCATCCACCTGCAGTGCCGAAGCGGTGGGACTGCTCGACCGCCGCGACAGCGCCCTCAGACGCGCGAGTAGAACCTTCAGAGCAAACGGCTTTACGAGGTAGTCGTCTGCTCCGGCATCAAGTCCGTTAACAACATCTTCGTTGGTATCGCGCGCAGTAAGCATCAGAATGGGAATGCTATTCCCTCGGCGACGGAGCGTTCGAGCTACAGTGAGTCCGTCTCGTACGGGGAGCATGACGTCGAGCACGATCGCGTCAAATTGATGCTGATCGAGAATATCGAGTGCTTCTGCACCGTCACCTGCAACCGTGACCGTATGATTTTGCTCCTCAAGTCCCTGTCGCAGAGCATGAGCGAGCTGCAACTCATCTTCAACAATTAATATCCACATCGCTAAGCTCAGAATATGGTCGCAATTTGGCGACGTTTTGTCGGCCGTAGTTGCAATGCTGGCTCTATCATTCGCGGAGCGTCCAGCAACAGCTCGAAGACTGCCACGGCACGAACCGCAACTGTCGGCGGAAAGAAACAGGCCTGAAAGAGACACACCTCATGTTTTTAGGCTAGATATCTAAGCTTAATGTTGACTTAAGGCTCATTCGTTAATCAGTGGATCTGGCTCCTAATCAATCGGAGCTTGTCATAGATGAATGGGGGCAGCAGTTTTGCGTCTTCTCTTGCTCGAGGGCGAACAATTTGTTTCGGTCGAAATCTCCGCCGCCTTGCAAGGAGCGGGTTTTGCCGTAGACCACGCGTCGGACGGACTAGTGGGCTCCGAACTCGCAGACACGGATGTCTTCGACATAATCATCCTTGACCTTATGCTGCCAGGAAGAAATGGGCGAGGCGTACTCCGTGATCTCCGTGAAAACAAGCGACATACACCCGTTCTTATTCTTGGGACACCAGACGCAAAAGGTGCCGTCGTCGAACTGCTAAATAGCGGTGCGGACGATTATCTGACGAAGCCGGTGGATCTCGAAGAGCTGACCGCGAGAGTGAGGGCGCTTGTCCGTCGGTCCAAAGGAGCTTCGACGCCGATCATTCAGGTTCTGGATCTTGAAGTGGACACTATCTGCCAGGTCGTGAGGAGGAACGGAAAGGAGATAGGCTTGTCTCCGACTGAGTATCGTATCGTCGAATATCTCGTGCTGCGGCCTGGCGCTATCATCTCCAAGCAAGAACTGCAAGAACACACGCGCACTTCTAACTGGAAGCATCCCTCGAACGTTATCGAGGCTCACGTCTCAAACTTGCGCAAGAAGCTTCACGTCGAAGGGGGGAACGACCTGATTGAAACTCTTCGCAATCGTGGCTACAGATTCCTCCAGAACTAACTAGATCCGGACGTCATCGAGTCAGCAGATCGTGCTGGAGCGCTCGGCAACCACTTCGCTAGAAATTCAGCGCATTGCCCTTTCTGTTAGCTTGCCCTAACAGAGTTCGCGGTTTCTGACGTCATGGCTAGGGCTCGCAAATCGCCCAATAAAGACACAAATCTTCGGCAATGAGATTTGTACTTTCGAAATTCACCCCAGGAGCCCTTATCGATGAGGCAAAATCTTCTATCGAAAGCTTAACAAGCGGTCGCGACGCCAGTCGATCAAACCTCCCCGGGGCTCCTGGTCAGACTATCGTGATCTCACCCTACGAAGGGGTCTCATTGGCGTTGATTAGACGGAAGCATCCTATTGCACTTGCGATTTGGCAGCTTTCGCTGTGATGGGTTCAAAGATCGTCCACCTTTCGATTGCAGGACTCCTGTAACAGCTGAGTTTTTTTGACAGCGAAGAAACGAGCCCTACAGAAAAGATCCAGTATCAGCGAGTTGTCTCGGGCAGAGCGAACGCCACGATGTTCGAGCCTGCGGTGGTGACGACGTACTGGTGGCCATCGAACTGATAGGTCATGGGAGAAGAGTGCGGGGCCACGTTCGCGCGGAAGCTCCACAGCTGCTTGCCCGTCTTCGCATCAGCAGCAGCAAACGTGCCGTCGTCGGCCCCGAAGAAGACCACACCACCGGCGGTGCTCAGAACACCACCCCAGGTGTCCCCTGCCCCGGTCTGTGGCAGCTCCCAGACGGCCTTGCCGGTGTGGAGGTCGAAGGCGCGCAGCTTGCGCACGCCGGGGTCTTTGGGGTCGCCCGCAAAGGAGCCGCCCATGTACCCGCGCCCGGGCTGGAAGGTCATCTCGGTGCGGGTGTAGATGCCGCACTTGTCGTTGGTCTGCACGTAGTAGAGGCCGGTGCCGGGATTCCACGAGGACGAGTACCAGTTGGAGGCCCCGTTCAGCCATGGGCAGATCAGGTTTCCTTCATGCGTGGGCTCCTGTCCCGGCGCGGGGATGGGATGCCCGTTGGCGTCGAGCCCCGTGGCCCATGTGAGCTTGGGCGTATAGGCCGTACCGAAGAGGAACCTGCCGTTCGTGCGGTCGAGCACGTAGAGGAAGCCGTTGCGATTGGCCTGCACGAGAAGCTTCTTCTGGCTTCCCTGCCAGATGGTATCGATCAGCGCGCTGGGCGCCATGGCATCGAAGTCGTGCACGTCGTGCGGCGTGAACTGGAAGTACCACTTCATCTTTCCGGTCTTCGGTTCGAGCGCGAGGATGGATTCGGTATAGAGGTTGTCGCCGCCGCGCTGGTCGCCGATCAGGTCGGGGCCGGGATTGCCCACGGGCCAGAAGATGGTGTCCAGCTCCTTGTCGTAGCTGCCCGTCATCCAGGTTGCGCCGCTGGGATGATCGATGTCGGTGCCCTGCCAGGTCTCGCTGCCCGGCTCGCCGCGGGCGGGCACGGTCCAGGTGCGCCATAGCTCCTTGCCGGTGTCCTGCGCATAGGCGGCGATGAAGCCGCGAGCACCGTTGTCTCCTCCGGCGATGCCGGCGACGACCATGTCGCCCACGGGTAGCGGTGCGCCGGTGCCGTTGTAGTTCAGGTGCCAGTCGGCCATCGTGGTCTCCCACAACAGCTTGCCGGTGGAGCGATCGAGCGCGATGAGGTGCGCGTTGTC
>Ga0255336_101494_pt1 | contig 16354 bp, 18 predicted proteins | sample MeOH1_35cm_T3_17_FD_189102 | JGI IMG/M metagenome (GOLD analysis project Ga0255336, IMG submission 189102) | Sandy soil microbial communities from University of British Columbia, Vancouver, Canada - MeOH1_35cm_T3_179 | ecosystem: Engineered > Artificial ecosystem > Sand microcosm > Unclassified ...
GCCTGGCCGACATCGCGCGACAGACGAAGCGTACGCTCTACCAGGTCAAACACGAAATGCTCGATGATTTCCTCCGCCGTGAACTCAAAAATCCGTCGGTCCCAATGCGTTTTGCGTAAGTCCTAACCTCTTCTTTGTGGCAGCAGTGTTACCTGGCGTACTTGCGGAACTCAGGCTTGCGCTTTTCCTGGAAAGCCTTGACGCCTTCGCGAGACTCCTCTGTGTCGTAGTACAGCTTCAGTGCATACATGCCCATCCCTGCAATACCGGCCTGGTGTGCGGTGTCCATGTTGAACGAGCGCTTGGCAATCGCGATGGCGGTCGGGCTCTTCTCCATGATCTCGTCGCACCACTTCTGCACCTCGGCGTCGAGCTGGTCGTGCGGCACGACCGCGTTGACTAGCCCCATTGCCAGCGCCTCGGAAGCCCTTTCCCAGCAGGCTCTCGGGCAGGACCTGTGGGGCCTGTTCGTCGAGCCACGCCTTCAGGGACGCCAGCAGCGGTACGCTGTGCTGCTGGCGCAGCCGGTACGTGTGGGCGACGCGTGTTTCGCCTTGCGGCGCATCAGCTTTCGCCAGCGTCTCGACCTGATACAGTGCCTTGAAGTACTCCAGTGCCTGCGCGGCGCGCCCGCCAGGTTTCTTCATTCCCTTGAGAGCGTCAACAAAGGCCCGCCGCGCGTGGGCCAGACAGCCTAAGTGCGTCGCGCCTTCGAGCGTACGCCAGGCGGCATACCCGTCGGTCATCAGCAGACCTTCGTAGCCGGCGAGGAACGCCTGGGGATGTTCCTGCCCACGCCCCGGCTGGTAGTCGAACAGCACAACAGGCTCCGGGCAGTCTTCGGCGCTGCGGTACACCCACATATACGACGTGCTCTGCGCGGCCCGGTCGGGCTCCTTGAGCACCTGCACCGTTGTCTCGTCACCGTGGATCAGCGTCTGCGAGAGCAGCGTCCTGCGCAGTGCCTCGTAGAGCCGGCTGTAGTGCAACCCGGCGGGCCGGATGATCCAGTTCGCCAGCGTGCCGCGCCCGACTTCAATGTCCGCGCGGGCCAGCGCATGGGCCATCCGGTACAGCGGCGTGCCGTCGACATATTTGCCTGCCGTGACGGTGGCGATCATCGCTGCACTGGCGTTGCTGCCCGGCAGCGGCTGCGCCGGCATCGGCGCGGTGATCACCGGGGTGCGTTCGGCATGGCGCTCGCAGTGGCGGCACGCGTACTTGAAACGCACGTGCTGCAGCACCGATGCCTTCACCTCGATATGCAACTGTTCGCTGACCTCTTCGCCCATGCGGTGCAGTGCGTGCGCGCAGCACGGACAGACCTTCTGGTCTTCGGGCAGGTCGTATTCGATGCGCTGGCGTGGCAGGTGCGCTGGCAGCGGCTTGCGTCCGCGTTTGTTCCGTGCCGGCGCGGGCGCATCCGGCAGGCCCGTGTCGGGCAACGCAAACGTGTCTTCGGTATCGCCGGCGTCGTCGTCGGGTTCGGCGGCGGCGATCTGTTCAGCCTCGTCGAAGACGCGATCCCGCAGCTTCTCGCTGCTCGGGGCGAAGCGTTTGCTCTGCGCCAGGCGGAACTGTTCCTCCAGATGGGCAATCCGTTCGCCCAGTTGCCGGTTGCGTGCCTCGAGTTCACGGATGTAGGCCTGGGCGGCCGGCGGCAATCGGGAGAGGTCGTCTTCGTTCATGCACCTCACGATAGCGGACTGCTGCGTGCGGTGGGTTTACGTCAATTTGTAACGGCCCCTCGAGCCGTTGTTTACTGGCAACGCCCGGCGTTCAGCTCGCGTGACGGTACGGCCGTACCGGATGGCGGCGCACTGCATCAACGTCGATGCCCTCGAGCAGCCAGTGCAGCTGTTCGGTCGTCAGCTCGATCACTGCCTGCTGCCGGCGTGGCCAGACGAAGCGATCTTCCTCAAGGCGGCGCAACATCAGCCAGAAACCGGTGCGCTCGTACAGCAGCAACTTAACCCGGTTGCGTTTGCGGTTATGGAAGGCAAACACCGAGCGTGCGAACGGATCGAGCTGCATCGACTGCTCGACCAGCATCACCAGACTGTTGATACCGGCCCGAAAGTCGATTGGCTCCCGATGCAGGAATACCTTCAGGTCGGCCTCAAAGCGAAACATCAGCACGCTCCCAACGCGGTAACCATTGCGGCCACCAGTTCGGCATCGCCTCCCGCGCATTCGAGCTCGAGCTTCACGCCGTTGGGCAACTGGACCGACAGCCACGCCGACGTCGCTGATCGTGGCGACAGACGCGATGGTTTCCGTTCTGGCACAGGGCGCGCAGCGGGTGCCGCAGCCAGCACCGGCGCCGGGCCATCGATCGCGACGACGACCGGCACGAAGGCCGATGACCCGCACGCCACGTCGTCTCTCACTGGGGTATTTGAGCGTTCGTGCTGCCGAACCCATTTGCACAACTGGTTGGCGTTCACTCCAGCCTTCAGGGCCAGGCCAGACAGCGATGCGCCCGGTTGCAGGCAGGCCTCGATCAGCCGTCGCTTGCCCGCCGGATCGAAGCTGCGCTTGCCACCGACACCAACGCGCGTCACACGTAAGGGCAAAAAGGTCAGGTCATCCTGGGTCATGGATTGCGTCCGCAAGTTGGGTTGCGGACGCAATCGTGGACCTTCTCAAACACGGAAGCTAGGTGGGTGGAAACTGGCGCTTACCATTGATCGCATCGAGCGAGCGCTGGCGCTGTTCATGATTGTGGCGTGGCGCATTGCGTACCTGATGCGGCTCGGCCGAACGTGTCCCGACCTCGACGCAACGTTGTTCTTCGATCAGGACGAGATTCGCGGCGCCTATTTGCTGATGAAGAAGGGACGACCGTCACAACCGCCGAGGTTGAACGAAGTGATTCGGTTGGTCGCGCAGTGCGGCGGCTTTCTAGCCCGTAAAGGCGACGGCGAACCTGGAGCAAAGACGATCTGGGAAGGCTTGCAACGCGTCATGACCGCAGCCGAGGCGATCCGCTCGCTACGCAGCGAGGGGGCTTTGGCATGAGATCTGTATAACGAGGTGATCTATGGGCTCTCTCAGCAAACTGACTGATTCATTAACGCACAACGTGGCCGCCCGGATGACCTTCTACCCTGAAAATCCGACAGTCTCCTAGTTCAAACTCCCAAAAAGTTCCAACTTTAAGTCAATTCGAATTGACGCAAAAATGGAACCTTAGTTCAGCGCAGTTGCCCGTCTGGCGCGGGTTTCAGGCTCAGATCAGGGTTCCATATTTAGTTCGATTGACAGATGTGAGCCCCTGCAAGTCAACTACGAGGGCATCAGGGCACTGACTGAGAAATAGAGCAACGTGAGTTTGGCCACTGCCGCCAGACGATGAATCTGGTGCACGAAGGCAACCGGCCACGCCGGATGACATCACCAGGAAATGGTTCAGTGTTCAGATGAAAAGCGCCGAGGCCGGAGCGAGTCCGAGAAAAAACAAGCGAGAAGTCGGCACTCTCGAGCTATCTTATAGATCAAGCTTAAGTTTCTCACCCTTGCATCCTGAGCAACAGATCATCATGGTCTTGTTGGTGCGACGCTCAGCTTCGGTAAGGACGACGTCGCGATGATCGGGTTCACCCTCCATAACTATCGTCTCGCAGGCACCGCAAACGCCTTCCATGCAAGAATAGGCAACGTCGATACCGGCATCTATGAGCGTTTGCAGAATGGTCCGACCGGGAGCGATAAAAAATTCTCGATTGCTCCTTCGAAGCACCACTCGAAAGCCCTTTTCAAGCGCAGGCGCTTCTTTCGCCGAGAAATACTCAAGATGGACTTGTTCCGACGGTCGCTTTTCAGCGGCTTTCAAAAATCCATCGAGCATAGGAGTCGGACCGCAGCAATACAAATGAGCATCAGCAGGTGCTGACGCGACGATAGTATTAAGGTCAACAATGTGACCCGCCTCGTCGTCGAGATGCACGACTAGCTTGCCAGCGCCCAAGAAGCCTCTCGCGATCAGGCGCTCGAGAAAGGCGGCATGCTTGTGACTGCGGGCGCAGTAGTGGAGTTGCCAAGGGAGGCCAAGATGCTCAAGGCGCTCGATCATCGATAAGAGCGGCGTGATTCCAATGCCACCGCTAATCAAAACCGTGGCGTTCGCACATTCATTCAGTTCGAAGTTGTTTCGCGGTGCGCTGATTCGGATCGTCTGACCCACCTGAAGTTTGTCATGGATGAAGCGCGATCCTCCCCGGCCTTTAGGATTACGACTGATCGCGATAACATACCGATCGCGCTCGGTGGAATCGTTTAGCAGCGAGTAACTTCGCTGCATGCCGTTGCTTAGGTGCAGCTCAATATGGGCGCCAGCCGAGAAGCGCGGCAGCTGAGCTGCACCGATTGGCTTAAGTTCGAAGGAATGGATGCCTTCGACCTCGAATGCGATCGAGGTCACTCGTACATCATAGAAATGGGGTTCGGTGGTCATTGCACAAATTTGTATGACTTAAATGTTCTTGACGCGATGAGATGCTGATTTTCCTTCCTGAATTGCCGAGGATAGGGATCCCAGACCAAGGGGTTCGTTTTGTCCATCGCTGGGTTTTCTGCCGCCAATCATTGCAGTCAAGCGTTCTCCGAGTGTCCGCAAGGCGTGGGCTTCGTCGCTGTCCAAGTCTGCCGAAAATCGCGATTCATGGCCGAGTATACTAACAGCGAGCTCAATGTTTCCGTGGTGCCCGAAAACCGGGACGCTTAAAGCGTTTATCCCAGTGATTCGAGTCCCGCGGGACTGGGCAATTCCGGCCCGACGAACTTCAGCGTAGTACCGATAAACTTTCTGCAAGGCGGCGCGAGTGTCCGACTTCGTTCGCTTAAGGTCTGCGCGAATATATGGCTCGGTAAGAACGGTTGAAAGATGAGCGGCAACCACGCAACCCGTACACGAGGTGATCAAATCAACAACCGTTCCGGGTCTCAGACTGATTGAGACTTCGTGTAGCACCCCAAACCATCTCAGAATCGTTACCCCTTTTTCTGCCCAGACGGCGATGCCACAAGCCTCTCCTATCTCTCGCGAAAACTCGGCGACAATAGGCGACAGTTGACCGACCAGGTCTGGTGCATGAGCAGCGAGTTCGCCTAGGCGCGGACAAAGCGGCCCGAGGCAGTATTCCTGAGTATCAGCCCCGCGACTAACAAGCCCCACCTCCTGCAAGCTGACCAGGTAACGATGGACCTTTGCAGGCAGGATTTCCGTCGCATCTGAAAGCGCCTTGAGACGTGCCTTCCCTCCAAGTCCGGCGAGCGCCTGCAACAGGCGCCCGGCGACCTCTACAGCGTCGACTCCACGACGCTGTAGCGTCGGATTCGTGCCACGACCATCTTGTTCCTTGACCATACGCTGTCGACTTTTCCTATGTTTCAGGGTTAGCGCGCATGTGCGTGCAAAGATTTTATGCTCTATACTGATTATGCTACCAGATATTATTATGTTTAGCGTAATTTCGCAAACCGGCTTGCACGCGTTTGGCCTGCAGGGGTTTGCGAGCTTCAAGACAGGAGAACACCTGAAAATGTCGACACTGGAGAAGCGGACGATTCCCACCACGTCAGGCACACGAGCGCCCAGCTACGAAGCGCTTATCGAACACGATCGGGTTCACAGCAGCCTTTACACGAGCACGGCAATTTTCGAAGACGAAATGGACCGCTTGTTTTATCGAGGCTGGGTGTTTGTCGGACACGAATCCGAGATTCCTAATCCGAATGATTATCTGACACGCATGATCGGTCTCGAGCCCGTCATCATGGTGCGAACCAAAGAAGGCGCGGTCTCTGTGTTGTCCAATCGATGCGCTCATCGTGGCAACCTTCTTTGTCCGCGTCAAAGCGGCAATGCCAGGACCTTTGTCTGCGACTACCACGGCTGGACATATAGCCATACAGGTGAACTGTTGAGTGTCCCTTATCGCGGCGGCGAAGCGGTAGATCGATCATGCCTCAGTCTTCAAAAACCGGCACGCACTGATCAATGTGGCGGTTTCGTTTTTGTCACCTTCAATCCAGACTCGGAGCCTCTGGGTGAGTATCTCGGCGCGGCCAAGGGTCTGATCGAGAGCACCGTCTCGCTTTCGCCAACCGGTCGCATTAATCTAACAGCCGGATGGGCAAAGCTGCACTTCCAAGCAAACTGGAAAATGCTTCCAGAGAATTCGACGGATGGCTATCACGCTCCGTTTACCCACTCGTCGTTTTTGCGCACTTTTGCGCCGAATTCGCAGTATGAGATGCTCACCCAGGGGGAAGACGAAAGGAAATCAAGGGCGATCGACTGGGGACGCGGCCATGTCGCCCTCGATCACGTTCCATCGTACGAACGTCCATTGCAATGGCTCGGTACGACTGAGGATAAGGTCCCCGAATATGTCACAGCGATGGAAGAGAGTTATGGCCCGGTCCTGGCCAGGAAAAAATTGATGGAAGGGCCAGTGCATGCCACCATATTTCCGAATCTGTTCCTCGGTGAAATGAACGTCGCGATCTTCCAGCCGATCTCCGTCGATGAATGCGTTCTGTGGAGTACACCCATTCTCCTTGAAGGGGTTACTGATTCGCTTAATCACCGCCTGATTCGTCAATCCCAGGCGGCGATGGGACCCGCCTCATTTCTACTCGCTGACGACTCCGTCATTTCGGAGCGCCAGCAGGTCGCACTGGAAGGCCGGGGCGGATGGCTCGATCTCAGTCGGGGGCTGCTACGTGAAAAGCGCCACGAGCACATGATTGAAAGTCATATCAGTGACGAGACTACCAATCGGGGCTTCTGGACCCACTATCTAAAGGTGATGCAGGCATGAACGAAGCCGTCGTGTTCTCCCCCACAGGCGAAGTCGATCCTCTCCAGCGTGGACGCGCGGAGATCTGTGCGTTCGTTTATAAAGAATGCCGTTTGGCAGATGAGTCGCAATACGATGCCTGGGAGGCACTGCTGGACGATGAGATGTTGTATTGGGTGCCGTTGGGAGGATCCAATCCCGACCCAGACAGTAAGTTGTCCATCATCGCCGACCACAGGCAGCGCCTGCGTAACCGGATCGCTCAACTAAAAACTCAGCGCCGCCTCGCCCAGCAACCCGCTTCACCGATGCGCAGAATGCTGGCGAACATTGAAATTTCGCCGATATCTCACACAGAAACTCAAGTGCTTTGCAATTTCACCCTGCACGAATTTCGTGTCCAGTCCACGGCGGAGGTCCAGGTGTGGGCCGGTCGGTATGAATATCGGCTGCGCCGTCGTGAAGAAGGTCTCCGGATGTATTACAAGCGGGTTGATCTTATCAACGCCGGTGATGCGTTGCCCAGTCTCGCCTTTCTGATCTAAAGAGGAAAATCGTGTTGTTACCGGCTCAGATGCTGACCAACGTAGCACGAAATTATCGCGGCAAAGTCGCGTATTCGTGCGGCTCTTTCTCGAGGACCTGGAGTGAAATGGACGACAGGTCCACACGGCTGAATGGTGCCCTTGCCGCCTTGGGCGTACGTGCGGGCGACGCAGTGGCGATTCTCGGTCAGGAGTCCATCGAGATATACGAGCATTATTTCGCCTGCATGAAGGGCGGCTATGTTCGTGTTGGGATTAACTGGCGCTACGCGTCAAACGAAGTTTTTCACATCCTTCGCGATTGCAATGCGAAATTCATTTTGGTGGACGCAAGGTGTCAACCCCTACTGGAAGAGACTCTTGCAATAGGTGACCTCCCGGGGCTGACCGTCATCGGTTATGGCGATGTTCACGCTGCGAACCTCGACTACGAACGGTGCCTACTTCGCGGCGAACGCGTTAACCAACGTCACTCTGCGCCGAACGATCCTTTGGTCGTCAGTTACACGTCGGGTTCAACGGGTGTTCCGAAAGGGGTGATCCACTCTCATCAGAGCGTGGCCATGATCATCTATCAAGCCGCGATTTCGCGTGGTCTTACCACAGATGATGTCTGGACCGCGGCGATTGCATCTTCATGGATGGCATGCACGCTCAACATGATCGGGCTGGCCAACGGTATGACGACCGTGATCATGGATGGCGTTTTCGATGTGGGTGACTTTATCGAAGATGCGCGACGGCACAAAATCTCCGCGGCCCTTCTGGTCCCTACGATTATGGGGCGTGTACTGGGTCAAGTCGGTGGTCAATGCGAGAGTTTATCGTCACTTCGATTGCTGATGTACGGCTCCTCTCCTGCCCCGGCCGACCTCCTCAGATCGTTTCACGACGCGTTTGGATGTCGCATGATGCAAACCTATGGCATGACGGAGGGCGGATGGGTTTCACACTTGATGCCTTCCGATCATATCCTCGGCCTGACGCACCGGCCCGAGCTACTTCGCTCAGCAGGGCGGGGCGGCGGTTTATATCAACTATCGATCCGGGACGAATCCGGGCGCGAGGTCGCTAATGGAGAGCGTGGCGAGATTTGGGTGAATGGGCCAACTACGATGCTTGGCTATCTCAACCACCCGAGTGAGACTTCCGAGGCCATGCAGGATGGTTGGCTTAAGACAAATGACATCGGCTACTTCGATGACGAATACCTGTACCTAGTCGATCGAAAGAAGTTTCTTATCATTACGGGTGCAGTAAATGTTTTCCCTGCAACGGTGGAGGCAGTGTTATGCCGTCATCCCGATATTGCAGAAATTTCGGTTGTCGGAACTGCGCATCCCCATTGGGGCGAGGCTGTTGTTGCTGTAATCGTGACGAAAGACGGGAGGGCTTTGCCTAGTGTAGAAGACCTCAACGATTTCGCCAGGAGCAATCTGAGCCGACCCGAGTTGCCCAAGCATGTCCTGGGAGTTCCCGACCTGCCAAAGACGGTGACCGGGAAAATCGACAAGAAAAGCGTCAAGCAATGGGTGGATAGCCAAGCTCATATGATGCCTTGGGAACCACAGAACCCGATGGCTGGGGGAGCACCTTGATGACGCAGCGTACACCCTACGCTGCCATTTCAGGACTCGGTTTTAGCACAATCTCCCGGGATTACATCGGTACCTCGCGTGACCTTGCTATCGAAGCCATAGTTGGGGCCGTGGAAGATAGCGGGTTATCGCTCGGTGCACTTGATGGCCTAATGATTTGCAAGAGTCCTTCAGCGCTGCTATCAGATCTCCCACTTCGGCTTCGCATGGATTTGAGTTTGGGAGATTTGACGCTACTGGGCGAACTCGAGATAGAAGGGGCTTCGGTGGTAGGCTCAATCCAGCAAGCGAGTCTTGCGATCCGCCATGGAATGGCACGCACAGTGGCGTGCGTCTTTGCCGACGCCCCACTTCTGCCCGGTAGGGAGACTGGTTCTACCTCGTACAATCGCGTCATGCAGCTCTCCGGACTCGGCGAGTGGGAAGGTCAATACGGTATGTATGGCGCGGTTGGGCCGTATGCGCTGGCAGCTCAACGCTACCTGACGACCTACGGCCTTGCTGACGATGCGTTCGGACATTATGCAGTGGCCTGTCGGCGTTGGGCTTCATTGAGCGATCGCGCGGTACTCCGGGAACCCATCGACATGGATGATTACCGCAAGTCCCGCAGCATCGTTAGTCCATTTCGGGTCCTTGACTGTGCCTATCCCGTCAACGGAGCGATCGCAATCATTCTAGTCAGCGCCGAATGCGCTCGCGAACTAGCTCAACCCCCGGTATATGTTCATGGCTTTGCTCAAGGCCATGCGGCCACGCGCCATTTCACCGGCGAAGACGCAGAACTGACGAACGGTGCCGCAATTGCCGCCGCAGGTCTTTGGAAAATGACGGGGCTGGGGCCGAGCGACGTCGGTATGGCGCAGATCTACGATGCCTTTTCCTACGTTGGCCTGCAGGCTCTCGAAGACTATGGCTTCTGCCCGCGTGGCCAGGCATGTGACTTTGTCGCCGCGGGTGAAACCTCGCCCGGAGGCAGTGTGCCCGTCAATACTGGTGGCGGGCACCTGTCAGGCTATTACCTTCAGGGGATGACGCCGGTGTCAGAAGCAGTGATTCAAGCGCGCGGTGCTGGCGGCGCACGACAATCGCATAAGAACAAGACGATTTTGGTCACCGGGTGCGGCGGTCGACTTGACTATCATGCGGCGTTGCTTTTAGGCACGGAGCAACAGTTGTGAGCGAACTCGAACTTTCCCGAAAGCATAGCGAGTTCATGGAGCAATTCCTTCGATTCATCGCGATGCGCGAATTGCGCTATCCAACCTGTTCGACATGCGGGCGGATTCTGAGCTTTAGCGAGCGACTGTGTGTGCAACACCCACGAGGAGCAATCGAGTGGCATCTCGCCAGCGGCCGCGGTAGCTTGCGTGCCGTCGTCGAATACCGCTTGCAGTACGTCGCATCAATGCCCGCTCCCTACGTCGTAGCAGTGGTCGAGCTTAAGGAGGGCCCTCGTTTAGTTGGCACGGTCACGCGACCTTCGTTAAATGCGATTGCCGCCGGCCAGGCAGTTCAAGCGGAATTCGACGCGGCAAATCGATTGATTTTTGTTGCTGATCCAGATCAGGGCAATCGCGGTAATTTCGAGACGTAGAGCCTTCTTGAGGAGACAAATGATGAAGAACAATAAGAACTTGATAGCGCCCCACACGGCCACAGCCATGATAGAGCCGGGGCTGCAGCAGTTAGCGCCGGAAGCGGGAGAACCGGTAACGTCGAATATCTCGCATATCGTACGAAGGGTGGGCAATCGCCTGATGTGGTTGCTGGTACCCCTGTATTTTTGCGCGATGATGGACCGCGGAAACATCTCGTTTGCCGCAATGTCCATGAACAAGGAAATCGGCTTGACGTCGGAGATGTTCGGAATGGGTATAGGCATCATGTTCTTTGCGTATGCCATTTTCGAGGTGCCGAGCAACCTATTGCTAGCGTCCATCGGGGCTCGGAAAACGCTCACACGGATTGCAATACTGTGGGGGATCGCAACGATCCTTATGGCATTTGTCCAAGGTCCGCTGACCTTCTATACCTTTCGCGCATTTCTCGGAGCCGCGGAAGCAGGGCTCTTCCCTGGCGTGATGCTCTATCTGACCTACTGGTTCCCAGTCTCATATCGAGCGAGATATAACGCAATCTTCAACTTCGCCATACCCATGTCGTATGTAGTGGCCGCGATCATATCAGGGTCAATCCTTACACTTGACGGCGCTTTCGGACTTGCGGGCTGGAAGTGGCTTTTTATCCTTGAGGGCCTTCCCCCAATAGTATTGGGAGTTTGGGGCTGGTTTTATCTAACGGACCGGCCGGCGGACGCGAAATGGCTTTCCCCGAAAGAGCGGAGTGACCTCGAGTCGACGATCACCAAGGAAAGCGCCTTGGTCGGACCCGCGATTCGGCGATCGACCAAAATGGGGGAAGCGTTACGGTCGCTCGGCAGTCCACTGGTGTTGCTACTCGGCGTTGTTAACATTGGGGTCCTAGGTGGCTTGACGGCCTTACCTTACTGGCTTCCTCAGATTCTCCGCTCCTACGGTCTCAGTCCATTTAATATCGGGCTCGCATCCGCCATCCCGCCGGTAGTCGGAATGGCTGGAATGATAGTGTCAAGTATCTGGTCTGATCGGCATGGCCAACGGGCTTTGCATACGGCCATAGCGTTTGTCATATCCGCTGCTGGGTTCATGTTTATATCATTCGCCAGCAGTTTAACCACCGTCATGATTGGTGCCACGATCGCGAACATTGGTGTCTTTTCCGCCCAAGCGATATTTTGGACAATTCCTCAGTCGTTCCTAAGGAGAGACATTGCCCCGGGGGCTCTCGCGATCGTGAGTATGATCGGCACCGTTGGCGGAGGAAGCGTCTTGCCTTGGCTGTTCGGTTGGCTTCGAGACCACACCAATTCGTTTGCGATGGGATTCGAGGTGATCGCCGGCGTGAGCATCGCCGGTGCATTACTCATCGTTTCGATCGGCCGATCTGTTCAGTGCTCCATTTCAGAATTGAAGGCTCAATGATGGCTATGGACGTATCGGGCTCTGCTGCGCCTAAACCGTCGAGCCGTGGAGTTACTGTAATGTCGAATCTGGTGGTGCGACACGTGTCGCCGTGGGCCGCGCGTTATGCGGCATGCAATAGCCGGTAAAGCTCTTCATTCCTTGTCACGCCCGGTGTCGGAACATTGCTCGCTGCCTCTCAGATTGACGATTCACCTCGGTCACGAGGAAGGAATCGGCACTGCCAGCCGCCGTGCGGTGTGAGGTGCAGGCAAGTTCCGCATGCGCAACGGATGTGAACTGTTGATAAACCCGTTATGACTGATGGGCCAAAGCGGCTGTCAGGCCGAGACAAAAAGGTATGCAGCCGGCTGAGCTGCGCGCACGACATCGCGGGTACCGGCCAGGCCGACCGATCGCCATGCAACTTGCCATCGCCCTGTTGGCAGACAACATTCAAAGGAGCCGTGAATGACCAGTACGTCAAGCCCTGCCATCGGTAGATCGGTCGATGCCTCGGGCATACAAACGAACTATCACGAAGCCGGCAGCGGCTTCCCTGTGCTGATGCTTCACGGCTCTGGGGTCGGGGTGTCGGGCTACGCCAACTGGCGCTACACCATGCCGGAGATCGGGCGATGCTTCAGGGCGATCGCCGTGGACATGGTCGGGTTCGGCTACAGCGCTTGCCCGCCAGACGCGCAGTATTCGCTCGACTATTGGGTGGGCCATGTCATCGCCTTCCTCGATGCCATGGGCATCGAGCAGACCCATTTGCTGGGCAACTCGTTCGGCGGCGGCCTGGCTCTCGCGGTCACCGCACGCCATCCGCAGCGCGTGTCGCGGCTCGTTCTGATGGGCTCGATCGGGACCGAGTTCACCGCGCCCGCGGCTTTCAACGCGGGCCATGGCTACGAGCCGACGGTGGAACGCATGCGTACGCTGCTGAAGAATTTCACCTTCTTTCCGGACAGCATCACGGACGAAGCGGTGCAACTGCGCTACCAGACCAGCACGCGCGCCGGCTACCAGAGCACTTTCGAAAAGCTCTTCCCGGGTTCCCGTGAACAAAAGATGAAGGCGATGATTACGCCGGACGAACAGATCAAGGCGATTGCCAATGAGGTACTGTTGATTCACGGTCGCGAGGACCGGGTAGTGCCGGTGGAAACCAGCGAGCGCCTTTTCAAACTCATTCCGAAGTCGGAGCTTCATTTGTTTGGGCAGTGTGGGCACTGGAGCCATATCGACCGCGCCGCGCACTTCAACCAACTCGTCCTCGATTTCTACGGCCGGCCATGAACACGAGACACGTTCCCCGCGACCCGGCAAGCGACGTGACCGAACTCGGTTACGTTGGGATCGGTGTCAGTGATCTGGACGCCTGGCGCCTTTACGCCACCGAAGTCGTGGGCATGGAGGCGCGCGGCGGCACGCACGAAGGCTTCCAACTGCGCCTGGACACTTGGCACCACAGGATCGACGTGCAAAAGGACGGCACCGACGACGTACGGTACCTGGGTTGGCGCGTGGCCGATGCGGATGCGCTGGAAAACATGGCCGAGCGTCTCGCGCAGGCCAATGTCGCGTTTCAGCGCGGCACGGAAGAAGAGGCGGAAGAGCGCAACGTTCTCGGGCTGCTGAAGCTGTCCGATCCCGCCGGTATCGCCACCGAGCTCTTTTATGGACCCGAGGTAGAGAATCAGCGTCCGTTCCACCCCGGCCGACCGATGCACGGCAAGTTCCTGACCGGGGAACACGGGTTGGGGCATTGCTTCCTGAGCGAACCGGATGTCGATGCCGCCTACTTGTTCTACAAGTTGCTGGGCATGCGCGGTGGTGTCGAGTACAAGTTCGAGGCACCCGGTGGCCCGCAACGGCGGCCCGTATTCCTGCATTGCAACCGGCGTCAGCACACCGTGTCTTTCGGCCGCGGCTACCAGGGCAAGAAGCGCATCAACCATTTGATGTTCGAGTACACAAGCCTCGACGACTTGGGGCTGGCGCTCGATATCGTGCAGGAGAGGGGCATACCCATCGTGCGAAGGCTCGGCCGCCACTCCAATGACGGCGCCGTCAGCTTCTATTTCGGCAACCCCTCGGGCTGGCTATGGGAGCTGGGCTGGCAGGGCCGAGACGCACCGGCCCAAGCCGAGTACTACCGAGGCGACTACTATGGCCACCAAACGGACGTGAAGGGTTTTGGACTCTGAGTGCAGTCGGCGCGGCTCATTGCGCGTGCGAGGGGTATGAACGAGGTAAGCCGATCATAAGACTTTTGATTATGAAAACGAGCCGGATCATTTCAACGTGACCTGATAACAGCGGAATTTTTCTTGCGCTAAGCTGTTAACTTTGGTCGCGATGCTGAGCGACCACCTGAACTTCCTGCTGGATGCCGCGCCTGCCGACCTGAGTCGGCTATCCGCAGGTGCGAGCCGTGACGCTGACTTCGGTGCCGACCCATCTGGTCTCGAACATCGCGTTCGGTCGCTACGACACGAATGAGATGCTTTATGCCAAGCAATTGCTGGCGCAGATCCCGGATCACTCGCTGACGGTCTTCGACAAGGGCTTTCTGTCTGCAGAGATCCTGATATGACTTTCGTAGTCAAGTACCGCAAGGTTGTTGTGAGCGTCTATCGCTTTCAGGGAGTCTGCTGGGGGCGGCGCAGTCTGTAACGTCGACGGTGGATCCGGCTGATATCCGTGGGTTGGTTACCACATTACAGGGTTCCGTCTTGTGAACCTGCCGCGCTCTATGGCCGAGAGTCCGCCTCGGAGGCTGTCTCGTAGGATCTTCGCGGATTGTTCACGGACCGTGCTGCGCCGCCCTCAGCAGACTGTTCCTCCTCCGTTGAATGTTGGATGGTGCTGTGATCAGTGCGTGTGCGGTTGCGGATCGGGCGTAGGTGAGGTCATTCGCGCGATGTCCCACACGAATGCGGCCAGCTCCCGGGCGATGGCGATCACGGCAACGTTGGGATGCTTGCCACGGGCGACCAGTTGTGAACGGCTGTGAGAAACCGACACTAAACGGCGGCGTCAGTCAGAGATACGGAATGGTCCAGCTCTGCTGAGCGGTTTGGGAATGGTTGGCGCGAAGAGCAGGAAGCGGTAGGGGTGCGTCGGAAGGAGCCCGTAGGGCGAGTGCAGACGCACCCGACGCGGCTCGTTTCAGGAAGTGGTGACGCTCAGGTCGAGATGCGGTAGAAGAAGGGTAAGCGCGGTTTCTGGTGCACATGGTTTCTCGTAGGCTGAAGGCGCAGCATGTGTCCACCCGTTTTCAGTGGACACACCCTCATGAGCGAAGACTTTGCAGATTTCCTGCCACTGCGTGTGACGAACATAAGCGCAGACGGCAAACGTAGTTTCGACAAGCGTGACAAGCAGCGACTGATTGAGGTATGCCTGCAACCAGGTGTGTCGATTGCAGGCATGGCGCTCAAAGCCGGCGTGAATGCGAACCAGCTTTGGCGCTGGATCAGCAAACACAAGACCAGGCATGCGGGCGGCACCGCTGTGGCGGTTGCGCCCGAGGTCCCGCCGGCAACATTTGTTCCGGTAGTGGAAATCACGGACGCCGACCCTGTGGTTGTGCGGCAGCGAGCGGAGAAGCCCAAGGCGCTGTCCGCGAGGGTGTAATTAATTTTGTGTAGACGGTCATTTGGCAGGACACTGCCAGTATCAAGGAGTATCAATGACCGTAGTGAAACGCAGCAAACGAGCGAAAGCCGATCCGGAGTTGGTCAAACTGGCCGATGGTTTGTTGGCGAACTACCAGAAGCCCGAGGATCTGATCGGCGAGAATGGTCTGCTCAAGCAACTGACCAAGATGCTGGTCGAGCGGGCACTGGAGACCGAAATGAGTGCCCACCTGGGGCACGACAGGAGCGAGACGGTTACCAACGCGACGGGCAACACGCGCAACGGCCATAGTGCCAAGACCCTGCAAGGCGATTTCGGCGAATTACCGCTCGATATCCCGCGCGACCGGCAGGGTGCGTTCGAACCGCAGCTCGTTGCCAAGCACCAAACCCGCTGGACGGGTTTCGATGACAGGATCATCTCGCTGTATGCCCGAGGCTTGAGCGTGCGGGAGATCCAGGGCCACCTGGAAGAGATGTATGGCACCGAGGTCTCTGCGAGCCTTATCTCGGCTGTCACGGACGCCGTGAGCGAGTCCTCGCGCAATGCCGCCTCGATGACAGCTTCCAGCGCGTAGGTGATTGCCTGATGCCGCCTGGAATGATCAAGGTACCCCAACGAAACTCTTAGCATCCGCTGCTGCACGAGGAGTACCGGCCAGAGAATCTCGACTCCGTAGCGTACTCCGATCTCGTCATAGCCTTCAGGTGGCTGCAGGATCTCCCGCTGTTGTTCATATGCCTTTCGCACGTCAT
>Ga0255336_101495_pt1 | contig 16354 bp, 16 predicted proteins | sample MeOH1_35cm_T3_17_FD_189102 | JGI IMG/M metagenome (GOLD analysis project Ga0255336, IMG submission 189102) | Sandy soil microbial communities from University of British Columbia, Vancouver, Canada - MeOH1_35cm_T3_179 | ecosystem: Engineered > Artificial ecosystem > Sand microcosm > Unclassified ...
GTGGCCGGTGACGACGTCTTTCATCCGGTTCGCACCCGCAGCGGACCAGCCAACGCAGACGCATTGATTCTCGCGCGCGCGCTGCAATGCGCTACCGCCGATTCTGTCTGCGATGACGAATGAAAGATAATTTGTACGACGAACCTTCAGCGAACGTACCGGTAGAAGCACCGCGGGATTCTTCGTCTTTGATAGCTGGCATTCGGAACGGACGGAGATACCGCATATGGTCCAGTCTCGCCAGTTGGCTAGTATTTTGGGGGGCGCTGACAGAGCTACCTGTGCACTATGGGTGTCGCCAACATGGCGAGAAGCTGTGGCGCTGTCGTATCCGGCAGGCATTTTGTCCCGCTGCTACAATTTCGCCGACGTTGGACAGCGTCGAATCAGCATGCACTGGGTACCCAGGATGGCAGGATGCACAGGTCTCGTACTGGTTGCGCACCCCGACCTTTTGCACAGCGGAGCGTAGCCGGTTGGGATTGGCCTCCTTTTGTCTATTTGCTTTCATTAGTATAGCTAATGATAATCATAAGATTACGAATCGCTATTGCGCATTCAATGCCTCTGTCGGCCGAACTGCCGCGACGGCAGTACTCTTTAACTGGCGCCGTTTGGCTCAATTCAACCGTTCGGGCGCGCAACGAAGGAGCGGGAACGTGCTTGCCGTTATCGTGGCACTAGCGTTGATGAACCGGCCGGCGACGGGACCACGGTGAAAGGCGATGACGAATCATTTGTTGTCTGACGTGTTCGTATGGCTGGTGATCGTGCTGTGTTGCATGGGAACGTTGTACGCGGTGATTGCCGCCGTTGCGATGCCTTTTTTCAACTCGTTTCGGTCTTCCGGCCGGGGCTTCGCAAGCTCACGTGGCGTCGCGTCGTCTGTCACAGTGCTGAAACCGTTGTGTGGGATCGAACCGCGTCTGTACGAAAATCTCGCGACCTTCTGTGAGCAGGCGCATCCGTGCTATCAGTTGGTGTTCGGCGTGGCATCTCCGGTAGATCCGGCGATTGCAGTCGTGCGGCGTCTGCAGAGCGCCTATCCGCAGCAAGACATTGAACTGGTGATCGATGTGCGCGTGCACGGCAGGAATTTGAAGATCAGCAACCTGATAAACATGGCCGAGCGCGCGCGACACGACATTGTCGTGCTTGCCGACAGCGACATTGCCGTGGAGCCGGACTATCTGAGCTCAGTGACGGCGCCCTTGGCCAACCGTGACATAGGTGTCGTGACGTGCCTGTATTGGGCACAGAGCGTTGGCGGTTTTTGGCCACGGGTCGGAGCGCTTTTCATCAATGAATGGTTCGCACCTTCGGTGCGTGTAGCGCATGCGGGCGGCTCGCGCCGCTTCGGCTTTGGCGCGACGCTGGCACTGCGTCGCACGACGCTTGCCGAAATTGGCGGTTTCGATGCCCTCAAAGATTGCCTTGCCGATGATTACTGGCTGGCCGAACGCGCGCGCAGCCTCGGCCTGCACACGGTATTGTCACCAGTAATGGTCGCCACTGATGTGATCGAGCCGACCTTCACCGCCCTGTGGTTGCGAGAGATGCGCTGGCTACGTACGATCCGCTCTGTCAATCCATTCGGCTTTGGGGGTTTGTTTATCACCTTCACGTCGCCATGGCTGCTAACTGGCGCGCTCCTCGCACACAACGTGCATCATGGTGGCGCCGCTCATCCGCTGATGGGGCTGATGGCGTTGAGCAGTACGGTCACGGGCGTAGTCGCGCGTGTCCTGCTGCATGCACGCAGTGCTCGTTTCTCGCGCACGTTCTGGCGCGATTTGCCGCTCGTGCCGTTGCGCGACACGCTGCTTGCTCTCCAGTGGCTGGGCGCGACATTCGGCTCGCACGTCGTATGGCGCGGCGCGCAGATACCGGTGATTAATCGCGTGGCGCAAACGCGCACGTCGATGATGGGGATTTCCGATGGCGAATAACCCCGCTCTGCATCTGCCCCGGGACACCGCCTGGTCGGCTCGATATCATTCAATCAACAATCAGATTCATCGATTTGCGGGAGTATCCATGAAGACACTGTTTCTGCAGGCGCCATCGTCCGACGGTTTCGACGGCGGTGCGGGTTCGCGCTATCAGGCCAAACGCGAAGTGCGCTCATTCTGATATCCGACGTGGCTCGTCCATCCCGCCTTACTGCGACAAAACCCTTACGCTCGCTCGAATTAGCGCGCCAGCAATCGGCTCTGGGCTGGGAACTGCGAACAGCGACGACACTCGCACGCTTGCTGTCCGATTAAGGACGCACAACGGAAGCGCATGACATGCTCGCCGGAATTTATGGTCGGTTTACCGAAGGATTCGACACGTCCGATCTCAAGATAGCGAGGCGCCTGCTGGACGATCTAAGTCGCCCTGCCGATTCAGACGAATCGGGCCGCGAGTTGTTTTCTAAAGAGTGAAGCGCGCAGCAGATGCTGCTTTACTCGACAGAGCCCTTACCAGAATTTATAGCCGGTTTACAGAAGGATTCGACACGTCCGATCTCAAAACAGCGAGGCGCCTGCTGGACGATCTGAGTCACCTGCCGATTGACCGCCCAACGAGGCGTGCCGTCAGCCTTTTTGCGATGAGCACCGGGCGGCCGCGCCCACCCGTTCTGCAAACGTCACAGCCATGACATGCCGGCTTACAGGCTTCGCGGCTCTTCACAACGTTTAACGCGCCATGATTCCGGTGTTTGATCATAGTGTCCTGTAGAACGACTCGCAACGAGCCGTACTTACGCAGCCACACTTCCCGTGACTTACTCGAACCTGGCTGCACCAGTGACAGCGGCAATTGATGCCATATCCCCATGGAGATGAATCATGTCCTTGAACGTTGACGGGATCACCATCCCCGACAGTCAACTTGCCCGCGAGATAACCGATCTGGTTCGGGACACCGCTTCCCCCTTGTTATTTCATCGTTCCAGCCGCGTGTACTACTTCGGCGCCCTGGCAGGCAAGCATCGCGGACTGAAGTTTGACCCGGAGTTGTTGTACTGCGGCTGCATGTTTCACGACATGGGCTTGACTCACCAGCACAGCAGCACCTGCGAACGCTTCGAGGTGGATGGAGCGAACGCCGCGCGACTTTCTGAAAAAGCACGCAATCAGCCAGCAAGAGATCGATACCGTGTGGACTGACATTGCGCCGCATACCACGCCGGGCATTCCTTGGCAGTCCTCTTGGCTGTATTAGAGTTCCTTCCTATAAGAAACATGTTGACCCTACACTTTGATGGATCTGAGCCGCGTTTTTATTATCCGCATGATTTCGGTGGCGCCGGGGTGACGCCGTCGACGGAGGAAGGAAAGAAGTGCCTGCTTCACGCGTGTTGCCGAATCTCGTCGCTGCCGGTCGCGAAACGCCCATCGGGTCGCCTCACAATCCTACGCGCCGGTGCCCCTTGTTTCTGGTCCACGAATACACTGGCCTGTCGGGCTATATGCCGTCGCTTGCCGGCTGTCTCGGAGCGGACTGGGAAGTCCACGAACTGCACTGCGCGCCTTTGGGGGCGCCACAGGGGACGAACCATGGAGCAACTTGCCGCAAGGCTTCGAAAGACGATCGTAGCGTTGCAGCCGGACGGACCATACCGGCTGGCCGGCTGGTCGTTCGGTGGAATCCTGGCGTATGAAATTGTTGTCCAGTTAATCGGATGGGACGAGGATGTGGAGTTTCTCGGCCTTATCGATGCAACCTTGCCGACAGCGGCGACGGCGGCCCGCCTGGCGCGCAGTTGCAACGCGACGCCGGAAGCACGTCTGCTGGATCTGATAAAAATGGGCCTCGGACCGGATCGGTCGGGGGGCACTCGCTGCAAGGAGTTGCGTCACCTTTTCGATTTCAACGGTCATGACGATCGTGTGCACAAGCTTGACGCTCTCGACATCCTTGACGAAAGGCCGGACACAATCAGCTTTGACGAGATCTTATCCAAGTGCCGCTATGCCGGCCTGTTGCCGGCCGCATTGAGCGACACGTCGAGTCTGCAGATTCGACAATTGCTGGAGCGCTGGGCAGTGCACGATCACGCGATCGCGCACTACTCGCCGTTTCCGGTCTCGGTGCCGGTTCACCTCTTCGAGCCGCAATACCCGCTCGCCGAGCGCGCGGCATCGCACGATCGCCTCAACGGATGGGAAACGGTCCTGCAAAAGGGTGAGATTCACTTTGTACAAGTGAGAGCACGGCACACATCGATGATGAACGGGTTTGGGAGCACGCTCGGCCATGCCGTGAAGCGCGCATTGGGCGCAGCGAGTCGTGCGGTAACCTGCGGTGCGTTTGACAGGAAGCCGCTCACGCCTGAAGCGAATTACCGTCCGGACGTTCCGGTTCAGCGCGGAGCGCCACACCGTGAACCGGTTGTGTTCATTCCCGGTGCGGGCGATAACGTGGCGACGTTCGTTCCGTTTGCCTACGCGCTTGACCCGACCTGGCCGGCCCACGGCCTCCAGCCGCGCGGCATGGATGGTGTGCTGGTGCCACACACGGGCGTCGAAGCCGCAGCGCGAATGTACCTGCCGACGATCGAGAAGCTGGCGGCCGTCGTCCGAGGTAATTCTGTCAATCCGGAAACCTTGTCCAGCAAGGCGACGATGGTTTGAGTTGACAGATTTAATCGCCGGGCCATTGAACGCCGAACCCGACCGATGCTGGGGTTCAAGGACTTCCACTGCGCGCACGTCATTCTGAGTGGCATCAAGGTAATGCACATGATCAAGTCAGGGCAGGTGGAATTCTCGGGCAAATTCTGCTGTCCGCCGCACAGCAGTTATACTCCCTAGGTTGACAAGCAGTCCTTTGCATATCGGTTCTGCTCAACCGATTTCGGTTACCGCGACAAATCCGGCGTTAGCGCCGGTCCCGCTGCGGCCAGGTCCCAGCGAAATGCTTCTTCTCACGTTAAACTAGGCGGCTCGTTTGACACGGCACGCGCGTGCATGCTGTCGGCAGCATTCGGACAAGACACTGCGACCACGGAGATATTCGCTCGATGAACGGTGCAGACTTACCAAGCTTGCTTCCCAAGATGCTGCCGCGACTATGGGATTTCGCGCTTCGCATTTCGGGTGACCGGCACGACGCCGAGGATCTCGTCCAGCGGGCATGCCTGCGTGCGCTTGAACGAGCGTATCAATTGCAGCCCGATACCGCTCCGCTAAGCTGGATGTTTTCTATTATTCACTCCACCTGGATCAATGAGTTGCACTCACGCAGCGTACGCAAGCGATCCAGTATGGAATGGGACGACGACTTCCTGGAAAACGTCGCCGACCCGGTCAGCAAAGGTCCGGAAACCCAGCTTATGCTCGCCCAGATCATCAGCGCGGTGGAACGACTGCCCGAGGCACAGCGCGTCGTCATGCTGCTGGTCGCGATGGAGGGGTTGAGCTACCAGGAAGCTGCCGATGTGCTGGAGGTTCCTATCGGCACCGTCATGAGCCGCTTGTCGCGTGCACGGCAAGCCGTTGGCGCGCTGTTCGGCGCGCACGAACCGAGGTCAAAAGCTTGGGCGACGCGAAAGGGCTCGATCGCATGAATGAGGTCGGCTGGAGAAAGTGGACGCCAACAAGGTCGCAGGTGGCCGGGCCTGAAACCGCGCAAAGATGGAGCGCGATTTATTAAAAAAGGTGCTTGCGAAGCTCGCAATCACGGCACCGGTCATTGAGGCGCCGAAGGTCGTCCAGAACAAAGGCATCGCGCATGAGCTGGCTGCGGGATCGTATCTATGGATATCGCGGACTGATCTCTGGCATTCGCACTAGGAACAAAATTCTGCAAAAATGGGGAACTGTTTTATGCAAACCGACGCCTGGGCATTGGCATTGGCATTGGCATTGGCATTGGCATTGGCATTGGCATTGGCATTGGCATTGGCATTGGCATTGACGAAGACGTTGTTCACTTGACATAAATCTAATGGTCAATTTTTTTGTTGTAGCGGCTAAGTTGTATGTCGGAAACACCGTGTCGGCCTACGAACGGGCTCGCCGATGAACGAGCTTGCAACCTGAACGGCAAAGTTCCAGTTCTGCTAATGAAGACCTTGGATCGATAGCCATCTTGCTACCAATCGAGTCGTAGTCCGGCCTCGGTGGCACGATGCCGATCGTCGTCGTCCGCATGCAGGTATTGGCTGGTCGTTGAGATCGATGCATGCCCCAGGTTGTCCCGCACGTATCGGAGGTCAACTCGCCCATCCATCATGTGTGAGCCCGCTGTGTGCCGCAGCCAGTGAGCGGACGCCTGACGCAGCCGCTCGGCCGCGCGCTCGTGCGCTTCGCCCGTTGACTGCAGATGTCCGATCGCGTTGTCGAACACCTGCTTGATGATCAGGTGCACGGCGCTGCGTGTCATCGTCCGATGGGTGCCGCCGATCGGCAACAGCAGCGGTGTCGTTTCACCGCCATAGGGGAGGGCAGCTAGACCGTAGTGTCGGCGATAGCGTGTCAGCTCCGCCATCAGTTCCGTCGTTGCAGGCAGCAAGCGTTCCTTGTCCCCCTTGCCTGTGATCGCCAGCCACCAGCGGTCCTGGCCTTCGCGATCGCGGCGCCTAAAGAATCCCCCCATCGGATTGCTCACGACTTCCGAGATGCGCAGACCCATCAGATACAAGAGCGAGATCAGCCAGCGCACGCGTGCGTAGTGCTCCTGCTCGCGTGCGATGTCACGCGGCATTGCGTCGATGGAGGTTTTGACGGCCTGCCAGAGATCGTCCTCGAGGAATCGCGTCACCCGCGGCCTGGCCTTGCGCGCCCGCTGACGCGACAAGGACAGCGGGTTGCCGGCCAGATAGCCCGCGTTGACCAGCCAGGCGAACAAGGTATTCACAATGATAAACGCCTGTCGCTGGCTGCTGGGGGAGAGCGGCCCTGCGAACGGCCGCCAGCGCGGATCCGACCGGGCCACTTTACGGCCGGCCATGACCCAACGTTGCGCCGGCTGAGGGTCCGCCAGAAACCGCTGGTAGAGAAGCAGGTCCTCATGCGTGAGCGAGGAGAACGGCTTGCGCAGTTCGGTGGTCGACCACAGCAGCAGGCGTTCGGACTCTTTGCGGTAGGTGTCGAAGGTCGCCTGCGTCTCGACAAAGCGCGCCAGCCACGCCTTGATGGCGTCGACGTCGGTTTGTGCGGCGATCTGTGACCGGGCGCCGAGCGCGCGATTCGTGCCGTCCCCACCGTCGAGCTCTGGCGGTAGATGCAACTGCTCGAGCAGCACGAGGGTGCCGTCGGAAACTCGGGTCGGCTCAGAAAACGGCATGACGAGGTGAGACACAGTCCATTTACGCAATGCGTCATTTGACTCGACATTATACGAGTAATGTCTAAATTCAGCTGTTCATGTATTGGATAGTAGTCGGTTTACGTTATATTATTAACTATGTTCTGCCCAAAATCGATCCCATGTCCGATGTCCTGCCAGACGAAAGCCGCATCGCCGCTGAAATCGAGCACCTAAAAGCCGAATTCCCGAAGACGCGCGAGCTGTACCGCGAGGTCAGCGCGCTGTTGTTCTTCCGCTTCGGCATTACGCCGACCGCGAACCGTTTGTACCAGTTGGTGAAGCGGGGCAGCATGAGCACGCCGACTCAGGTACTGGGCGAGTTCTGGACCGAACTGCGCGAGAAAAGCCGCGTACGGATCGACCATCCTGATCTGCCGGCCGACCTGCAGGCTGCTGCTGGAGAACTCGTCGCGACGCTGTGGACCCGGTCGACCGCTTCGGCGCAAGCGGCGCTCGAAACGTTGCGGACAGAGACCGAAGCGGAGAAAGTCGCCGCGCGAGACGCAGTTGCGTCACTGCAGGCGGAACTGGGCCGCACCGAAACCGCGCTGGAACAGCGCACCAGCGCATTGCTGGCCGCGCAGGTGCGCATTCGTGACCTTGAGCAGGCGCAGGCCGCGGGCGAGGCGAAGCGTCAGGCGCTTGAGACCGAGATCGGCCGACAGCAGGATGAGATCGGCGCGGGCGACCGAGCACTGGTGCAGGCGAGGGCGGATTTTTCGGGTGAACTCGACAAACTGCGGAGCAGCGCTGAGCTCGCGGAAGAGCGTTTGCGGACGGCCGAGAAGCGGGCGCTCCTTGAGATAGAGCGTGAGCGGGGCGTGAGCGCACGGTCCCAGAAGGAGCTTGAGGCGGCTGCGCGCAGGGCGGAGCAGAGCGAGACTCGGCACCGAGCGGAAATCCAGCCGCTGCAGGTTCAGCTTGGCGACGCGCGTCATCGCGCAGGTGTCATGGAGGGGAATCTGGAGGCGCTTCGGAATTCGAACGCTACATACGCTACCGAACTTGACGCACTAAGACTGCAGTTGGCGACCGTCGTCGTAAACCCGTCGTCGACGCAAAAGCGGCTGCGATCTTCCGGCGAGGCCCGCAAGCCTAGCCGCGCAGCACCTAAAGTCGCAACAAGGAAACGATCAGCATCCTGACAATGAGCCGTCGCTAGGCGCTGACGCCATCGTTGGCAATCGCCTCCTGATGTTTCGGGGGAAAAGGGACCGGTCGATTCGATCGTTGACAAAGGGACAAGCGCCAGGGTCGGCTCTGCCGCTTGGTAGGCATCGATACGGGAGATACATGCTCAAGTGGAAAGCATGGCGCGGCGCGCTCACTGCGGCCAGAGCTGCATTAACTACTGTCCGGGGGAAGTTAAGTCAGCGGCGTTCCTGGGTTATTGAGTCGTGGCGTGTGGCATACGCGATTGCCTGGCAGCGCGTACACATAATTCGCATCAGGGCCGCAAATTGGCTAAATCACCGAAGCAAACGGATTGGCGGTCTCGTCGTCGCAACTCTGATGATCGGGTCGTTCGAGATTTCGCCCATATTTGAGCCCCAGTTGCATTTTCTCGGCGACAAAGAGCACCTCGCGTCTGTTCAACAGTTCCTGGTAACGCTTGGTGGGGCGTTGATTGGCGCCACGGCTATCGCTTTTTCTCTCATCATGTTTGCGATGCAGGTGAATGTTGATCGCATGCCGCACGGCCTATTTCGGAAGTTTGGCTCAGATGTGAGGCTCTTGGCGGCGTTCATTAGTACTTTTGTCCTAGCAACTGGCATTGCGGTGGCGTCTCTTATCGTCGAACAGAAATCTATCGTCGAAGCGCTGATGCTCGCTATGTGGAGCACTCTGCTGATTCTCCTTCTATTTTTGAACGCCTATCGGCGTGCACTTGTCCTTATCAGCCCGAGCGAGCAACTTCGCATTGTCGTTGCAACCGCGCACGCGGACATGCAGAGGTGGGTAAAGCGGGCGAAGCGCCTGGAGCCGCTTTTATCCAAAGGCCTTGCTGCAGCTCAAGGCGACAAGCCTAACGACGCCGCAAGCGTCGACGTCCCTCGAACCACCTTCTTCCGTCTCTTCCCAAGCTGGACGGATGGAGCCGTAGAGGCACTCCAATATGCGATTGCATTCGCTCGCCGGTTTGCCGAACGAGGTGATCATGAGGTAGCAAGTGCGGCATTGAACGCGATAGTCGCGATCAATGCGAGCTATACAAAGGCAAAGGGCAACACATTCTTTGCAACCAACATCCTTATCGACAGTCCGTTTAGTAGCGATGGGCTGATCAATGACTCATTGGAACATCTACGGCAGAACGTAAAGCTCGGGTTATCGCGTGGTGACGAGCGCCAAGTCGAGGAGACCTTCCGGGCTATGACGGCGCTCGCGCAGGTGTACCTTACGATCAAATATGCGAACGGGTACGCGACCAAGACGCACGCCAATCTTGCCGCCGGATACTTGTCGAGTGCCGTAGAAGCGTGCGCGCCGCATAACATGCCGGACGTGTTGATGGAGGGGCTCCGTCATATGGGCTCGCTTGCTGAACGAATGGCCTTCGAGTCAGAATCTGAAGCAGTGGCGATGGGTTCAGAGAAAATCCAGCTGATATCGGTAGCTGGTATTGCTAGGGCGGATCACCTTCCTGTAACGGTGTGCGGGGTCGAGCAACTCGTTCAGGTGACGCTTGCGCTAGTGCGTAACACGTCGAATCGCGAAATTGACTTTGCAATCAGTCAGGTTAGGAATGACTTATTCACGCTTGCGATGCTTATCGTTACACGCATGAACGACACGCCGCTGCAGAGTGTTCACAGTATCGCCCTAGCTCCATACTTTTCCTTGACGAGCGCCAACTCGCTACCGACAACGCTGTCACAGGTCGTGAACGCGATCGTAGATGCACCTGAGGACGACGAACGGGCGAAGCGAGTCGTGGACCGCGTGGAGGAGTGGGCAGACGATCTGTTCGACCCTTACAAAAAGCTGCTGCTCGCCGCTGTCGCGCAGCGCTCGGGGCTCACGTTCGATCTGCTTCATTGGGTTCGGCATGTCACCACTTGGCTGCTTGCTATTGCGAGTTCAGCTGCATGCAGCGAACACTCGCGACAGGAACTGGAGACAGATGCTAAATGGCTGATATCCACGCTGTCGTGGATTCCGGATGATCGCGATTCAGTCACGCATGTCGAGGCGTCCCGACCCGCTGACATTCTTTTCGAAGTCGCCGTGGACGCTTTTCGGTTTCAATATACGCAGTTCGCCGAGGAGGTATGCGACCTGCTGTTGCAGTGGGCATTTAAGGCGGGGCGGTACCATACAGGCTGGGCATCACTTCAGACAGCGCTCTGCGGTGCATCAGCGATTTGTGCACTTGGCATTGTCTCACGCGCCAAGCTGATGAACGACGTCGACACATACTTACAGCGACCGGAAGCGCCCGAGCCGAAGATACGCCATCAAGCAGCGAGACGAATGAGGGAGACCGCCCAGCAGCTCAGGCACAATGCTTATGCATTTTCCAGCATCGACAGTGCCATGGGCAGCGTTGATGCTGCCTTGCTGCGTCCGATCATTGAAGACGTGGCGGCCAAGCTAGATCTGGAAGCACATCAGAGCCAGTGATCTTGGCTTTAGCCGTTGCGAGGGGCAACTCGCCGAACTCCGTTTGTGGAGCTATCGAATATCGATCGTATTGTCGATTGCGTATGGTTCGAATCTTACGATTTCCTCGCTCGCCCATTGGCTAACCGCAAGAAACTCCGTCTGTAGCTTCGGAAGCCAGAAGAAGCGGCAAAATTCCCTCACGACCGCCCTCCGGTAGGATCGGCCCTTTCGGTGCCGGCCGACGAGTGTTTGACGATCTTGCTTCTCGCTGCGGTTCGGTCGACCATGGTTGACGGTAGCGAGCGGCTTCTGGTTCGCAGGCCGGAAGTGGTTACTCTGACCAGAGGAGCACGCGGCCCGCAAACGCACAACAGCGATTAGCCGTCGTTCTTGTGTCGTTCGTCATACCGCTCTCTCAGCGGCTTGGTCATATGCAGCAACTCGTTGAAATCATCGAAGGCAATGGCTCGGAGCTTTTTCGCTACAGTCTCGGACGAGGCAATGGTCGGGTCCGATTCCTCCTTAAGCTCGGAAAGCGACGACAATTTTCGGACCAGCATTTGCTCCTCGAAGCCGCCGTGGACATAGCTGGAGAGATTCCCATAGATCGTCACGATGTCCGGGATACAGTCATCTAGCGAGTCAACGAGAGTCATGACATTGAATCCGTCTCCCTTGAATAGTCCGCGCGGGGCCTCTTTGGTGGGTCTGTATTTCGCCATCAACCGGTTCACGCCCGATCTAAGCTCATCGAGAGTTTTTGTCTTCGCTTTGTATTGTCGCCAAAGGCGCATGCCCTTATGGACCCTGCCAGCAACCTCGATGTAGGCCCTGACGGATAGCGCGTATGCGTATTCGTTGCGAAATTCCTTTTCAACGAACAGGGCGCTCTCGATTCTGATGATAGGTACAAGCCCAGCAAAGTACGAACTCAGTGTAAGAAAGACAACCGTTTGCGAGAGCAGATCGTCGACGATCGATTCGTTGGCGTAGTTTCGAACCTTGTTTAGTTCGTCGCCTATCTCACTCAAACGCTTTTGGTGTTCGGCACACCACAGCCCATCATGGAATAATTTCGTAACGTCGATCTCAGTGGAAGGGTCGTCCATTATCCAATCCTGGAGGAAGGCGGGTTACTAACGCGAATGGCCTCGCGAAGATACCAGTTTTCGTGGACAAAAAGCGCCGCAGTAAACTCGATCTGTAGCAGCCGTATCCAACTGAAGCGGACCTTCGGGCCAGCGAGAGATGGCGCTGGCCCATATCTCGATTTTCACCGGCGGGGCGACGGCCGTCGCTCGCTACCGCCGCAGCCAGTCGTTCCAACGCGCGGTCTCGTAGTCGTGTCGCGCCAGCAAATCAAACTGTTCGCTCGATCGCCGCTTCAACGACGTGAGGAGGACTGCAGCCGCTTTTGCCGTCTCGCCACCACATGCTAAAAGTGCCGCCTGCGCCGGGCGATGTGAACCGACCGAGCTTTATTCTGTTTGCGTTTCTCATTCAGGACATATTTGATCAGCAAGACGTCGCCAAAGACTGATGTATCCTTCAAATATGTCACCCCAGAAATGATCATCATCGCGTAACCGCTAAAGTTCGGGGTTTGTTTCGAGGAGCACGATCAGTAACTGCCCGGGCGAGAACCCGCGAGGAAGGGGGGAATTCTGAGGTAGATGGAAAAGCCTATTGACGCTGTTTTTGAAGTTTCTTCTCGCATTATCCGAATTGTGGGCAACGCGATTGCGAATGATCACCGACAATTCGAGCCACTTGATGTCAGCTTCATCTACAAGGTGGAACGGGCGGCCCCCTTTAAAGTGTATTCGTGAGAGCGCCTGAATCCAGCGGAAGTTATTCCAGCGCATCTTGCGCTCCGCCTCTCCGGGACGACTTTCACCTGCGGCAAGAAGACGTGCGTGGCTCTTATTCAACGCTCTTCCGGATACAAGCTCCGGTGCGTATCCATTGGGGGCGACGTAGCCGCTCAAATAACCCAAGTAGACGTCTGCAAGAAAATCCTCCCACGCGGCGACGGCTCCGAGAAAGGCTAGCCCCACCACCTTTGCGGCCACATTGGGTTGGTAGGTTGAGCCTTCAAACGAGTCACCGTCGTAACGACACATATCTCGAGCTGGCCCATAAATCCGCAGGCTTGTTTCCAACGCCGCAAAAAAGTCCGACTTTGCTCGTTTCTGTGCACTCGAACCTTTTGTCATTGTTTTGTTACCGTTCCACATTCAAGTTCGCGCGGTCAGCGCCGTTAGACAGTGTTGAACTCTTAAGACGCCTGATATGGACGCCAACACCCGATTCCTGACAGAAGACGTTATAAAACCTGTTTTCGAAATAGTCCAACGCGCGGTTCAATCACCGCGACCAAAGAAGACTGTGACGCGGGTCGAAGCGACAGCGGGCAGGGCGGCGGTCGCTTTATTGTGCTGCTCTTGCGTGGGATTCGCCGCACTGATCGCTCTGGCCATCATCTTCCATTTCTGGCCGATTCGGTTCATTGCAACTGTCGCACTGCTCGTGGCGATCGCTACGGAACTAGCGGCGGTACTCTCTTTGCTTTCGATTGTTGTCTCGCAAATGCCATTCATGAACCGCGTGCGATCAAACCCCGTCGCGCCAATACTCGAGCTCGTCCAGGTAGACCTTGACCGCCTTCTGCCGTACACCAACGAACTTATGACTTCTCCTCTGCCGGCGCTCGCCTATGTTCGCCATCACATCGTTTATCAGCGTGATGGCTTCGACAACCGGCGCGCGAGATTGATAGGGCAGCTTGACAAAGTGGGGACCTTCCCAGCCATCGTAACGCTCGGGATTAGCGTTGTGAAGCTCGTGCAGGATAGCCATCTGATTGTGCAGGGGTCGATGGTCTGGACCGTGGCGGGATCGCTGGCGGCGTTCTATCTTTTGAGCCTGCTGCTCGCCGATACTAGCGACAAGTTCACACACATTGTCGCGATGCTGGATTTTTCGATCGAGCATCATCCGGAAGCAGAGAGCAAAGAATAGACCGCCTCCGGATGAGCGCATTCACCTGCTCGCGACTGTATCGCATGCGTTTTAACTCAGCGAAGTAAGCTCCCGGCTCTGCCGGAGGACTGTACGCCCGTGGAGGAGCACAAATTGCACGGTGCAAGTCCGTGTCAGGGAATGCCAAGACCCTGTAGCTGAAGGTAACTGCGTCGTCGTGAGGCGGGGTGGGGGCAACCGGAAATCTAGGTGCGTTCCGCTTCACGCAGGTACGACTGCTAGTTAAGTGTTTTCATTCGTACATCTAATTAATTTTACATAAGCGAAGTTGTCACCTTAAACATACAACAATACATTAAGAAGCCACGAAATAAATCGAGGTTAGGGTGGGTAAGATGCTGATGTGAACGGATGCGAATGCCGGCATCGCACATTCTGGCTTCGCCAAAAGAACATTGCCAACGCCCGATTTTCGGAACTAAACTTCGCAAAATACCGCGGGGCGGATCCGTCGGGACGAAAGGCACCTATTTTTGCGAACTAAATTTTGGAATACGCTGCGCACTACGGGAAAACAGGTGCTCTGAAACCGCAGACAGCGCCTCAATCTGAGAACTAAATTCTGGAAACGGCTGCGTGCAGAGGTTTATCAATTTTAGTTCCGAAAGCATCCGGTATTTAGTTCGCCGCGCTTCCGTCACGCGCGATGTCCAATCGGTATTTTGAAATTGGCAACGCTCGTATGCTCTACTCAAATGGGTGAGGGGTCGTATGCCGGGTCGAAGATCCGAGATATTTCCGTTTGCGCTCCTCAGCCAGGGCATATTTGATCACCAAGACGTCGCCAAAGGCTAATGTACCCCTCGAATATGTCGCCCCAAAAATGGTCATCATTGCGCAATTGATGAAGTTCAAGGTACGGGTCTAGAAACACAATCAGTAATTGCCCAGGAGAGAACCCGCGAGGAAGGGGAGAATTTTCGGGTAGACGAAAAAGCCTGTTGACGCTGTTTTTGAAGGTTCTTCGCGCCTGATCTGAATTGTGCGCAATGCGGTTGCGAATGATTACCGACAAATCGAGCCACTTGACGTCGGCTTCATCTACCAGTCGGAACGGGTGGCCGGCTTTGAAGTGTATTTTTGATAGAGCCTGAACCCATCGGAAGTTGTTCCAGCGCATCTTGCGCTCCGCCGCTCCCGAATTACTTTCTCCGGCAGCAAGTAGGCGTGCATGGCTCTTATTCATCGCTCTTCCGGATATCAGCTCAGGTGCGTACCCATTTGGGGCGGCGTAACCGCTCAAATACCCCATATAGGCTTCTGCAAGAAAATCCTCCCACGCTGCGACGGCGCCGAGGAAGGCAAGTCCCACCACCTTTGCGGCAACATTGGGTTGGTAGGTTGAGTCTTCAAACGAGTCACCGTCGTAGCGACACATATCTCGAGCAGGCCCATAAATCCGAACACTTGTTTCCAAGGCGGCAAAAAAATCCGACTTTGCTCGCTTCTGTGCACTCGAACCTTTTTTCATGCTTCGTATTCCCGTAGGTCATAAATACGACCGTTTTCCACAGCATCGGGAACGACGCACGCGCTACCTTGCTGATTGTAAAGCGCCTCCATCGATACTTTCTCTTAAGTCTGGTAACGGACATTATCCTGCAGATGACCCGCGAGTGACCGCCGGGAGGCTGGTAGCTGGACAAACGAACCCGGGAGAGAATTGTTCAGTAGGACCGCTTCGATGCCAGTCTTGCTGCTCGACGATCACGGCATCAACAAATATGGTGAATCGTTGATGATCGTTTGTCACGTTGAGGTAGGTCACATCGACTGTCGAGCCTGTTGGCCTGATGTGGCGGACGACTTTCGGCGAGAACAGAATGTTGGTCTTGACCCACGGAGTAAACTGAAATGAAAAGATAAATTTTGCCCCTCCATCCATCGTCGGCTGAAGTGCCGCCCCGGGATGGACGAGATTATCAGGATAGCTGATAAGTTTTAGACTCTTGCCATCTCTCATTGCGGTAAAACCAAAGGTCTCCATTCGCTCGGTGATGACCTGAATAGGGTGGGTGCTATTAAACGCAAAGAGTTTCTCATTACTCGACCTGATGTCGTTTGCTTCATCGGGTGTCAGCGGTGCGGGAAACACGTCTTGGTGGGTGCGCGGTCTACTGCTCTCACTGTTGGGTGCAGGAGTGCGGGTCAAGATATCCAGCCAGCCTCGCGAGTCATGTTTGCCGAGGAGGGTGGCATCGGAATGGGCCTCCAGACACTTTTCGGATATTAACCCGAGCATCGAAAGGGAGTAATCCGCAATTTGACGGTATTCGTCCCCGACTCCGTTCAGATAGGACGTGCCAATATCTGAATGGGCGCCTGGCAGATAAACGGTATTGATGCGGTTGATGCCTTCTTCGGTGGTGGGGCCACCCTGGTCGGGCGAATCAATGTCAAC
>Ga0255336_101497_pt1 | contig 16329 bp, 21 predicted proteins | sample MeOH1_35cm_T3_17_FD_189102 | JGI IMG/M metagenome (GOLD analysis project Ga0255336, IMG submission 189102) | Sandy soil microbial communities from University of British Columbia, Vancouver, Canada - MeOH1_35cm_T3_179 | ecosystem: Engineered > Artificial ecosystem > Sand microcosm > Unclassified ...
GTCAAAGCACCTCTGAGTGGCGTCGTTTGTGAATCGGTTACTTTCAATGTTCAACTTGTGTGGGGACATCGGCCTGGCGTTGAGGCGTCTTCAGCAGCAGGAGAAGCGGCATCACCGTCAGCGTAAGTACGAACAGGAGCTTGAAGTCGTCGACATAGGCGATCATGGATGCCTGGCGGGTGACCTCGGCGTTCAACGCAGCAATGCCGGAACGGGTGTCCAGGTTCCAGATGGAAGGTAACACGTCCGGCTGGGCAAGCGGATTAAACCGGCTGACGTATTCGACCAGGGACGAATGCGCGATCTGCGTGTTGCGCGTGAATTCCGTCTGCACAAACGAAATGCCGATACTGCTGCCGATATTGCGGCTCAGGCTATAGATGGACGTACCATCACCGCGCAGATGCGGTGCGAGCGTGGAAAACGTCGCGGTGGTGAGCGATACGGAGATGAGTCCGAGCCCGAGACCCTGAACAATGCCGGACCAGATCACCGTGCTTTCAGACATGTAGAGACTGTAACCGGACATCTGCCACAGCGAAAAGGCCGCTATACCGAACCCGGCCGAAATCAGGGTCCGCGGGTTGACCGGGCCCACGAGGCGACCCGCCAGCATCATGGTGATCATCGTCCCGGCACCGCTGGGTGCCGTGGCTAGGCCCGTCGCGACTACCGAGTATTGCATCAGGTTTTGTAGGAGCGGCGGAAGGAGCGCACGCGTCGCGTACAGGACCGCCCCCATGACGAAATAGAAGCCGCATCCGACGATAAAATTGCGATCTTTCGCGAGTTCGCGATTGAAAAACGACGTGGTTTCGACCGTCAGCGTATGAACAAGAAAGAATGCGAAGGCGATCACTGCGGTCAACGATTCAATCCAGATTTCGATCGAGTCGAACCAGTCCTGCACTTCGCCCCGGTCGAGAAATAGCTGGAGTGCGCCGATGGCGATGCTCAACGTGGCGAACCCGAAGAGGTCCAGTTTTCTGTCGCTGACTTTCGTTTCATGCATGAAAAGCAGTATCCCCAAAAAGGCGATCACGCCGATCGGGACGTTGACGTAAAAGACCCACCGCCAGTTGTAGCTGTCGGTCAGCCAGCCGCCGAGGGTCGGTCCGATAATCGGGCCGACCGTGACTCCAGTGCCCCAGACGGCCATGGCCTGCCCATGCTTGTTTGGCGGATTGATGTCCAGCATGACTGCCTGGGAAAGCGGCACGAGCGACGCGCCGAAGAGGCCCTGAAGCAGGCGCGCGGCGATCATCTGCGTCAGCGTGGCCGACATCCCGCAGGCAATGGAAGCGGCGGTGAATCCGACGACCGACCACAGAAAGAGCCACTTGCGGCCGAAACGCGAAGCGATCCATCCGGTAAGCGGCGTGCCAATCGCTGCGGCGACGATGTAGGACGTCAACACCCAGGTAATCTGATCCTGGGTCGCCGAAAGACTTCCCTGCATGTGGGGAAGCGCGACATTGGCGATCGTGCTATCCAGTACCTGCATGATGGTCGCGAGCATGACGGCGATGGTCACGAATGTCCGGATTCGACCGTTCATGCCGGGTGCCGGATTGACGGGCGTCATGACTGCGGCCAAAGCAGTGGTGAAACGTCGGGTCGTGTGCCTGAACGGATATGAGACGGCCAGCTTATGAGGGGCGCGACCGGGAAACGGTGCCCCAACGCGGCGCGGATTCCTTGTCCAACGCATGCGTCAGCATCAGGGCGATCTTCGTAAAGGTAATTTTCGGCGACTGCCTGATACCGGTAGACACTCATGGCTTTGGCGCAGGAGGTTTCCTGTTGCCAGGCGAGACGGTCTGGCTGGTCTCAGTCGATATGGCCTGGCTTTTCAAGGTCCGCAGGGCGTGGGACTGGCGACGTGCGGAAAGCAGATCCTCAACATCCGCACCGGCGAGTCGACCTTCCACGTATTCCAGATCGAAGCGCAGTTCTTTCCGCATCTTTCGAACTTCCGCGAGTTCGCGTTTTACGGTCGCGACCCGTTCGTCGAGACGCTTCAACTGGCTCAACAACTCAACATGTATTTCTCTCAGAGACGATTCCGAATAGCGTGCGCTGCCTTTTTCGGAAACTTGATCGAGGGGCCGTTTGAGCATTTCCATGATCGTTCGAATGGAAAACCCGAGCGATCGCAGATGAAGAATCCGTGCGAAGCGCTCCATGTCCGTTTCGTCATAGAGCCGGTAACGGCCCTTGCTGCGTTCCGGCGCGACGAGCCTCTGTTCTTCGTAATACTTGAGCGTGCGTGCCGTGACACCCAGGCGTCGGGCCGCCTCTCGCACAGTTAGGGGTGAAGCTCCGGGTTTCACGGCGCGTCTCAAGACTCATTTCGATCAGCGGACATTATATTCAGCTTGAACGTGAACGTACAAGTTAGTCGACACTTCGAGGACACCGTCGCCTGGACTCAGACCCGCCAGACCAACGGCTTGTTTCAGGCTGCCAAACACAAGGCGCGTGGCTACTCGCGCTTCGAAACCATGCGAACAGCGCAGTTTGTTATCGCTGGCGAGCTCGACTTCTCCGGCTTCAACCGCATGCCTCGTGAGCCCCGTTACCCACTCCATTTTCAAAACAGCCGTAAAACCAATCCGCCGCTTCATGATCGTGGCACCGTTCCGGGGGGCGTCTTTCTACTACAATGTCCTCGGCAGTCAGCAATGACTGCATGGCCGAATTGATCAGCGTTTCCCTTTCTGTCCGAGCGCGCACGACAGATTCGCGGCCTCGTGCTTGAGCAGGTCGGCGAACCGTGCGACCCGTTCGTCGGTCACGCGCACGCTCGGCCCGAAGATGCACAGCGAGCCCGCGACCTGGTTCGCGCCGTTGAAGAACGGCGCGGCCACTGCGACCGCGCCCGCGATCAGTTCGTGATGGCTGGTGCCGAAGCCGCGTGCGCGGATTGTGTCGAGATCGGCAACGAGCGTGGCGACATCCTGGTCGGGATCGACCAGATAGCGGCGCAGCTCGTCCGCCGACAGCAGCATCTGCGAAAGAATTGTGCGGCCGCTCGCGCCGAGCACGAGCTTCTCGCGATAACCGACGCGGCGCCGGAAGCTCAGCGGCTGCGCGCTTTCCAGCTCGGCCACGCAGACCCGGTAGGTGCCCTCTGGCACGAACAGCGCGACCGTCTCCGAGGTGGCTTCCCACAGCGTCCGCAGCATCGGCTGCGCGAGCTCTGCGATGCTGTTGCTCGCCATCCACGCATGCGCGAGCTGGGCGACTGCGCTGCCGAGCCGGAACCGCTGCGGCTCACCGGCCGACGCCAGAAACCCGTTGTGCTCGAGCGTGTTCAGCAGCCGATACAGCGTCGGACGGCTCAGATCCACGCGGGTCAGCAATTCCGCTACGGTCAATCCTTTATCTCCTGGTCGAAATGCCTGAAGAATTTCCAGTGCTCTCTCGACTGCCCGGACGTTTTCATGCGGTTTTTTCTCTTGCATTTGAAATTTCCTTTCTGCCCCGACGAAGGTCGTCAATCCGCACATTGTAGTGAGAGTCCCTATGTCCAGTGGCTTGACGTAAATCATTGCATCTGTAAAATGAGAATTCATTCTCACAAAACGGACAACTTCGCAGGAGGAAAGATGGACAAGAACATGTCAGAGACCCTGGTTCGGACGGGCCCGGGCACGGCAATGGGCAGTCTGATGCGTCGCTACTGGGTGCCGGTGCTGCTCGCAAGCGAAATCGCGGAGCCCGACTGCCCGCCGGTGCGCGTGCAGATCCTCGGCGAGAAGCTGCTCGCGTTTCGCGACTCGGAAGGCCAGCCGGCGCTGATCGACGAGTTCTGCTCGCACCGCGGCGTGTCGCTGTACTTCGGCCGCAACGAGGAGAACGGCATTCGCTGCTCGTATCACGGCCTGAAATTCGATCGCAACGGCAACTGCGTAGACGTGCCGTCCGCGCCGCAGGCGTGCAGGCACATGGGCATCACCGCCTATCCGTGCATCGAGCGCGCGGGCATCGTGTGGGCATACATGGGACCGAAGGACCGCCAGCCGGCGCCGCCGGACCTCGAGTGGGTGAACCTGCCGCCGAGCCACGTGTTCGTGTCGAAGCGTCTGCAGGAGTCGAACTACCTGCAGGCGATGGAAGGCGGGATCGATACGAGCCACGTGTCGTACGTGCACCGCTATGAAGTCGACGACGATCCGATGCACCAGGGCACGAAGGCGCTCGACTACATCAAGGCCGACGGCAACGTGATCTTCGAGATCGAGAAGCAGGACTTCGGTCTCACGCTGTTCGGCCGCCGCAACGGCGAGCCGGATTCGTACTACTGGCGCGTCACGCAGTGGCTGTTCCCGTGGTACACGCTGATTCCGCCGTTCGGCGACCACTCGCTCGCGGGCCACGTGTGGGTGCCGATCGACGACCACACCTGCTGGGCGTGGAGCATCAACTTCCGTCCGGACAAGCCTCTCACCGAGCAGGAAGTGGCCGACCTGAACGCGGGCAAGGGCATTCACTGCGAGTACGAACCGGGCACGTTCCGGCCGAAGGCGAACAAGGACAACGACTACCTGATCGACCGCCAGGCGCAGAAGGAAAAGCGCGCGTACTCGGGCGTGTTCGGCTTCGCGATGCAGGACGCGTCGCTGCAGGAAAGCATGGGGCCGATCCAGGACCGCAGCAAGGAAAAGCTGCTGCCGACCGACCGCGCGATCGTGATGGCGCGCCGAATGCTGTACGAAGCAGCGACCGCGCTACTGCCGGATACCGATCCGCCCGCGATCAACGCCGACCAGCAGCGCGTGCGCGCCGCCGGCGTGCTGCTGCCGCGCGAACAGAAGCCGCAGGAGTGGGCGACGATCCACCTGACCGACGCCAAGGGACAGCCGATCTACACGATCTGATCCCGATGGACGGCGAGGCCGGACTCCGATCCGGCCTCGCGGCCGTCGTCTGTCTCTACCTTCCTTCCCCACAAGGAGGCCGGCATCGTGCCGGTATGCCATGCAGCAACGTAAAAGACTCGAGAACAAGGTCGCGCTGATCACCGGCGGCGGCGGCGGCATCGGCGCCGCGACCGCGCGCGTGTTCTGCGCGGAGGGCGCCGCGGTGGTGCTCGTCGACGCGAACGCGGATGCGCTCGCGCGCGTCGCCGACGAACTGAAGGCGGCCGATCCGGCCGCGCGCATCGAGACGTTCGCGGCCGACGTGTCGCACGACGCCGACGCGGTGCGCGCCGTACAACTCGCGGCCGATTCGTTCGACGGGCTCGACGTGCTCGTGAACAACGCGGCAATGCGCAACTACAGCGCGCTCGCCGACGCGACGCCGGCCGAATGGCAGGCGATGGTGTCGGTGAACCTGATCGGCACAGCCAACTATTGCCGGGCGGCGTTGCCGCTGCTGCGCCGCGCGGGCCGCGCGAGCATCGTCAACGTATCGTCGTGCTACGCGGTGACCGGACGCAAGGGCATGGGCCTGTACGACACGACCAAGGCCGGCCTGCTCGCGATGACCCGCACGCTCGCGTTCGAGGAAACCGCGCACGGCGTGCGCGTGAACGCGCTGTGCCCCGGCTCGACGCTGACCGAATTCCACGTGAACCGCACCCGCACCGCGGGCGGCGACGTCGAGACGCTGAAGACGCAACGCAGCGACACGTCGCTGATCGGCCGCTGGGCGTCGCCCGAGGAAATCGCGTGGCCGATCCTGTGGCTCGCGAGCGACGAGGCGTCGTTCATCACCGGCACGACGCTGATGGTGGACGGCGGTCTGTCCGCGATGTAAGCGAAGGAGTCCGCATGAACATGACCGATTCCACGCTGATGGTGCGGGTTGGAAAGCGGCGCGTCGAGGCCGACGGCATCGTCGGTTTCGAGTTCGTCGACGTCGACGGCCGCGATCTGCCGCCGTTCGACGCGGGCGCGCACATCGACGTCTACGTGCCGGGCGCGCTCGTGCGGCAGTACTCGCTGTGCAACGCGCCGTCCGAGCGTCACCGGTATCAGATCGCGGTGCTGCGCGACCCCGAATCGCGCGGCGGCTCGAGGAGCATGCACGACGCGGTACGCGAAGGCGACGCGATCCGCATCGGCGTGCCGCGCAATCACTTTCCGCTCGCGCAGCACGGCGCGAAGCCATTGCTGCTCGCGGGCGGCATCGGCGTCACGCCGATCCTGTGCATGGCCGAGCAACTGGCGGCTTCGGGCGCCGCGTTCGAGATGCATTACTGCGCGCGTTCGCGCAGCCGCGCGGCGTTCGTCGAGCGGATCGACGCGTCGCCGTGGGCGGCCAGCGTTCAATACCACTTCGACGACGAGCATGGGCTCGTCGATCTGAAGGCGCTGCTGGCGGACGCGAACGGGCAGCGGCATCTGTACGTGTGCGGCCCGCAGGGCTTCATGAACGCGGTGCTCGATACCGCGCGCGCGCTCGGCTGGACCGACGGCCGCCTGCATTACGAGTACTTCGCGGCGACGCCGCCGGCCGGCGACGGCGAGTCGTTCGACGTGCGGCTCGCGAGTTCGGGCCGCGTCGTGACGATTCCGGCTGGCTGCCCGGTCACGCAGGCGCTCGCGAAGGAAGGCATCGACGTGCCGGTGTCGTGCGAGCAGGGCATCTGCGGCACCTGCATCACGCGCGTGCTCGAAGGCGAGCCCGATCACCGCGACCTGTTCCTTTCTCCGGAAGAACAGGCTCGCAACGATCAGTTCCTGCCGTGCTGTTCACGTGCGAAGTCGAAGGTGCTCGTGCTCGATCTCTAGCAGTCAACCCGATCCCGGCCGCGTGAAGCGGCCGAGGCCATTCATCGGAAATAAAACGGGCGGCCTCCGGCACGCCCGGCATTGGAGGAGTCATGGAGAAGAATCTGGCGTCGTCGGACGAGTTGTCTACCCACGTCTGGACGGGGAAGGAATCGCGCGAGGCGGGTACGGCCGGTCCGGCGGCTTCTACGGCTTCGGCGAGTAGCGCCGACACGTGCGCCTATCGCTGGGTCGCGCTGTTCATCGTCTGGGCGGCGTTCCTGCTCAGCTATGTGGACCGCGTCGCGTGGAGCACGGTCGCGGCGCCGGTCGGCGCGACGCTCGGCATCAAGATATCGATGCTCGGCGCATTCGTGACCGCGTTTTATGCCGGCTACGTGGTCGCGAACATCGTCGGCGGGATCCTCACGGACTTCCTCGGCGGCCGTCTGATGCTGACGCTCGCGCTGCTGCCGCTCGGCGTGCTCACGTTCAGCTTCGGCTTCACGCAGTCGCTTGCGTTCGGCATCGTGATTCAGGCCGCGATGGGCTTCGCGGCCGGCGCCGACTACTCGGCCGGCATGAAGATCATCCCCGCGTGGTTCACGCGCGACCGGGGCCGCGCGATGGGCCTCTACACGACCGCAACCTCGCTCGCGGTCGTACTCGCGAATGCGATCGTGCCGTCGTTCTCCCTGCTGCACGGGTGGTCGAACGCGTTCCACATGCTCGGCATCGTGACATTCGCATGGGGCCTCGTCGCGCTGTTCCTGCTGAAGAACCGTCCGTCGAACGATCCGCAGCCGCCGCGCAACAGCGCGAAGGAAATGCTCGGCCTGCTGCGCAACCGCAACCTGATCGTGCTGTCGATCGCCGGCTGCGGCGGCCTGTGGGCGACGGTCGGCTTCGGCGCATGGAGCAACGCGCTGATGACGCGGCAATACGGCATCGCCCCGGTCGTCGCCGGTTCGATCGTCGCGTCGTTCGGCATCGGCGCGGTGATCGCGAAGCCGACGCTCGGCTGGATCTCCGACCTGTCCGGCGTGTCCCGCCGGTGGATGTCGATCGTCTGTCTGGTCGCGTTCACGCTCGTGCTGCTCGTGTTCGGCTCTTGCTCGACGGTGCATCAGTTCTATCTGATCGCGCCGATTCTCGGTGCATTCTCGTTCGGCTATCTGCCGGTGCTGATGGCGCAGATCAGCGACGCGTCCGGCAAGCGGCTCGCGGGCGCGAGCGCCGGCTGGACCAACGCGATCTGGCAGACCGGCAGCGCGGTGTCGCCGCTCGTGGTCGGCGCGGTGTACGGCTCGAGCCACTCGTTCCAGCTTGCGCTCTTCACGCTCGCGATCGGGCCGGCCATCGGCGCCGTCGCGATGTGCTTCGTCAGCTCGCACATCGCGCGCGAATAAGCGTTCCCGCCGAAAGACCGGCGGCGTGTCGGACACGCCGATCTTTCTTCTTCACGAAAGCGGCCGCCGCAGCTGACGCTTTCGCATAACTAACTAAACGACAAATACCCAAAAACAGGAGACAACTCGTGAAGCGCAATCCTTTCACCGGACCGTCGAAGGTCATTTTCGCGTGCGGCATCGGCATCGGCATCGGTATCAGCGGCGCGGCGCATGCGCAGTCGTCGGTCACGCTGTATGGCATCGTCGACTCGGGCGTCGAATACGTGACGCACGCGGCGAAGCAGGGTTCGGGCAACCTGTTTCGCCTGAACAGCGGCAATCGGCTGAATTCGCGTTGGGGCGTCACCGGCAGCGAGGATCTCGGCAACGGACTGCATGCGATCTTCAGGCTCGAATCGGGCATGTCGATGAGCACCGGCGGGCTGCAGCAGGGCGGCCGGCTGTTCGGCCGGCAGGCGTATGTCGGCCTCGACTCGGATCGCTACGGCTCGCTGACGCTCGGCCGCCAGATGACGCCGATGTACCGCTACTTCTTCGCGCTCGACCCGCTCGGCTATTCGAGCTACGGCTTCTCCGCGCAGGACTCGCAGTTCGTCGGGCGCGCGGACAATTCGGTGTCGTATCTCGGTCACGCGGGGCCGTTCGAGCTGAACGCGCTGTACAGCTTCGGCTATGACTCGACGGTCGCGAACGGCGCGCAGGTGCCGGGTGCGTTTCGTGTCGGAAAACAGTACGACGTCGGCGCGCGCTATCGCCAGGGGCCGGTGAACCTGACGTTCGTGTACGAGCAGCGGCAAGGGCAGAGCATCGCGTCCGCCGACAACAGCGAACGGCGCTACGTAGCCGGCGGCTCGTATGAGATCGGAAAAGCGACGCTGTACGGCGGCTACGAGCTGCTGCTGAACGACATCGAGGAGACGCTCGACGAATCGCCGCCGCAGACGATGGCGTTCGCCGGCGTACGCTACAAGGCGACCGCGGACCTGCAGCTCGCGGCCGCCGCGTACTACCACGCGTACCGGCAGGTGTCCGCGCACGCGTGGAGCACCGGCGTCAACGCGGACTACTGGCTGTCGAAGAGCACCGCGCTCTATACCGACATTACGTATGTGATCAACAGCTCGAAGTCCGCGCTCAGCGTGACCGGATCGACGACGACTGTCGCGACCGGCGCGAACCAGCTGGGGGTCGCGGTCGGCGTGCTGCATATGTTCTAAAGCGGTGCGCGCGCGATTATCGGGCATGAAACCGTAGCACGCGTTCGTGAACCGGTCGACGAAGGCGACAGCGTGTTTCGATCGCATCGATTTCAATCACGTTGAAGCGGAACTTTCCTGACATGGTGACGCGCCAGCCCTTGTCGCGCAGCGCGGGCAGGGCTTCGTTCACGAAGGCATACCATGCATCGGGCTCCTGCAGGCCGAGCATTGCCGCGGGAAATGACTGCGGTCCTTGAATGCGGCCCGCGGGAATCTTCTGCAGCCCCGCGTTGCGTAGCTCGAGCAGGCGTTTCTTTTCCGCATCGGGCCGCCGTCTGACCTGAACGACGTTGCCGTCGGGGTGCGAGACGAGATGTGGCGGATTTTTACGAATCCCGGTCGGGCCTCAATATGCGGACCCAGTACACCGTCAGCGTCCACTTTCGGATTATCAAAAAAGCGGTACCCGGCCTTGAGTTCGGTGGCATCGAGGGACTGCGGAAACGAACATTGCGGAGCGTGCGAGAGCTGTCGCGCGAGCGCGATCAAACGCTGCGTCAGACGAGCGTCGCCCAACTGCGCCGCGCCAAACTCATCATTCGCCCAATCATCGTCATTGTTCGCGTCCGACAATGCCGCTCCTCGCTACAGGGACATTCGTACGAGCGAAAAGTTAACATCGTGCGCGGCAGTTTAAAGCAGCGCCATACCGAGATGTGGGTAAACCTCAGGTTCTGAGCGGGGGTCGGATGAGCCACAAGCTAAACCAACGCGCGCAGCGGATGCTGGCGAACGTCGGCGCCGATCCGGTCGGGGACACGTGGGTCTCATTCACCACCGTGACCGTCCCTCTTTCGAGCAAGGTCTGCCGCGAACTGAACGAGCAGGCAAACGATGACCCTGACACCCTCCACTCCGACGAATAAGGACAATGGACGCCGTGACACGTCTGAAACTGATCTACTCCGCTCCCACGTCCGAGCCTGCCGATGACCGGCGAACTCGTCGCCAACGTCTGCGCGAGCTCGGCCGCATCGAGGCAACCCTGCAGATCGCACGCCATAGCTATGCAAGCCCCCCCGTGCATTACGGGATCGTCGCTGCGGGCGTCGCGGCAATTGGGCTCGTCGCGCTCTATTCCCTGCTGCCGCATACCGGCGCGGCCTACTTCCGTCATGTCACCTTCCCGTGGCTCGACCTCGGCATAATCGTTGCGGCCTACCAGATCGCGTCCCGGAGAACCCGCTTCAAATCGTGGACCGCGAAGATCTTCGCCCTGCTGGCCAACTATGATCCCGCTGACCGGGTGGCGTATCGCGAACTGCAGGGCACGGTCAGTCGCGATGATCTCTACGTCGACAACCTGGTCGAATGGCTCTCCAGCGAGCGCGCAGCGGTGGCGAAGTGCCGCGCGGCCGCCGAGTGGTGCGAGACGACGCCTGACCCACGGGCAACGTTTCTCAAGCCTCACATTTGATCCACCGGGCCGACGGGTTCTGTGTTCGAGCCGGACCACAAAGGGGGCGAACCAATGACGTTGCGGCCGATGTAGGCAAATGCAAGGGCGTGGCGGGACTTCCCCAGCTAGAACAGAACAACGGGTGAGAAATCGGCGCTGAAATATCGCCATCCAACGAGGACAAAAAATTGAAATCACGCAACGCTATCGACATCGCCGCATCGCGCTATGGCCGCCGCTGGGTCATTGGTGTATTTCTCGTCTGGCTAATCGTTTTCGAGCTGATTGTCGGGCGACTTTATGGCTGGTCGACGCCGGCCACGGGCCACGACACGGCTAGGTCAGCGCTGGTTCTGATCCTCGGCTGCGTCATTGCCTTCATCGCCGGCAAACGCGCTGAGGCGCGCTACAAGCGCGGCCATAGTACGCAATTCGGTTGAACGTTGCGATGTCTTCTGCAGGGGGCGAGTGCACAATGCACGACGAACAGACAGCGAGCGGGCGACCGGATCTCGCTATCGACCTCGAGGACGACTGCGTCGACGTCGACGAGCCGGAGCCGCTCGAGGACTGGCTCACCGGCGCGTCGCGGGAGGCGCTCATCAAACGTATCAGGGAGTGGGCCCGGCGAGACCAGCAGCTCGCCGAAGGGCTCGAACGCGCGTGCGAATTTCTGGTCCCCCGGTTAGGCTAGGCCATCACCGCGGCGTCAACGAATGGTTCTCGGCGGCCGGGATGCGTCAGACGCCCGCAGCGTCTGTGCCGGGAGACTGAGTGGGGCATCGTGCTATGCGAGGGCCACCGTCCTTCATGACCGCACCCCGGAACGCCCCCATAACCACGCCGCAGGTCACGTTCACGATATGCGTCAAACCCGCGGGCGCACCGGGCCCGCCGGGGCGTGGATGTATCCATTGACATATCTACAAATGTATCTATAATTGTAGATATTCATATCCTGAATGGAAGTAAGCCATGTCTCGGGTTGCAAAGTTGTTTTCGAGCGGCGGTAGCCAGGCGGTCCGTCTGCCTGCCGAGTTTCGCTTTATCGGGAAAGAGGTGTACATCAGCCGTGACGGTGACAGGATCGTTCTGTCACCGAAACCGGATTCGTGGGCCGAATATCTTGCCTCCGGCCCACGGGCGACCGCAGACTTTATGGAGGGGGTGAGCGACCTACCCATTCAGGATAGGGAGCCGTTCTGATGCCCTTGTACATGCTCGACACCGACACCTGCGCTTTTGTCATGCGTGGGCCAAGCGAGAACCTCCGCGCAAAATTGCTCGCGACATCAATCGATGAGCAGGCTATCTCAGTCGTGACGCTCGCAGAGTTGCTTTTCGGCATCAAACTGTCATCTCAGGGCAAGCGCAACCGGGAGGCGCTCGATGCGTTTGTTAAGCATCTGACCGTAATGGAGTGGCCGGAAGAGGCTGCCGAGCACTACGCCGAGATTCGCGCGCATCTGCACAAGAGCGGTCAAATGATCGGCGCAAACGATCTTCTGATCGCGTCACACGCCCGCTGTGTCGGTGCGGTGGTGGTCACAAACAATGAGCGTGAGTTCCGGCGCGTGCCGGAGCTTAAGGTCGAAAACTGGCTGTAGCAAGCGGAAACCACCGCGCCTCAGAGGACAGGTGCTGTGGGCCTCCGACGACAGGCAACCGCCTGTACCCGATTTTCGATTATTCATAGCCGTTTGCACAACGCTGGTCGTGCTGCAACCCGGAGTGTGGATGGATCATCGTTCGCATGCCGATCGCATCGCGCTGTCAGGTTGTTGGGTGGGTTCGGCCACGTAGGAAACGCCCAAGATACCGTCTGGTGTTGACCCGTACGGTTCAACGTCCGATCCGGGCCTGTTCCGCTGAAGCCCAAAATAGACGGAAGTTCGCCGTAAACCTGTTCGAAGACCATGTCGCCACAACACGCCCTGTCGATCATCCAAACCCTCGCCAACGGCATTGATCCATCCACGGGCGAGGTCATGGCCGATCAGAACCCCTTCAACCAGCCGGACGTCATTCGTGCTCTGTTCGTTGCAGTGCAGGCATTGGGCGCCGCTCCCGGCGCGGCCGACAAGCGGGCAAAGTCGAAGCCCCGACCGTTGAATGCCGGGCACTCCTGGTCCCCGGAAGAGGACAAGCAACTGCCGTAGAACGCATTAAAGTTGTCAAAATTGCGATATTAAAGCTGTCAATTCGCCGAGGCACATGCGTGGAATGCCTCGAAGCCTTGCTGGACAAGAGCTTCCGAAATCCGAGTTAAATATGTCAATTACCCCGTGTCGGCACATCGGCGAAAATCCCGGAAAGCGCAGAGACGGCACGCCGCGCGCGACCGCCTGCCAAGCGGGAACCGGCCCGAAGGCACAGACTGGCCGATTGGGTTTGCGAGAACGTCCCCGAGCACGGGGGAACCCTATTTGGAAACCGGCGAACGGGCACGTTGTGATACGCACGCTTTCGGATCCTGGAGGGCCGACATTGCCATATTGCCTTTGATCATTCTTCATGACTCGTGTCGTACCGCACCCGGTTCCGGACGTGCTCTGTCCCTTCTGGATTCCCATCTCCTGTGTTCGCCCAGAGAGGTATAAAGCAAGCCCGTTTGTGCCACGAATCAAGCGCCTTCTGTTGGCGCTATGACGTCGGAAACAGCCGGTCCCATGCCGCCGCAAAATGTCGTATAAGTTTTACAGCAGAACCCCAGCCTAACTGCCAGGCACATGCTGAAAGGGACTACGCATCGGCCTCGAGAACGTCTCACATGTTAGCGATTTGCGTCGCGCTGTGACTATTTACCCCTGCGTCTGGGGAATTCCTCCAATCCAAGTGCAGGGCTTTTTCGGAGGAAAGCCAAGTTGAATAAATGAAACCCACGCGCACAACGATGAGCAACATCGTGAACGCCAGAAGAATCCGACGCCAAGTCATCCCTCGTGTCCACCTGCCGAAAGATGTTCGGACAAATTTCCTAGCCATGATCTCGACCACAAGAATTCGATATGTTCAAGTATCGAAGTTAAAGTACACTTGAAGTCAAACACTATTTTTTGGTTCAAAATGGAAGACAAGATCATCTCAATTGGGGAGCTCGCTAAGCGCGCGGGCATCGCTTCAAGTGCGATACGATTCTATGAGGAACGAGGGTTGATCAACGGCGCTCGCGCACCCGGAGGTCGTCGCCTGTACAAAAGGGACGTTCTGCGGCGGATTGCATTTATTCGTGCAGCACAAAACGTTGGGTTGAATCTTGCAGAAATTCGAGCTGCGCTGAGTACATTACCGGATCAAAGGGGACGAACAAGGTAAGCGCAAATTCCTATCATAAGCTTTGTAGTTATAAAGATTGCGCAAACCATTACGATTCAGCACAGTAAGCCCGATTTTTCTTGCGTTAATCTGAGCGGCCCTCTGCGATCCGGATGATCGGCAATGGCTACCCTCGAACGCACCGCTTACCCGCGCTTCCCTGAGGTTTCCGCGCCCCGGGAACTGCAAGCCTGCTACACGCCACTGCCCGACGAACTCGAATGGGCGCGTCGGTCAACGCGTGGCGAGCGACCTCGATTGGGCCTGCTGGTGCTGCTGAAGGTCTTTCAGCAACTGCATTATTTCCCGCCGCTCGACACCATTCCGGCCGCCATCGTCGATCATGTACGGGCAGCCGCCGATATCGGCGACACCGTGCAGTTCGGCTACGACACCGCGTCGTCCCCAACGCTGTTCCGGCATTACACTGCGGTACGCGCCTGGCTGAACGTGAAGCCGTATTACGGCACCGACGCGAACGCGATCGCGACACGGGCGGCACACACGGCGTCGCTGACGATGGATCAGCCGGTGGACATCATCAACGCGACGATCGACGAGTTGATCGCGCGCGATATCGAGCTGCCGGCGTTCTCGACGCTTGACCGGCTGACCGAACAGATCCACGCCCGGGCGCAGTCCCGGCTCTTCAAGCGCGTCACGCGACGTCTGGCCGATGACAGAAACTCGCGCTCGACCGGCTGCTCGCGCGCGACCTGTCGAGCCGGCAGACTGCCTACAACCGGATCAAGCGTCATGCAAAACGCCCATCGCGCCAGCATCTGGAGCTGCTGATCGATCAGATTGCCTGGCTCGACGAGCTCGGCGATTTCTCACTGGCCATCGCCGGGATTCCAGCCTCGAAGCTGCGCTCGCTCGCGAATCAGGCGATGGCGCTCGACGCGTCGGCGCTCAGAAACGACACACTGCCAGAGAAGCGCTACACCTTGATCGTCGCACTGCTCAACCGCATGCGCGTGCGCGCCCGCGACGATCTCGCCGACATGTTTGTGAGGCGCATGGCTGCTATCCACAAGCGCGCGAGCGACGAGCTGGACGCAATCCAGCGCAAACAGCGTGATCAGGTCGAGGATCTCGTCGGCTTGCTTGACGGCGTAGTCGACATCCTCGCTGACGAATCCGACGAGACGGCTATCGCCCGGGCGGTCAGGAAGCTGCTCGCGCCCAAAGGCACGAGAGCTGTGCGGCGATCCGCGCGTTCAGCGGCCGAAACTATCTGCCGCTGCTCTGGAAGCACTTCAAGGCGCACCGTTCGGTCATGATGCGCGTCGCCCGTACCCTCGAATGGGATTCGACCAGCCCGGTCCGCTCGCTGCTGAACGCACTCGACGCGGTGCTGGAGAACGAATCGCTGCATCGCGAGTGGATCGATGCGGACGTCGACGTGAGCTTCGCCGCGCCGCGTTGGCGCAAGCTCGTGCGGCGCTCGCACGGCGACGGGTCGCCGACCAATCGCCGGTATCTTGAGCTCTGCGTGTTCTCGTACATGGCCGAGGAACTACGGGTCGGCGATCTGTGCGTGTCGGGTTCCGACGCGTACGCTGACTATCGTGACCACCTGTTGCCATGGCGGCAATGCGAGCAGCAGTTGCCGGACTATTGCGACAAGCTCGGCATGCCAACGACCGGCAGTGACTTCGTGCGCCATCTCCGTCAATGGCTCACAGACGCCTCGTGCAAGCTCGACGCCGAATTGCCGCGCAAGCGCGAGCACGTCGTGATCGACCGTCACGGCGAGCCGATCCTGCGCAAGACCGTCGCGAAGGAGATTCCGGCGAGCGCGATCGCCTTGCAGGAGCGGCTCAACGCCCGCCTGCCGACGCGCAACATGCTGGACATCCTCGCGAACATCGAGCACTGGACCCATTTCACGCGGCACTTCGGACCGTTGTCCGGGAGCGATCCGCAGATCCGCAAGGCCGCCGAGCGCTACCTGCTGACCATTTTCGCGATGGGCTGCAATCTCGGCCCGACCCAGGCGGCCCGCCATCTGGACTCGGATGTCACCGCGCACATGCTGTCGTTCGTCAACCGCCGGCACATGAGCCTGGACAGGCTTGAGACCGCACAGCGCGAGGCTTTGTTCGGATGGGTATGAGTTCCCATGCTGCGGACGCAACTATGGATTTTTGACGGAAACGGGCCTCCCAAATGAATTCCACAGGTTAATGATGTTGGCGATGATCACGCCTTCGCTCTCC
>Ga0255336_101498_pt1 | contig 16315 bp, 12 predicted proteins | sample MeOH1_35cm_T3_17_FD_189102 | JGI IMG/M metagenome (GOLD analysis project Ga0255336, IMG submission 189102) | Sandy soil microbial communities from University of British Columbia, Vancouver, Canada - MeOH1_35cm_T3_179 | ecosystem: Engineered > Artificial ecosystem > Sand microcosm > Unclassified ...
TCTGGGCACGCGGCGACAGCAGCTCGACCGCATCCTCGATGATCTCGGCCAGGCTGAAATCGATCTCCTCCAGCTCGACCTTGCCGGCCTCGAGCTTCGAGACGTCGAGAATGTCGTTGATGATGCCCAGGAGGGAATCGGCCGAGATCTTGACCGCATTGGCGTAGCGCCGCTGGTCAGCGTTGAGCTCCGTGCCCAGAAGCAGGCCGTTCATGCCGATGATGCCGTTCATCGGCGTCCGGATCTCGTGGCTCATCGTCGCCAGGAATTCGGATTTCAGCTTGTTGGCGTGCTCCGCCTCGGTCTTCGCCTCGGCCAGGTTCTCGGCCAGGAGGACGAGGTCGGCCGCCTGGTGCTCGAGCGTCCCCTGCGCGTCGATCAGTTCCAGCTCACGCTGTTTCTGGGCGGTAATGTCCTGGCAGATACCAAAGCGGCCGATGAACTCGCCATCGGCACTGTAGCGCGGATTGTCCTCGAGATGGACCCAGCGGACCTCGCCATCCGCACGCAGCCAGCGCAATTCCACGATCTCCGGCCCGGCATCCGACCCGGCGCTCCCGTCATGGATCAGGCTGGTGGCGATATCCTCGGGATGGATGAGCGCGCGTGCCGTGTCGATCGAGATGGGGGCCGTCATCGGCAGGCCGGCGATCTCGTACATGGTCGGCGACCATTCCACCGTCTCGTCGGCCAGGGTCGAGATCCAATGCCCCATCTTGCCGATGCGCAGGGCCTCATAGAGCTGCCTGCGGTTTTCGGCGAGTGCCGCTTCCGCGGCCTTGCGCCGGCTGATGTCGCGGACGGCGCAGACGAACTCCGTCGGCTCGCTGGTCACGGCGTCGTTCAGGAAATGATAGGTCGCCTCGACCCAGATATAACTGCCGTCCTTGCGGCGCAGCCGGTAGATGCAGGTGGGCTCGGCCACGCCGACCGCGACCCGGCGGACATAGGCCTCGACCTCGGCGGCCTCTTCGGGATGGATCAGGATGTAGGGCGAGACGCCGACCAGCTCCTCAGGCGCGAAGCCGAGCAGGGTTCGGCAGGCGGGGGAGACATAGCGGCGGATCCCGTCCATGCCGATCGTCACGATCATGTCGCTCGAATTGTCGGCGAGCAGCCGATAATAGCTCCCGGCCGCCGCCGCTTCGGCCGCGGCCGCGGTGGCGGCGCGTTCGGCCCGGGCCACGCGGGCGATCTGGCGGCTGAGACGGTATCCCAGCGTGCCGAACAGCGCCGTCATCACCGCCACGCCCAGCGCATGGACCGTCGCGTCGGTCCGCCAGACCGCCATGGCGTCGGCCTTGGAAATCGCGACCGAGGCGACCACCGGAAAGCGCGCGAGATGCCGACGGCTATAGACCCGCGCCACGCCGTCGGTCTTGGCGACGTGCCAAGCGGTGCCGATCGGCCCGTCCTGGGCCAGATCCTGGAAGAGCGGCCCGGTCGAGACATCCCTGCCGACATTCGCTTCGACATAGGGGCGGCGGATCAGCAGCTTCGCGTCGTCGGAGGCCAACAGGATCACGCCGTCCTGGCCGATATCGAAGGTATCGTAGAAGCGTTGGAAATAGTCGAGGCTGAGCGAGGCGACCACGACGCCGGCGAAGCGTCCGTCCGGATGGTTGAAGCGGCGCGTTACCGGAATGATCCAGGCGCCGGTCGAGCGGCTCTTGATCGGGGAGCCGATCCGCAGGCCGGCGTCGGGATTCGCCTGGTGAAACTGGAAATAGTCGCGGTCGGCGTTGTTGAGCCCTTCCGGAATGTTAGGCAAGGACGTCTGTACCGCCGCCCCGGTCTCGTCGAGCACGATGAGGCTGTTCAATTGCGGCGCCTGCGCCGCCATTTGTGCCAGCAGCGCATGAATGTGCGGAGCATGGACCGAATCCAGCTCGCCAACCTCGATCTCGTTGATCAGGGCGAGCAGGATCAAGTCCGTGGCGTCGAACTGGTCTTCCGCCTGCTGGGCGATCGAACGGGTCAGATTGGTGGTGGTGGTCTCGGTTGCCTCGCGTTGGGTGCCCCAGGCATTCCAGGTCCAGGCGACATCGACGGCGACCAGGCAGAAGCAAACGAGGCAGGTCAGGCCGATCACCCAGGTCGCGAGCGGAAGCTCCGCCCTAAGGCGAGATAGAGGGCGAAACCTCCGGCTCGGGGTGGTCATATCGGTACGGTCCCGTCGCGCCTCGAGGATAAGGACGCAACGGAGGTTGGCAGGGTTTCGTTAACAACACCCTTGCGGTAGGTCGGTTGACCTTAGGGCCTCAACCGGAGGTCGCGGCCGGCTGATAGACCAGATGACGCCCCGATTTCCGCACCGGCTGGGGCTTGGCGTAGATCTGCTTGGTCGCCTCGATCATGGTGACGCCGGCAAAGCCGGTGAACCAGCGCTCGCCGACGCTTTCCCAGGCGCCCGCGGCCGACAGCACCATGCGCGAGGCGGTCGGCGGAATGAAGAGCGCCGAAGCGGTGGCGACCGGCGTGAAAGCGGCGCCGCGCAGCAGCCGCGAGAGCTGGGTCGGCGTATAGGGATGGCCGGCGCCGAACGGCGTGCGGTCGAGCCGGGCCCAGATGCCGCGCCGGTTCGGCACGATCACCAGCAGCCTGCCGCCGCCGGCCAGCACCCGCCAGATCTCGGCCAGCAGCGGCCGGACTTCCTCGCTGCATTCGAGCGCATGGATGAGCAGCGCGCGGTCGATCGAGGCATCCTGCAGCGGCAGCTCGGCCTCGTCGACCAGCGTGGTCACGTTCGGCCCGTCCTTGGGCCAATGCAGCACCCCTTGGGCGGCCGGCATGAAGGAGATCAGCCGCTCGGCCTCGCCGTGAAAGGCCCTGAGGTAAGGGCTGGCATAGCCCAGCGCCAGCACCCGCTGGCCGGTGAGATCGGGCCACATCAGCCGCAGCCGCCGGCGGACCATGCGGGTCGCGACCTGACCGAGGCTGGTTTCGTAGAAATCTCTGAGATCGATGACGTCGCTATACATGCCGTGCCGGAGACTAACCGATCCGCGTCCCGGAACAAATGCTGTAGCGGGCGGGCGCAGGCATCCCTATCCTGGCCGCCCTCGACGCTGCCCGAGAGATGAGAGATGCTGGATATCCGCCTGCTGCCGCTGCTCACCGACAATTACGGCTATCTGCTGCACGATCCGGCGAGCGGCGAGGCCGCGATCGTCGACCCGTCCGAGCCCGAACCAGTGCTGGCGGCGCTGGCCGAGACCGGCTGGACCCTGAAGCATATCCTCAACACCCATCATCATGGCGACCATATCGGCGGCAACGCGGCGCTCAAGGCGGCGACCGGCGCCCGCATCGCCGGGCCAGCCGCCGACCGGCACCGGATTCCCGATCTCGATATCGGCCTCGCCGACGGCGATACCTATCGCGTCGGCACGCGCACGCTGCGCACGATCGAGGTGCCGGGCCACACCAGCGGCCATATCGCCCTCATGTTCGACGAGGATCGGGCGCTCTTCTGCGGCGACACGCTGTTCGCGCTCGGCTGTGGCCGGATGTTCGAGGGCACGCCCCAGCAGATGTGGCGCTCGCTGTCGACGCTGCGCGCGCTCCCGGAGGAGACGCGGGTCTATTGCGGCCACGAATATACCCAATCCAACTGCCGTTTCGCCGTGACGATCGAGCCCGGCAACCAGGCGCTCGCCGAGCGCGCCGAGGAGATCGCCCGGCTTCGGGCGGAGGGGAGGCCGACCATCCCTTCGACCATAGGTCTCGAACGCCGGACCAACCCGTTCCTGCGCGCCGACGTGCCGGAGGTGCAGGCCGCGATCGGCATGGAAGGGGCCGACCCCGTCGCGGTCTTCGCCGAGCTGCGGCGGCGCAAGGATTCGTTCTGATTCTCTTGAATTCACCGTAACGAGGAATGCATTTGAAATGAGGCTGTTCTACTCATCGACCTCGCCCTATGTCCGCAAGTTCATGGTGCTGGCGCACGAGACCGGGCTTGCCGGCCGGATCGAGCTGAAGCCGGTCTCGGTGTCGCCGGTCACGCGCAATCCCGAGGTCGCGGCCGGCAACCCGCTGGTCAAGGTGCCGACGCTGCTGCTCGATGACGGCACGTCGCTTTATGATTCGCCGGTGATCTCGGAATATCTCGACACGCTGCATGCCGGCCGGCCCTGGTTCCCCGTACCGGGTCCGGCGCGCTGGGCGGCATTGCGCCGGCAGGCGATGGCGGACGGCGCGCTCGATGCCGCGATCCTCATCCGCTACGAGCTGACGCTCAGGCCCGAGGACAAGCGTTGGCCGGCCTGGATCGATGGGCAGATGGTCAAGATCCGCCAGTCGCTCGACGCGCTCGAAGCCGAGGCGGCTACGTTCGGCCCGGACTTCACCATCGGCGAGATCGCGGTCGGCTGCACGCTCGCCTATCTCGATTACCGTTTCGGCGCCGAGGAATGGCGCAAGAACCGGCCGGCGCTCGCCGCCTTCGACGCGGCTTTCGCCGCCCGGCCCTCGATGGTCGCGACCCGTCCGCCGGCCTGATCTCGGGCCGGCTGGCGCCCAGCCCATGGGAGAGACCCTTTGCGGGGGGGGCTCCCTGGGTGGGCGAGCTCCTGCCGGGGAATGGGTTGCTCAGCCTTGGGCGCTCGCCGCATGAAAGCCAATCGGATCACCGGCCTCGGTAGCGCTTTCGTCGGCGCTACCGATGATCACTGAGATCCGGCCGCCTGGAGCGGCACGAGTGCCGCGCGCAGCTTGGCCACCTGGCCGACATCGACGGCGGGAGCATTGTTGCCCCAGCTCGAACGGATGAAGGTGAGCAGGTCTGCTATTTCCTGATCGGTCAGCCGGGCGTGGAACGGCGGCATGGTGAAATGGGTCGGCTCCACCTTGGTCGATGGGATAGTGCCGCCGGTCAGCACGATATGGATCAACGAGCTCGGATCGCCGGCATTGACGACGGGGTTTCCCGCCAAGGCCGGGAAGGTATCGGCATAGCCCTTGCCCGAGGTGAGATGGCAGGCGGCGCAGCTGTTGACGTAGTCGAGCGCCCCGGCCTTGGTGACATCACCCTTGTAGAGCGCGTCCCCGACCGCGGGATCATAAGCGAACTTTTGATCCTGCCCCGACGCCGGCAGTTTCTTCAGGAAATGGGCGATGGCCTGGAGATCGGCATCGGTCATGTATTGGGTGCTGTGGAAGACCACATCCGACATGCCGCCGAAGGCGGCCGTGTTGAGATTGCGGCCGGTCTTCAAGAAACGGACGATATCATCCTCGCTCCAGGCGCCGAGGCCGGACCGGGCGTCGCCGCGCAGATTGTTGGCGACATAATTATCGACCTTGCCGCCGGCCAGATATTGCGCTCCATCGGGCGTCAGGGCCTCCTCATTGAGGCCTATGCCCCGGGGCGTATGGCAGGTTCCGCAATGCTCGAGCCCCTCGACGAGGTAGGCGCCAAGGTCGGCGACCGCGTCCGAGCCGGGCGCAGGCACCGCCGGCTGCACGGCCGGCGCATAGATCCAGCGCCAATAGGTGAGCGGCCAGCGCATCGAGAGCGGCCAGGCAATCCCGGTCGGCTTATCCTGCTGGTCGACCGGCTTCACCCCTTGCATGAAGAAGGCGTAGAGAGCCTGCATGTCCTGGTCGGAGACCCGGGCGTAGGACGGATAGGGCATCGCCGGATAGAGCGTCCTGCCGCCGGGCGTGATGCCGCGGCGAACCGCGCGTTCGAAATCGCCATAGCTGTAGTTGCCGATGCCGGTCGCCTTGTCGGGCGTGACGTTGCTGGAATAGACCGCGCCGATCGGCGTCGCCAGCGGCAGGCCGCCGGCGAAGGGCTTGCCGCCGGGGGCGGTGTGGCAGGCGGCGCAGTCGCCTTCGGCGGCAACATAAGCGCCGCGCTCCACCAATTGCTGATCGATCGGCTGCGGCAAGGCGGCGGCGCGATCGCCACCGTTCCCGCCGAAGAGCACGGCTGCGAGATAGGCCGCGGCATATCCGACGATGCCGATGACGACAAGGACGGCGACCACGCGCGGAACGGCTGTCTTCAAAGTCATGGTCGGATCCTTACGCGTGCACCAGAGGGCCGGGCGATTTCAGGTACTGCGTGACGAGCGCGTTGGCCGTCATGTAGGTCATGCCGCCGATCAGGCCGGTCGGGTTGTACCCGAAGTTCTGCGGAAAGGCCGACGCGCCGGTGACGAAGAGATTCGGCACGTCCCAGGACTGCAAGTAGCGGTTGATGGCACTGGTTGTCGGATCGGCGCCGGTGATGACACCGCCCGTGATATGCGTCGTCTGATATTCCCGAACATTGAAATGATTGCCCTGCTGGCGGATCAAGGTGGCGTGCGACTTGGGGTTCATCTTCCCGACGATCTCGAGCGCCCGATCCGCCACGTACCGGGTCATCTTGTATTCATTGTCGTGCCAATCGAAGGTGACGCGCGCCAGCGGATTGCCGAGCGCATCGCGATATGTCGGGTCGAGATCGACATAGGCGTCCCGATAAGACATGACCGAACCGTGGGTGACGACGTTCGTCGTGTGCAGATAGCTTTCCTTCGCCGCCTTCTTCCACGCGGCACCCCAGCTTGGCGTGCCGGGCGGCACGGCCATTTGCTGGATCGGGCGGCCGCCGGTCTGGCCGCCGATGATGTAGGCGCCGCCGACGAAGCCGTGCGGACCGTGATCGAAATGATCGGAGTTGAAATCATCGACGATCTGGGAGCCGGCCGAGCCGGCGCCGATGAAGGGATTGGTCGCCACATCCTTGTCGAAGAAGCAGGAGGTGGAGCTCATCATCTGATAGGCGAAATTCTTGCCGATGACGCCCTTGCCGGTCTTCGGGTCATAAGGGGTGCCGATCCCCGACATGAGCATCAGCCGCACATTGTTGATCTGGAACGACGACAGGATCACGAGATCGGCCGGCTGGATGACCTCGCGGCCGGTCCCGTCGATATAGGTCACGCCGGTGGCGCGCTTGCCGGTCGAATCGAGGTTGATCTTGACGACCTGACTGTTCGCGCGGAGCTCGAAATTGGGCCGCTGAACCAGCGCCGGCAGGATCGTGGTCTGCGGCGAGCCCTTGGCATAGAGGAAACAGCCGAAGCGCTCGCAGAACCCGCACATGTTGCAGGGGCCGAGCCGCACGCCGTACTGGTTGGTCCAGGGCTGCGAGCTGTTGGCCGAGGGCTGAGGGAAAGGGTGGTAGCCCAGATCCGTCGCCGCCTTCGCGAACAGGATGGCGCCGTATTCGTCGGGCATGGCCGGGGTCGGATAGTCGCGCGTGCGGGGCCCTTCGAACGGGTTGCCGCCCGGCATGATCCGGCCGGCGATGTTTCCCGCCCGACCCGAGGTGCCGCAGAGTTGCTCGAACTGATCGAGAAACGGCTCCAGCTCGGGATAATCGACGTCGTAATCCTGGATCGTCATATCCTCGGGCAGGAACTTCTTGCCGTAGCGCTCCACATTATGGCTGTAGAATTTCAGATCCTCCGGCGACGGCCGGTAGAGCTGACCGTTCCAGTGGAATCCGCCGCCGCCGACATTGTTCGGCAGCAGAAAGGCGTTGAGCTGGCGGTACGGCACCGCAGTATCAGCGAGCGCGTGGCGCATCGTCACCGTCTCCTTCGAGAGACGCTGGAAGAGATCGCCGCGAATGCCGTATTTGAGCTCGTCGGCCGCCTTGGGATAGGTGGTATCGGGAGAGGTGTCGCGATTGGCGCCCCGTTCGAGCGCCACGACGTTCACGCCGGCATTGGCGAGTTCCATGCTCAGGATCGAGCCGGTCCAGCCGAGGCCGATCACGACGGCGTCCACGGGCTTCATCGTCGTTGCCATGGCCTTACGCCTTCTCGCCGTTGATCGAGACGGGGCCGAGCGGATAGACCTTGCCGGGTTGCGTGGCCCAATCCTTGAAATCGGCGCGCGCGCCCGGGAAGCCGATCATCTTCCACGCGCCCATGCCGCGATTGCCGCCATACATCGGATCGGCGAAGTATCCTTCGCGCGTATTGGCCAATAGCTGGAGAAAGAACTCGCCGGGCTTGGGAATATTGGGCAGCTCGATCGGGCCCTTTTGCAAAAGGGTCAGCACCTCGTCCTGCGCCGCGCTGTCGAGCTCGCTGAACTTCTTGCCGTGGGTCTTCTGGCACCAGCCGTTGATATCGGCGATCGCGGCTCGATAGAGCTCCCGCGGGGTGAAGCGGAGCTGGTAGCCGAGCGTGAAATCGACATCCGGCACGAACGGTCCGTTCATGTACCAGAACTCGCCATGGCCATAGCCGGTATCCATCTGTCGATCGATGAATTCGGGCACGCCGAGCTCTACGGCACCCGGCCCATCCTCGTTGGATGGAATGAGCCGGTCGACGGCGGCGTTGATGAATTGCCACTCGTCCGCATTGAAGTAGGACGGCTTGTAAGGCGGTGCCACGGGTGCCGCCGCCGCCTCGGACGGCGCGAGCCCGCTGCCCAGAAGGGCGGCGGTGGGAACAATCCCGAACGCCTGACGTAGAAAATCGCGGCGTTGGCGCAGAACGTCGTCCGTTGGCATGCGATGTCTCCGATGTGCATTGGGAAACCGGCATATCGGCTTCGCTCGGCGCGCCGAAAAGGTTTCAGGCGAAGTCCATCGCCGCTATCGGACTTATCTACAATGCGACCGTAAGCCGCGCCGTGCATCGCACGCCGTCGGCTCAACCCGTTATCGACGGCACTGCATGGGCTCGATGGGCAGGTCGGCCGGACGGCTTCCGATGAAGCGGGTGCAGTCGCCCGACGTTTTTCGTCGCGCCGGGTAGCCAAGCCCGTTCGGATGCGTGACTATTCGCGATATCCCTTTCCAACGAAAGGGAGAACGGCATTCGATTCATTTCCCGTAAAAAGGTGCCCGCATGAGCTATCAGGCGTTCCTCGACCATTTCGGTGCTATCAACGATCTGCTCGGTGCGCATTCCGTGCTGCACTGGGATGCGCTAACGATGATGCCGGCCGGCGGCGTCAGGGCGCGCGGCCGACAGCGCGCGACGCTCACGGTCACGGCGCGCGACCTGCTGGTCTCGGAGGCGACCCGCTGCCTGCTCGATGCCGCGGACAGCGCGACCGGCAACCTGCCCGAGGATGCGCCGGAACGGCGGGCGCTTGCCCAGACCCGCGAGGCCATCGCCTTTCACGAGCGCGTACCCTCGGCGCTGCAGCATCGGCGCACGACCTTGATGGCGTCGACCTATGTCGCTTGGGCCGAGGCGCGCGAGCGCGGTGATTTCGCCGCCTACCAGCCCCATCTGGAACAGACGCTGGCGCTCACGCGCGAGATCGCCGACACGATCGGCTGGTCGGGCCATCCCTATGACGCGCTCGTCAATATCGGCGAGCCGGGCGAAAGCCGGGGCAGCTTGAAGCATTTGTTCGGGCGGCTGCGCGCCGGGCTGCGGCCGATCCTGGAGGCGGTCATGGCGGCGCCGGCGCCGCGCACGGATTTCCTCGAACGCGACTATCCGGAAGAGCAGCAGCGGCGATTCTCGCTCAAGATCGCGCAGAAGATCGGCTACGACCTCGACCGTGGCCGGCTCGATCCGACCGTGCATCCCTTCGCCATCTCGTTCGGGCGCGACGATGTGCGCATCACCACACGCTATTATCGCAACTTCCTGCCCGCCAGCATCTTCGGCACGCTGCACGAGACCGGCCACGCGCTCTATGAGATGGGCGTCGACGCCGCCTATGAGCGCACGCCGCTTGCGACCGACATGCCCGGTCTCTATCCCATGGCCGGCACCAGCTTCGGCGCGCATGAATCGCAATCGCGCCTGTGGGAGAACCATGTCGGCCGCAGCCGGCGGTTCTGGGCGCTGCATTTCGGCCCGCTCCGGGACCTGTTCCCGGAGCAGCTCGCCGATGTCGACGACGAGGCGTTCCATCGCGCCGTCAACCGCATCAAGCCCGGCTTCATCCGGGTCGAGGCCGACGAGCTCACCTATGATTTCCACATCATGCTCAGGGTCGAGCTGGAGGAAGCGCTCATCAACGGCGATCTCGCGGTCAAGGACCTGCCGGGCGCCTGGAAGGAGATCATGAAGCGCGATCTCGGCGTCGATGTCCCGAACGACCGGCTGGGCGTGCTGCAGGATGTGCATTGGTCGAGCGGCTATATCGGCACCTTCTGCAGCTACACGATCGGCAACGTCATGGCGGCGCAGCTGCTCGAAACCGCGCACAAGGATCCCGCGATCGAGGCCGGGCTCGAGGCCGGGAACTACACCCCGCTGCGCGAATGGCTGATCGAGCATGTCCATCGCCACGGCCGGCGCTTCAGCCGCGACGAGCTGCTGATCCGGGCGACCGGGCGCGCGCTCGATCCCGAGCCCTATCTCGCCTATCTGCGCGGGAAGTACGCGACGCTCTACGGCTTCGCCTGATCGGCCGCGCCGCGGCGCAGGTCGAAAAGCTCGATCACCTCGTCCCGGCGCCGGCGCCAGCCACGGCCGGTCGCCTCCATTCCCGAGAGCCGTGCTCGCCGCGTCGGTCATGGCTCCCCCCGTCATCCGCCCTGGCACTCGGGCGGCTTGATAAAGCAAGGTCGTTTCAGCGGCATTATTGGAGACGGGCAAATCGTAACGGCGCGTTTCAAATATGCCGCGATAGTTCTTGTCGCTCGCAGAGGCTGCTTCTATAGTCCAAGATTGAGTAAAGTTAACGATATTCTTAGATTGGTAAACGTCGCGGCGATCGAGCCACGGCGGTGTGGTGAGGAAGGCGGCCGCCATGTCCGCAGAGATTCTCAGTGCCGAATCGACGCGGCGACAAGCGTTCGAACAGGCACTGCGTAAAAGCGAAGAACGTTTTCGTCGCGTCGTCGAGGCCGCCCCCAACGCCATGGTGATGGTCGGGTCCGGTGGGCTGATCGAGATGGTCAATGCCCAGGCGGAGCGGATGTTCGGCTACGGCCGGGCGGAAATGCTGGGCGTGCCGGTGGAGCTGCTGGTGCCGCATCGCTTCCGCGGCGGCCATCCGGAAAAGCGGCGATCCTTCTTTCAGGCCCCCGTATCCCGCCCGATGGGCGCAGGCCGCGATCTCTACGGGCTGCGCAAGGATGGCAGCGAGTTCCCGGTCGAGATCGGCCTCAACCCGATCGAGACCGAAGACGGCATAATGACGCTCTCGGCCATCGTCGACATCTCGGACCGGAAGCTGAAAGAGGAGAGCATTCGGCAAGCGCTTAAGGAAAAAGACATATTGCTGGGCGAGATTCACCATCGTGTGAAGAATAATTTGCAGATCGTGCATTCCCTGCTCGATTTGCAATGCGCCCAGCTTGACGACGAGACCGTGCTCGGCATGCTGCGCGACAGCCAGAACCGGATCCGTTCCATGGCGCTCATTCATCAGACGCTCTATCAGTCCAAGGATTTCGCGCTCGTGGATTTTCGGCTCTTTCTGGAGGAGCTGGTGCCGATCCTGGTTTCCTCGTATCGCGCCAACACCAATCCGCTCGAGCTCAGAGTCGATGCGAGCGAGGTGCAATTGCCGATCAATGCCGCCGTGCCCTGCGGGCTCATCGTCAACGAGCTGATCGCGAACGCGCTGAAGCATGCCTTTCCCGACGGCCGGTCCGGCATCATCACGATCGATTTGAAAAAGCTGTCGGCTGAGCGGATCATACTGTCGGTGAGCGATGACGGGGTCGGCATGCCGGATGGAATCGCGCCCGAGCAAAGCGGAACGCTCGGCCTGCAGCTGGTCAATCTGCTCGCCGACCAGCTCGGCGGCGAGCTGACGGTCCGGCGGCGGGAGCCGACCACCTTCACCCTGAATTTCCCCGTCAAGGCCTAGGCGAGGGGTGGACATGCGCCCCGCGCGGATCATGCTGGTCGAGGACGAACGGATCGTGGCGCTGCATCTGCAGCAGCAGCTCACCAAGCTCGGCTATAAAGTCTCGGCCACGGCCGCCTCGGGCGTGCAAGCGCTGCGCAAGCTCGACGAGTTCCGGCCCGACATCGTGCTCATGGACATCCATATCGAGGGCGATATGGATGGCATCGAGACCGCCGCCCATATCCCGGCGGAATATCAGATCCCGGTCGTCTATCTGACCGCCTATTCCGAGGAGGCGACGCTCGAACGGGCGCGCGCCACCAAGCCCTACGGCTATCTGCTGAAGCCTTTCGCCGAGCGCGAGCTGCATGCGACCATCCAGATGGTGCTGGAGCGGCGCCATGCCGAGATGGCGCTGAAGGAGAGCGAGGAGGCGCTGCGCAGCGCGCACGAGACGCTCGAAAAGCGCGTGGCGGAGCGAACGGCCGATCTGGCCGAGGCCAATGAGAGCCTGCGCCTCGCCTATGAGCAGGTCGAGCGGCAGTCGCTGGAGCTGTCGACCAAGGCCGAGCAGCTCGCCGTCGCCCGTTCCGTCGCCGAGGCGGCGAATGCCGCCAAATCCCGTTTCCTCGCGACCATGAGCCATGAGCTGCGCACGCCGCTCACCGGCCTCATCGGCTTCGCCGAGCTCTTGCTGCGCAAGGACTTCCCGCCGGCGGATCGGCAGCGTTTCCTCGAATTGCTGCGCGATTCGGCGCGGACGCTGCTGGCGCTGGTCAATGACATCCTCGATCTGTCCAAGATCGAGGCCGGCAAGCTGGAGCTGGAGCAGATCCCGTTCGAGCTGCGGCCGTTGATCTCGGGCTGCTCGGTCCTGGCGTCGCTCCAGGCCGAGGCGAGGGGACTGACGCTCGCGGCGACGGTGGCGGACGATGTGCCCGTCTGGCTTTCGGGCGATCCGATGCGGCTTCGGCAGGTGGTGCTCAACCTGCTCGCCAACGCCGTCAAATTCACCGAGTACGGCCGGGTCGAGCTCGATGTTCGCATGCGCGACGGGCTCATGCTCGTTACCATCTCCGATACCGGCATGGGCATTCCCGCCGGCCAGTTCGACCGGCTATTCCGCCCGTTCAGCCAATTGGAGGATTCGACCAGCCGCCGCTTTGGCGGCACCGGGCTCGGCCTCTCCATCTGCCGCGAGATCGTCGAAGCCATGGGCGGTACGATCGGCGCCGAGAGCGTCGCGGGCCAGGGCAGTAAATTCTGGTTCAGCCTGCCCGTCACCGCCGCCGAGGAACCGCTCCGCCCGGATGCCGGTGCCGACGCGCCGGGCCAAAGCCTGCCGGCCCGCTTCGTGCTGCTGGCCGAGGATGATCCGGTGATCCAGATCCTGATCGTGACCGCGCTGGAGATGACAGGCCATCGCGTCGTCCAGGTCGATGACGGCCAGGCCGCGGTCGAGGCCGCGCGCGCGCAGCGGTTCGATGTGATCCTCATGGACCTCCAGATGCCGGTCATGGACGGTCTCGCCGCGACCCAGGCGATCCGCGCCGCCGAAACCGATCGCCACGTGCCGATCATCGCACTCACCGCCAATGCCCGCAGCGAGGATGCGGAGCGCTGCCGGGCGGCCGGCATGGACGAGTTCCTGTCGAAGCCGGTCGATCTCGATCAGCTGCTGGCCACGGTCGCGCGGCTGGGAGGCGAGGGAGCTTGAAGCGGCCAGGCCGTCGGCGCGACTTATTGCTCCTCGATATGAGTAATAAAATCTGACGCTTGGTACGCAACTTCTCAGATCCGGTTTCCACTGGGCACAAGGGCTGGCACAACCCGGGCAGTAATTATATAAGCGCCGGTAAGGCGATGGCGGATAGGGCGGAAGGGCCGACGATGGATCGCGAACTTACCCGCGAGCACGCTGCAAGCCGCCCGCCCGGCCACCCGATAGTTCCACTCCTCCTCTTGATCGCGGCGACGACAGGTCTTGTCGATGCGGTGAGTGTGCTTGGCCTTGGCTTCGTATTCTGCGCCAACATGACCGGCAACATCGTATTCCTCGGCTTCGCGGTGGCCGGAACGCCGGGCTTCGACATCGCGCCGCATATCACGGCCCTCGCCGGATTCGCTGTCGGAGCGATCATCTCGGGGCGCGTCGGCAAGCACCATGCGACCCGTTCCAGGCGCCGCTGGCTGTTGACCGCCGCATGCTTCGAGGGCGGACTGCTCTGGCTCGCGGCACTGCTTGTTATCGGCTATCGCTCCATGCACCAACCGGTCGGAGCGCTCCTCTTCATAACCATTGGCTTCGTCGCGGTCGCAATGGGGTTTCGCAACGGGACCATTCGCCAGCTTAAAGTCAATGATTTGACGACGACGGTTCTGACGATGACGCTGACCGGCCTCTTCGTCGACTCGCATTTCGCCGGAGGAACGAACCCGAACTGGCAACGCCGCGCGCTGAGCGTGGCGGCGATCTTCGGCGGCGCCTCGCTCGGGGCTCTGATGGTCAGGGAGACGGGGCTGAGCGGCCCGCTTTTCCTTGCGGGGCTGTTGGTAACCGTGGGCACGATATTGGCGGCACTGCATCCTGCCTGGGCATACGAGCGATCGGCCGCGGGCTAACCTGCGTTCACAGATTTCATGCTCTGGACATGCTCCGCGCGGTTGGCTGCTTCTGACAGCAAGGCGGGCGGTGATCCAAAGCCCGTGGATGTCTATTTGCCGGCACAGCCATAATCGCGGCTTCGATTAGCAGCGGCGCCGCCATTCGGTCGGTGTAAGCCCGGTCTCTCTCTTGAAGGCGACGCCGAATGCACTTTGGTTCGCATAGCCCACCACGAAGGCGATCCCCGTCAGATTCAGCGCGGGATCGCTCAGCAACGTCTTCGCCCATTCGATCCGCTGGCGTCGCAGCCACATGTGAGGGGCTATCCCCAGCGACCGTTTGAAAGCGAACGCGAAGTGCCCAACCGAGAGTCCCGTCACGGCAGCGATCTCCTGCAGAGACACACCTTCGCCCAGGCGAGCCATCATGTAGTCGCACGCGCGACGAAGAAGAGTCGGCGCGAGTCCGCCGCGTTTGAAAACATTGAGCGAACGACCATGCATCGATACAGTTTTGACTAGATGATAGGCCAGCATCGTCATCGCCGTCTCGCTATACAGAAGATCCCGGCTGACTTCGTCCATGCACTCCTTATAAATCACGGCGGCAAGCGCCCAGCATAGCGGATCGGCATACTCCCAGATTTCCTGGATTTCGACGAAAGGAAGATGCTCAAGCTCGCACGCGCTCAAGAGAAATGGTTGATTGAACTCCAGCGCCAATTCTCTGAAGCTCGATTTCTCCAAGACAAACTCGATCTCAGTAGTGGCCGGAACTACATAGGCATATCGGGATTTGTTTCCGTGCGTCCATATTTTCCTTCCCGACCGGGCTGTTCCCGCTATGTAGCCTAGATTCCAGGCGAAATGCAGTTCCAGATTTCTCGTCTTTACCAGCGATTCTCCTTCTATCGCGTCGATGACGTGGGCTGCCGCACCCGCGCCTGCCCATGCCATCCGCCCGGATCGGCTTGGGCGCTCCTTGAAGGTCGACCTGATCGTTCCCGCATAGTCGCGGGTGCCGATTATCGCAGGTGACAGCGTGTTTCCATGCTGCCCTCCAGCGCGGGGCTTGGCATATCCTGGCGGCATATCTGCCCTCCAACTACGTGTAGCGACGTGCAGTAGCAGTAGGATCGGTCTGGCGCGCAATTATCGCCCATTTTCGACGCACGCAAGCTGAGACTGTAGGGCTCGGTAAACTCAGGCTCATTGAGACTCGTCGCACGCTTGGCGGGGTCGTGTCCCCGTTCAGGGCGGTTATCGCGGTGATTTTCGGTAGGGTTGAGTTGCCAGACGCAACCTCACCGTGGAGACCACCATGATGACCGACGCCCGATAGTTGAGGCCTCACGTCGGTAGCTCGTATACCGTAGGTCCACCTGTGGTCCTTGCTCGTGTGGTCTCATGTCGTTTCAAAGATGGCATGTTCCCCTCATCCCAGCGCAGGGGTTATTTTTTGCCGGTCACAAATCCTGCGAAGAGAGTCCGATGGTCCGTAGGTCTCGCTCTATCAATATGCCAGCGCCTTATCTCAAGCGTGTGTGGTTGGATGCGAGCCGTGTGCCAAACCCGTCCGAGTATCCGTTTTGCCTGCCTATGTTTCAAAAGGGGTTTGATCTCACATTTGATGCGCCGATCACGATCATCGTCGGCGAGAACGGCACCGGCAAATCGACCCTTCTTGAAGGAATTGCAGCTCTGGCGGGTTACGACGACGCAGGCGGCGGGAAAGGCTACATGCCGCTCGACCATTCTCGCGCCATTGAAATCGTGGGAGGACGGCTCGCTATTGCCCTTAGTGTCTGACCCGAAATGAAGTTGGGTGATATCAGTGACTTGTGATTCAGTCGGAGTTGCGAAGCCTCGACGGAGCGTCACATGTGGACTGATATCACCCGCGCCAAGCATGCGCGGAAGGGACTGC
>Ga0255336_101499_pt1 | contig 16296 bp, 10 predicted proteins | sample MeOH1_35cm_T3_17_FD_189102 | JGI IMG/M metagenome (GOLD analysis project Ga0255336, IMG submission 189102) | Sandy soil microbial communities from University of British Columbia, Vancouver, Canada - MeOH1_35cm_T3_179 | ecosystem: Engineered > Artificial ecosystem > Sand microcosm > Unclassified ...
CTTTTGCCGTATCGATAGGGCTGCCACCGCCAAGACTTACCAAGCCGTCGTGTCTCCCCTCGACGAAAGCAGTTACCCCGGCGGCTACTACCTCGGTCGTCGGGTCGGGCACAGTCTCCGAAAAGATTCCGCACTCGATGCCTGTCTGCTGAATGGATGCTTGAAGTGATTGCGGCAGACCGCGACTCATGAGAAATGCGTCTGTCACAATCAACGGCCGCTTGCAGCCTAGCCTGCTAAGAACAGCTGGCACCTCCCCAAAGCACCCACCACCTAACTTGAGGATCGAAGGAATTTGTATCTCGACTGTCATATCTCGCTTTCGACGGACCCACGGAACCCGAACATTACCGTGAGTGCCATCTAACCGCACCAACCCACGGCTGTCAACGGATTCAATCTGGATGTAAGTCTAAGGTGTGCCTTCTCTTTGTGTGAACCGTTCCAGCTCGATCTGTTGGTGGAGCCGTTTGATGCAACTAACACACCGCAGCTTTACAAAGTACGGCTCTATCGATATCGCTAGTTCAATCCTTACAAACCATTACCAGAAGACGGCGGACACAACCTCAGGCGCTGCCAAAGTTCTGTTATGTATCTTCGTCTTCAGTACCAGCTGAAAGTTCTTTCTATCCCAATCCGGAGGGGCAAAGCGGTTCAGTACCTCGAGGGAGGTCTCGTCTGTGAGAAACTTTCCACCCGCAAGACTTCCATATTGTGTGATCCCAGCTACAGCAACCATGGGTTGCCCCGATTCCGATCGGAGAACGCGGGAGATCAGAATGTAGTCCTCTGCCAGATTTCCATCGCTATCGGCGAGTGGTTCCCAGTACCGTAAAGGATTTTGTTTGTCGATGATTCTGCCTCTCTGGTTCGCCACTCCCATTTCGAAGCGCAAATCATTCGTCATCTTCATCGTCCACTGGTTTATCCCTGGGCCACCGATGAGCACGTAGGGCGCCCTCTGCAACTCGTTCAAAGAGACATCCTCGGCTTTTCCTATCCGCGGTAATCCTCCCAGGTGCTGCAATTCATCCCGGATTCGTAAAGCAACATTTGAATCGCTGGGTTTATCCGGTGGAAATGGCACTCTTCGATACGCGCTTGGGGCAGCGGTGCACACAATAGATTGCCCTGGAGCTATTATCGGATCCCAGAACTCACGTTCCGCTGAAGCTGAATGTTGATGATTCTTTATAAGCTGTCTTGCTCCAAAAGCGATTCCAGCTATAAGGACAGCTCCGGCGACGATAAACAACACCCATCGGCCTAATTTTTTTATCGCAAAAGGTTCTTTGACGATCACAGGCACTTCAGGCGAAGGAGTTATCGGAAAAACTCTATGTTGGATCTGCGGAACGTAGGACCCCGGTTCGAGCGTAATCTTTACCGCCCGTTCCGGATTCGCAGAGAGGTTATATTGCGTCAGCCGCCTGCGAATCTCGTTTGCCCTAACCCGAACGATCGCATCCGTGCCCGTATCGTAGTCCGGGCGGCGATTCCAGATTGCCATTCCCAGGGTTCGCTCTTTTAGCTCCACCGCGGGTTCGCTGCATGCAGCTTCAACCACGTATCGCAGAAATCTTTGACTACGCTTGCTGCTTCTGAACAGCTCACTGGAAAGAATGGCCTCTAACTCAAGGCGAACCTCGGCCGTCATCTTTTCGGCTGTGGGGATGGGCAGAACGTCTTCGGTTGCTCCGCTCTTCTTCTCTTCTGAGGCGATGGCCAGCATGAAGTCCTGAGGAGTATCTCCTCTCATTGGGCTGAATTCATCAGACCATCCCTTCTTTACAGTTCTGTCAATCTGGTCTGTTCACGACGGTGTAATGCATTCGGAGCGTTCATAACGTCCGGGCAAACGTAGGTTGCTATCAGACGGAGGCATGGAGCCTCATGCCGTTTCTTCTCGGATCTTTGTGATATGGATCACTGTCTACCGCATTTCGTTCCCCTATATTCACTTGAGAATGCAGCTGTACTTTGCATCTGGAAGGGGCGTTCTCGAAATGGCTCGAATCGTTGTGATCGTGGGTCATGCGCGCACCGCTACCTATTGTGAGGCATTAGGAGAGAGCTACGTTAAAGGTGCCCAGGCCGGCGGGCACGAAGTGAAGCTCTTCGTCACCAGCAGGATGACCTTCGATCCCATCCTGCATGAAGGTTTTGAACGCGCGCAGCCTCTTGAGGAGGATCTTAAAGAGGCGCACGATGCCATACTCGCAGCAGACCACCTGGTATTCGTATTCCCGCTCTGGCTTGGTACGCTTCCTGCAATCTTCAAGGGATTTCTGGAGCGAGTCATGCAGCCGGATCTGGTTGCTCTATCGAAAAAGCAAAAGTTCCCCAAACTTCTTAAGGGCAAGTCGGCACGCGTCATTGTCACAATGGGGATGCCCGGTCTGATCTATCGTTGGGTGTTCGGAGCGTATGCCTTGAAGATGCTGAAGCGGAATATTCTTCGCTTCCTGGGAGTCGCGCCAGTGCGTTCCTTGGTATATGGCAACGTTGAAGGGGTTGGGTCAAAGGGCCGAGGCAAATGGCTAAAGGATGTCGAAAAGCTTGGACACGATGCGGCTTAGTCTGAGCAGGGACGCTCCCGAGAAGATAGCTATGAGAAGACTCACTGCATCATCGAAGCGATGGTTTTTAGGAGGCGGCGTTCTTGCCATTGCGGCGTACGTCTCTTATGTGGGGTTTACGTGGTGTCGATATGGGCGAACAACTCACCTGGCTGGAAGCAAGAAAGGCAATCTACTCGAAGAGGTCATTGCTGCTTACGATGTTGCCGAGCACCAGCAAATACGAGTTGCTGCCCCAGCAGACCAGACATTTTGGCTTGCCTGCAATCTTCGTCTTTTTAACTCGAGGCTGATTCGCACGATCTTCAAAACGCGCGAATTTGTCCTTGGGGGTATGTCGAAGGAGAATCGAGAACAGAGAGGCCTCGCGGATCAGGCTAAAGCCTGGAGTTGGAGCGCGCTTGCAAAGCGACCAGACCGCGAGATCGTCTTTGGTGCGATTACCCAACCATGGGTCGCTAATCCGGTGTTCCGCGGTCTACCGCTTACAGAATTTCGCAATTTTCATGAGCCAGGATTTGTAAAGATCGCATGGTCTTTGCGTGCCGATCCTGTCGATGCGGACAATGCAATTGTCAGCACCGAGACTCGGGTTATTTCGACTGATGCGACCGCCTATGCCAGGTTCCGGCGCTACTGGGCTTTCTTATCTCCAGGCATTATTTTGATTCGACTCCTCGCACTTAGACAGGTAAGAGCGGAGGCAGAGCGGCTAAAGAAGGATCGATTGCTTCCAAAAGAGAATCGCAAGATAGAAGCCGGAGATCGGCCTCCTGTGAGATAAACGTTAACCTGAAGGGCAAGTTCTGCCCGAATGGAACTGTGTGCGGATTCTTCTGACAGGCAGTCATTCTCTACAGCTTCATGTATTAGTTTGTCGCCTGATCGGAAAGCCAATTTCAACTTTGTATAGACGAAACCATGTCTGAGCGGCGATTATGTGTCGGTTCATTTTTTCGTGCAGCTTTTACGTCGAAATAGAGACAAAGACTGTTGCAAAACAATCTGACGATAACTTTCGGTGTGACTTCTCAATAAATGGCATAAGGAAGGGAAGTGGGCATGGGGGTTGAGAACAAAATTTCAAACCTGTCGAGGCGCGAATTTATCACTTCAACCGCCTCCGGCCTCATCTTGTCTGGGGTGGCGGGTACGGCCACGTTGGCGCAGAATGCCCCGAAAGCAGACGCAACACCCCGTCGACGCCTGAGAGTGCAGTTCTCTCCAGGAGGACATACGGCTCCATTGCAAATCTATGCAATGTTTGAAACTCCACTCTTCAGGGATCTGGATTCGGTTGTTTTACCGCATCCGAATGCGTTTGATTCAGTCAACTCAGATACTCCCCCTGATGTCATTGTTACTAACGACTGGCTAACCACCGAATGGCCTCAGCGCGACAAGGACAACATGGTAAAGCATCTCAACGCAGGACGAGGTCTTGTGGTGCTACATCATGCCGTGGGGACGAATGATGCCTGGCAGTGGTGGACTGAACAGGTAGTGGGCTGCCATCTATACGACACTGCTGATCCGGGCATGAAGACGCAGGCGAGACTGAAGCAATTTCCGATACAAGTGCTCACACCCGTAGGGAATCATCCTATCGTTCGAGGTATAGAGCCGTTCGAATTGCCATGGGATGAGACCTTCCCCAATATGTGGATCTCTCCGAAAGCCACTGTTCTGTTCAAAACAGATGATCCATCGTTTCGAGACCCCACTGTTGGCTGGATCGGACCACCACTGCCTAAGGGACGCGTCGTATGCTTTTCGCCCGGGCATACACGCTATGTATGTCAGGACCCGAACTTCCGGCATGTTGTGCACAACATGATTTTGTGGACCGGAGGACAGTTGGCTTAGCGCGGCAGAAGGGATGATGACGATGAATCTCAACGAGAACTTATCCACGATTTCGCGACGCCGCTTTATTGGTCTAAGTGGCGGAGCCGCCGGGCTGTTGTCCTCTGCTGCGGCTCAGAGTTTTGCTCAGAACACCTCTCAGGAGCCGACGCCATCTTATGCCGTGCCTGTACCAGGACCTGAGGGACAGACACCTAAGTTCCCTAAGACGGATCTCTGGGTTCAATTGACTACGGGGGGTAAGGCTTATCCTGCCTCTTTGCAGGAGATGTTTTTGGACCCCATGTTTCTTGGGATGAACATCTGGCCGATCGATCAGCCTGCAAGTTTCGATGCACTACTTCCCGCCTCTATACGACCGGCTCCAGCCGTTGCTCCGGTTCCGCCGCCTTCTGGGGGAAGAAGTGCGCTTGGCGGTGGTACGGAACGTCTTGAGCCAAAAGATTATCCGTGGGAACCGAGTGGCGGACGGCCGCACCCAGGGTACGACGTGATGGTGCTGAACGATCAGACGAACTGGTCCGAGACGCAGCGTGCCACAGTCGAAAAGGCTCTAAAGGCTGGGCGTGGATTGGTTCTTCTGCATCACTCGCTCGGTGACAATCAGGATTGGCCATGGTGGTATCAGGAGGTTACCGGCGGACTCTTTATTCTCTCGGATGGCAATGGGATGAAGAAGTCTACGATCGCGCCTGCGGGCAGACTCGAGATTCGCTCTGTGGGGAAGCATCCGATTCTGCGAAACGTCGATTCATTCACGCTCGAGAAGGAGCAACTCTATAGAGGGATGTGGCAGTCATCAAAGATCACTCCCTTACTGCAAACAAGTCATGCCGGAAACAACTCGACTGTTGCATGGGTAGGGGTGTATCCGACTACCAGAGTTGTGTGCATTCAACTGGGCTCCTCGCGAGAGACTCATCACGATCCTGCTTTTCGCATGTTAGTGCGCAACTCCATTTTGTGGGCTGGCGGGCGACTGATCTAACGTATGACGTGGAAGACACAATAACACTGCAAAGAGTTCCTGAGCCAGAATTATTTAGAACCGAAGTGCTCTAGCCGGGTAGCAGTGTGCCTGGATTTCCCATGTTATTTGAAGACCTGCGAGGAAAACATTTTCCTATTCGCAGGCGAAGTATTTGCAACTCCTCTCTAAATTTCTCTCGATCGTCGCCAAATAACTGCGGCATGTCATAGATTTATGGATTTTTCTATGGCACTTGCGCTTTGGGGATAAACGTGCTTGATGTCGGTGCACATGCGTCCTTGCCACCAGAGTCAACAGAAATCCTGCCCCAAAGGAGCAACTAACGCACGAATTTAAATAGAAAGCTGGGTCTATCTATGCTGACCTGCAATTGTTCTTCATTTCTCCGAAGTCTGTATGTAGCTGCCATTCTGGTTTCGTCCTCACATTGGGCACTTACTCAGGTAAGTTCAAGCGCATCGAGCGTCGAACAAACCACGGTGCCGAGCCAGTCATCCACAACCAAACTATGTCCTACAGGCCTGACCCAAACTGCAGCAGGTTGCGCAGAAGAGAGTGCCAGGCTGAGTCCCTCCACGCCAGAGACGAGCACTTACCCAAAAGAGGGTGTCGGTATAGTGAAAACCGAGATCAGGGTGGTTGCAACGCAAACCGACAGTAGCGAGGGGTTCGAGAGAAAAATCAGCCCAAAAGAGATCGAGACTTCTGCCGGAACATTCGGCGATCCGTCCCGATTCATGCAGCTGCTACCTGGAATTGTGTCGGACAACGATAAGTTCAACGACTTTATTGTCCGAGGCGGTAACTCGCAGGAGACCCTCTTTATTGTCGACAATATTGAGATGCCCTCGATCAACCAACTTGCTCTGTCTGATACGACCGGCGGTTTTGTCTCAATGATTGACAACAAGGCAATTCAGCAGATGACCTTGCACACAGATAATTACGACAGCAAATATGATCAACGACTTTCCGCAGTCGTTGAGATATCAACTACAAAAGATGCCAGAACTCTCGCGCATGCCGAAGCGGAGTTAGGGATGGCTGGAGCAGGAGGTTCCATTGAACGCCCCTGGGGTACGAACGGATCGATGTTCATCTCCGGCCGCCACAGCATTCTTAATCTTTTGACCAGCGATATCGGCATGAACGGTGTCCCGATCTATACCAACAGCTTATTTAGAGCCGACAAGCGAGTCGACGAGAGAAATAACTTTTGGGGTCTGTCTCTGACAGGAGTCGACTCGATTGATATCCATCCGAGCGCAAGGAATAGATGGGAAACGAATCCTTACGACATTGCTTATAAAGGCTGGAGAAATACGACAGGACTCAACTGGCAGCATGTCTTTTCAAACAGGTCATTCGGAGTTCTAAGTATTGCTAATTCAGAGCAATCACAGTCGTTGCGTGAAAATGCGCAACTACTAGCGGACGCAATCGTCTATGCGGAAGACACAAGGGACGGAATTACGAGAGCAAAATACGATGCGACGTTTCAGGCAAAGCCCTGGTTGACCATTACAGCTGGTGCTCGGTCAGCGGTAACCCGGACGAACTACCGGGTTGATCAACCACTGGGACTTCAGAATCCATATAGCGAGAATGCGGCACCCACAAATGCAATGTCGCTCAACCGCAATTTTTCTGTATTTTCCTCAGCAGAGTATAGTCAGGCTGCATTCCTGCTCCCACGAGGAATGAAAGTGGTCGTTGGTCAGCGGCTTTCGCAGTGGGCAATTTTGGGAAGCAAGGCATGGACTCCGAAGGCTATGTTCATGATGCCGATCTTCGGCAGAGTGGCGCACGTCGGCTATGCCGAATACGCACAACTCCCCCCCTCACTCTATATTCTTGCTTTCAACAACCAGGCTTCGCTGCAGCCGATTCGGTCGCAGCATATAACTGGTGGATTCGAAGCCGTGCACTTTCAACGCATGCGGCTTACGATTGAGGCTTATCAAAAGCGCTACTTCAACTATCCGGTTGCTGTTAACTTCCCACAACTTTCGTTGGCGAATATTACAAATACCTTCGGCCAGGCTTTTCTCATGTTTCCTATGACCAGCAAGGGACAGGGAGTGGCCCGAGGTGTCGAACTTGGATTTGATTGCAAGCTGGCTTCCAGATTCAGTCTCACCAGTGCTGTGACCTATTCAAGAAGCTGGTATTCAGGACTGGATGGGGTGCTTCGTCGAGGCAGTTTCGATCTTCCTTTCGTGGCCAACATCGCTGGAAATATGCGTCTGGGTAAAACCATGATCATGTCATCCCGATACAGTGTGGCTTCGGGGAAGCCCTACACACCGGACAATCTTCTTCTTAGTACAGCGCAGAATCGAGACGTTTACGATCTTTCGAAGATCAATGCGTCGCGAGCGGCAGCATATAGTCGACTGGATTTTCGCCTGGAACAGAGTCATCCCTTCAAAGGCGGACTGTTCACCTGGCATATTGGTCTACAGAATGCGTTGGGAGCAAGCAACTTTTACTCCTACGAATGGCGGCCACGCGCAAGAGGTGCCGGTGTCCTTGCTCAGGAACAGATGCCGAGATTTCCGGACGGAGGATTTAAATATGCCTTTTGATGGGATAGAAGCGATAGCTTGATGACAATCGATGATTGTCTTTCCCGCAAGTGGATAGCATCCTGTCTTAGATTTAGATGTTGTCTAAGACAGGATGCGAGATGTAACGAGTCATTGTAGAGAAAGCTCATCAGGGATGCGACTGAATGAGTTGGGCTAACTTGAGCCTTCCGGTTTTGCTTATTTTAATTTTCTGTCCATCAAGAAGAACGACCGTGCCTTCATCTGGCCCTTCTCGATAGATCTCGCGAACGTGATTTAAATTCACGATTGCAGAGCGATGCACGCGCAGGAAGGTGTCGGGGTCGAGTTTCGTCGCAAATTCCGTTATTGATTCGCGGAGCATATACGTCCTCCCGTTCACATGCAGACCGCTGTAATAGTCGGCGGCTTCGATCCACTCAATCGAGCTTGTCGGCAGCAGGAGTTCTTTGATCCCGTCCTTCACTAGAATCCTACTCAGATATTGTTTTGGTGCTTCCGTGAAGTTTTGCATCTCACGCAGGGCCGTAACAAATTGCGATTGAGTGAGAAGGGCGGCCTTAGCCTCAAGTGCTTTCCGCACGCGGCTCAAAGTTTGCTTGAGACGCTGCGGTTCTATCGGCTTGGTGAGATAATCGATCGCTTCGATCTCGAATGCTCGAACGGCATGCTCCTGATATGCGGTTACAAAGACAGTCGCAGGCATGCCCAGCATTCCGAGCTCCTCGACGACCTCGAGACCGCTGCGCTCCGGCATTTGAATATCTAAGAACAGTAGATCAACGGGAGCAGATCTCAGATAGGCCAGAACGTCTGTTCCATTTCCGCACTCTCCAATGATGTCGAGATCTTCTTCCTCACGCAACAACAACTTCAACCGTTCCCGAGCTAACGGTTCATCATCCACAATCAGCGTACGAAGGCTCATATCGCAGCCCGTTCGAACGGAATCTGAATTGTGACTTCGAAACCGCCTGTGGCGAGTGCGGTCGCAGAGAAATCGTGCTCGCCTGGGTAGAAATGCGCGAGACGATCTCTCGTATTTTGTATTCCAATCCCGTGTCCCTTTGTCGCTGCAGCGGTCCCTGCGTTTCCTGTATCGCGAATCTGCATCCAGAGACGATCTCCAACTCTCTTGATGTGAGTCTCGATCGTCCCTCCCCTTGCGGTTGGAGCGATACCATGTTGCACCGCATTCTCCACGATAGGCTGCAGCAGAAAGCAGGGCACGAGGCCTTCGAGAGCTTCCTCTGTTGCCACGATTGTCACTTGAAGCCTATCGGAGAAACGAACCTGCTGGATCGCCAGATAACTTTCAATTACTCGCAGCTCTTCAGTAAAGGGAACCTTCTCCGGAGTTCGCCGCCGTAGCGTGGTCCGTAAGATGGTATTGAGGTGGGCAAGTGTCTCTGACGCTTCGCGATTTTTTCCGAGTTCAACAAGGCTCGTCACAGCGTTGAGGGTATTGAAGAGAAAGTGCGGCTCCATCTGCGACTGCAATGCCTGGAGCTGAGCCGCCGAAAGCTGTCGTTGTAACTCAGATGACTTAAGAGCGTCTCGTTGAACCCTTATCTGAAATAGTGCGATACCGACGACACCCACAACGCAGATGTAGATCAACAGTTCAAGGCCAAATCGGTTGAGATTGAGAAGGGATAACCATACGGAGAGTGCAGTGCCGTGTTGTTTCCAGTTTTCTACCGTAAAGCCAAGGCTTCCCAATAAGAGCAGATGAACAAGTCCAAGCGCGGGGGCTGCCAGGATGTGAGTGGCAATTGCCTTAGGAGAAAAACCGGAGAGAAAAGAAATGCGCCGGCTGAGAGTCCAGAGAAGACTCACGATGCAACCCCACCACTCCCAGAGCACGATGCCATAGAGCAGCGAGGGGAGGTGAGTGATCGAATGGCACTCGCTTGCGGTCGCAAGTGCAAGGGCAGTTGCGACGGAAAAGATGACCAGATGAGCGTTCACTAACCAAACCCTGGCGTGACGCTCGCGCTTAGATGGTAGCTCGCCCAGAAACTCGGCTGGTGTGGTTTCCCACGTCTGATGAACTGCTCTCATGGCGGTCCTCTTTTCTAATTGCCTGTTCTTCGCCTGCCTCCGGGTTTGTAAATCCGTGATCTTCATTTTATCCCTGCCTAAAATGAGAAGCGCGCTCCGAACTCAATCCTTCGCGCGGCCTCAGCAAGAGTTGGTTGTCCCAGCGTGGGTGAGAGAATGGAGCTTACTCCCGTGATATTGGTATGGTTAAGTACATTGGCGCTACGGGCGTTCAGTGTGAGTGTCCGCAGATGATCGGTGTTTTTTGGATTGAAAACGAAGGCGCGACTCAGGTTTGTGTCCAGATGAAACCGAGCGGGTAAAGTACCTGCATTCCGAGGCAGATTTCCGTTGATAGCATTTATCGTCAGAATCCCGTACGCCGTCTGATAAATTCCTGCACCGGTGGCTAAAGCATAGGCAGGGCGGTCGTTGAAGATTCCATCTCCATTAGCGTCCGTTCCTGTAGTGATGTTGTATGCACCACCACTGGTGCCATCAAGCTGAGCCGACCACTGAAGCTTATAAGGCAGATAGACGCTTCCGAAGAAAGACCCGGCGTTGGCCTGCACCCAGTCCGCGCGTGACGATTCCCCCTTGTCGCTGTAGCTGGATTGTGGGCTTCCCAGGGGATCCCCACCATCCGATTTGAAATTCACATGGCGATAGCTGAAATGAAGATCAAAGCGTTTGTAGCTGTGCTGGTCCAGCGACATCGAAACCAGATTTCCGGCCAGGTGCCCAGCATTCTGGTATTGCAGGATATTTTCATTCGGGGCGAACGGTCTAGGAGCGAGGAGCGCAGCAATCGGGTCCGGTGCGATGCCGACGCTGCTCCCCACCATAGGAGCATTAATATTGCGGACGCGTAGACGGTTCCAGTCCTCGCCCCAATAGAAGTTCACGCGAGCATGCCACTGGTGAGGAAACTCATGTTCGGCGTTGACGTAGACCGTTAGCACCGACTTCTGCACCATGGAGCGGGGAAACTCTCGAACTGTGTTGACTGCGATCGAGTTCGCTGTGGGTATCAGAGGGGCAGTGTAGTTCGGCGAGTAGACCGTCGTTTGTTGCTGACGAACACCATCGGTGCGATATACATCCGAAATCACTGCTGTGCTATTGGGGTCGTGGAAGATGCCGGAACGCACGTGGAATACCCATGTCGACTTTTTATCGACGGCCCATCCGAAACCGAGTCGAGGCTCAAAGCTCAGAAAGCTGTTGGGTGAGGTCTGCAGCGAATAACGCAAACCGGTAGACATCGTCAGCCGGGGCGCAAGCTGAATATTGTCCTGAGCAAAGAGCGCAGGTCGCCATTGCGTAAGTGGAACAACCGGATTGCCGGTGTTCAACTGGTATGTCGTCGGAGCGCCGCCCGGAAGATTCTGCAATGCGCGTTCGTACTGTTGAAGACCATCGATGCTCGTCGTCCGTCCAGTGGGCTTGCCGCTAGCATCCAATTGCGGCGCACTGCCGCCACCGAACACAAAGGCGCCATTGAAGGTATCCGGGTCATAGTTATGCAGAAAGACCGTCAGAGACTGAAGACCTGCCTTAAACGTGTGCCTGCCGCGCGTGAGAACGAAGTCATCATCTACTTCGAGATCGCGCTCTCGTGTATTCAGGTCTCCCGCAGTCGATCCCCCACGAGTAAAGTATCCGGCCACCTGCAGAGCTGGCAGAGTCGAGTTGGGAGTCTGCGATGTTCGCTTCCAGCTATAGCCGATTCGAGTTTCGTGCAGCAGGTTTGCACCGAAGGTCTGAGTGTTACCAAGTCTCAGGTCATACTCGCTCGTCAACCCTGTGTATCCTGCTTCGGGTAGAACGAATCCCCCTACGCCTTGGTTTCCCTGCGTCCTGACGTTGGCTGCAAACGAGATCGTGGCGGTGTCGTTCGCGCTCAGCTGCCATCCGGTTCTGGCCGATGCGATCCAGAGTCGTTGAGAGGCAGGCACTGTTTGTTGGAGTGGCATCGCGATGCCGTTGTCTCCAGGAACCTTGGCGTTCACAACGTTGAATTCGTCGATGTCGCGCTTCTCGAGCGCTAATGAATAGTCGGCCCTTTTCGGTAGCATTGCCCCGCTCAACTCGAAGCCATATCTACGCTTTCCTGCCGGAGTCGCAGTTAGTGAGAATGGATCGGTCGCATTCAGGACCCCGGTACTGCCCGTGAAGAACACGGCACCATGCAAGGTCGACATTCCTGGCTTGGTGATAATTTCGATCAATCCCCCGCCATAGGGAGGCCATTGGTACTCTGCTGAGAAAAGATCCGGATTGATGCGGATAGATGCAATTGAGCCCTTCGGCGGCAAGGCGCTGGGGTTCTGAAATCCATCGACTGTTATGTGAGCATTGCTTGGATCGCCTCCTGACTCGGCCGCAAGAACCTGAAGTTGACGGATGAAGTCGTCGGGATCGTCGGCAAGTTGTTGGATCTGCTGTGTGTTCAGAGCCACAGTATTGGATCCCTGGTCGCTGTCGATCTCATTGCTCTGTGCGTCTACCTGTACGTTAGTTTCGACGGCGGCCAGAGAAAGCTGCACATTCAATCTCGAAATCTCACCGGCTTGGACAGAGATGTTCTTCGAGATAGCTGCAAAACCCTCTGCTTCGATATGGAGCGTAAGTTGACCTGGAGAGACGCATGCCAGAACGTATCGTCCCGCTGCATCACTGAGGGCGCTTGTCGTATTGGAAACCTGGATATGTGCACCGAGTATGATGGCTCCGCTTGGATCTGTAACAGTGCCTTCGATGCGAGCTCCCGTTGCGCAATCGCTCTGAGCAAATCCCAGGCACGGAACCAGCGATACACCCAAGAAGACGATTGTTCTCGATAGTAAGTGCACGTCGGCGCCTCCGGATACAGTGTTCCGGGGCGCCTCGTTTGACTCCAGCAACTTGCAGGGAATGGATTACGTTATGCAGGGAACGTTCCACTTGTCCGGGGAAGGTTTTCTCCGGAGGCAGCGAACTTTAAAGATCGATATTTGAAGAGAAGGATTTATCTCAGTGTTAGATCGATTCCCTGAGATGGAGCAGGCAGTGTCGCGGCCCAAGCTTTGCCGACCTGATCGAGTTTCAGCAGCACCGACGTTGAAGTCAGCTCTTTGCTCGTTGGAGTCCATCCGTGGACTTCCACGCGCAACTGTTTCCACCATGGTTTGAAGCTGCCCTCAGGTTCTCCAATGTGAATCGCCAGCGAGCTATCAGGGTTGAGCGTGCAGGTGAAGTGTTGACGGAAATATTGTCCGGTGCGGAAGGTGAAGGTCTTGCCATCATCCTGGTAGATGTCCCCATGGCAGTTCTCTCCGGGGTAGACGCGGAGGGTAAGAGGCCCATTAGGAACTTCTTCCGTGCTCTGGGTGAGAGGAGAGACAGGCAGAATTGTTCCTTCGCGGACATAGACAGGAAGATCCGCAAGCGTTGGCTTGATCATGATGGGCTTACTTGGTTGTTTAGCATCACGTTGTTCGAGATCGCGGGAGGTCGTTTGTTCCCGGCGGTCGAGGCGGTCGCCAGTCCAGTAGTCGTACCAGATCCCCGGTGGCAGATGGATTTCGTAGGGAGCGACCTCTTCAGGGGAAGGATTAGGGGCGATCAGAAGGTCGGGACCAAAGAGGAATTCGCTGCTGTTGGCATCGAGGTCGATAGGGTGGCCGTCGGTCGTGGCGTGGGGAAATTCGAGAAAGAGCGGACGGATGATGGGGATGCCGGTCCGGGAGGTCTCTTCGGCGACGGTATAGAGGTAAGGCATGAGGTGGTAGCGTTCCTCGATATAGCGGCGGCGGATAGCTTCGTGTTCGGGCCCGTCGACCCACGGTTCATGGTCGCGGGTTCCTTTCGCAGCATGATCGCGGTCGATAGGCTGGAAGGCGGAGACCTCTAGCCATTTGGTGAGAAGATCCGGTGGGGGAGAACCAGCGAAGCCGCCCACATCAGCGCCACTCATGCTGAAGCCGCTCAACCCAAGGTTGAGAAGTTGTGGAGTGGCCATGCGGAGATGATTCCAGGTAGAGCTGTTATCGCCGGTCCAGGTAGCAGCGTATCGTTGGCCTCCAGCATAGCTGGCGCGGGTAAGGACGAAGGGGCGTTCGGTTGGGACGAGAGAGAGAAGACCGTCGTAGGTAGCACGGGAGTTCTCCATGCCGTAGACATTGTGGATCTCAAGATGAGTGGCGGTGCGAGGTTTAAAGCCAGTCCCTTCGATACGGTGCTGCACGTCATCCGGCATCGTCTTGGTCGGATAGGTGAACACGGCAGGCTCGTTCATGTCGTTCCAGAAACCGGCAACTCCATCGTGGACGAAATCTTTGTAGAGCGTGCCCCACCACTGACGGGAGGTGTCCTGGGTGAAGTCAGGGAAGACCGAGGGCCCCGGCCATACTGGTCCGACGTAAGTGCTTCCGTCAGGATTTTTGACGAAGTGATCGCCTTCAGTCCCAGTGTCGTAGGGGGCGTAACCCGAATTGGGAAGTTTGGCGATGTGAAGATCGGTGATAGCTACGACATGGAAATGTTGCTGGGCCAGGTCATGAATCATCTGGGAAAACCTGGGGAATTTAGCGGTATCCACGGTGAAAGGGCGGTTGTTCTGCTGATAGTCGATGTCGAGATAAAGGGCATCGGCAGGAATGTGATCGGCGCGAAGCCGATTGGCAATCTCGCGAACTTTCGACTCGGGGACGTAGCTGTAACGAGACTGTTGAAAACCTAACGACCACAGAGGAGGCAAAGGCGTGGGACCGGTGAGCCATGCATAGGATTCAACGACCTTCTTTGGCTCGGGGCCGTAGAGCAGGTAGTAGTCGACCGGACCACCGAGTGCTCCGAAAGAGTATTCGTCAGGAGATTTTTTGCCAAAGTCGAAGTTTGTGCGGAAGGTGTTGTCGAAGAAGACTCCGAGAGCGTGAGCGGCACGGTAGTCGATAAAAAAAGGAATGCTCTTATAGATAGGGTCTGTGGATTCCTGAAAGCCGAAGGAGTCGGTGTTCCACATGACGAATGACTGACCAGCGCGGTCGAGCGGTCCGGGTTTATCGCCGAGACCGAAGAAGTGAGCATCCGAAGATTTCTTTTTTCGAACTTCGAAGCCGGACCCGTCCCAGCGGATGGGAGAGGCATCCTGTTGAAGGATGTTTCCTGCAAGGTCAGCGACGGTAATTCGAAGGTTAGAGTCGATGGTCGCGTGGAGGGTGGCAGTGCGGAAGCCGACACCCTCAGGGTCGGGAGTGACGTTAGTGCTGGAGGTGCGGGCCTCTGGAAGAACAGCCCAGGAGGCATCCTCGGGGAGACTACCTGAATGAGTGGCTCGAATGCGAAGGACATCGTCGCGAAGGGCAGTGATGCGAAGAGTCGTTCCCTCGGAGGTGACTTCGACTCCATTGGAGAGATTCTGATGTTGGATACCTGCCTGGGCTTGGGCTGAGGTCGCGGAGGGTGCGAAAGAGAGGCCAAAGGAGAGCAGCGCAGTCAGGCGGAGAAAGCTCATTGTGCAAATGAACTGTATTGAGACAGGTCGTCGCAATGCAAAGACAACCTTTTGTGCTTCAATTCTGGGTTAACTAATAAATCGTTTGTAATGAATGAGAAAGAAAAGGAGATGAATTGGTCTCAGTGCCAGGATGAGGGGTAAAGCGTGGAATTACTTGCCATCAAGGTCGAGAGAGTAAAGATTTGCAGTAGAAGATCGGGACCGGACGAGCGGAATATTCTCGGGGGTGATCCCGCAGAAGAAGTAGTCCGCAGTTTCGCTTGAGCGAAAGCTGGCAAGATCGGCGACCTGTTGAAGTTGGCCGCCAGGAACTTCGACCCGATAGATAGGTTGGGTCGGCGACATAAACGCATGTATATAGATAGCCTTGCTATCTGAGCTCCATACCGGGTCGGCCACGCTGGTGTCTGCCAGCAGACGCCACGTGCGGGTCGTTACATCGAAGAGCATGAGGCGGCGCTGGTCGAGGGAGATGGCAGCAATGTAGCGGCCATCAGGGGACCAGCGGGGACTGAAGAGACCTTCGGACTCTGGAACGGGAGTGACAGTGTGAGTTCGGAGATCGAGTATCTGGATAGCCCGCGATCCGCTCTCTTTGCCCATAAGATCGGGAACCCGGCCGAAGACGAGGGACTGACCATCGGAGGACCAGTCAGGATCAGCGGCATTGCGGTTCTCATGCAGCAGGGCCTGTGGGCTGCCTCCTTCGGCAGGAACGGAGTAGAGCTGCCAGGCCTTGCCGGG
>Ga0255336_101501_pt1 | contig 16265 bp, 12 predicted proteins | sample MeOH1_35cm_T3_17_FD_189102 | JGI IMG/M metagenome (GOLD analysis project Ga0255336, IMG submission 189102) | Sandy soil microbial communities from University of British Columbia, Vancouver, Canada - MeOH1_35cm_T3_179 | ecosystem: Engineered > Artificial ecosystem > Sand microcosm > Unclassified ...
AGAAGCAGAAGCAGAAGCAGAGATCTCCGCTGAACACAATGAGCCTGAAAATACTTGGGACATGGACTGGGAGGAATATTTTCAGAGACAGGAAGAGCGAATAACCCGGGAATATGAACCGGATTCCTCCCAAATGAGACGGTTAGAGCCCTTTGTTGCCACCGCTCCTTCTTTACAGGAGTATTTACTCGAGCAGCTTCATGTCCAAAAAAATCCAATTTCTTTAAACCATATCGAGTATATCATTGGTAACTTGGATGATAATGGTTACCTAGAACTCTCGCTCGAAGAGATTGCTCGGGAACAAGGCATTTCCCTGGAACGTGCGGAACAGGCTCTGGCTGTCGTCCAAGCCCTCGATCCGGCAGGAGTGGGGGCACGCAGTTTGGAAGAATGTTTAAGACTTCAGCTCCCCTTGATTCCGGATGCTCCTGCCGAAATGCCAGAATTTCTCGGCCACTTGGAGGATCTAGCGGCTGGACGTTTACAGCGAATTGCCACTCAGATGAAAATCTCGACCTCCGAAGTTCAGCTCCTTGGGGACTGGGTGCGTAAGCTCGATCCAAAGCCTGGTCGAAGTTTTTCGGGAGCGGACGAAGTCCGTTATATCGTGCCCGATGTTGTGGTCGAAGAGATTGAGGGAGAATTCATCATTTTAGTCAACGATATTACTGTTCCACGGCTGGGAATCAATCAAGCCTATCGTACAGCCTTAAGCCAGAATAAGGAGAATGAGACACGGAAGTTTGTGGAGCAGAAACTCAATTCTGCTGCTTGGTTAATTCGCAGTATTGAACAGCGGCGGACGACAATTTATAAAGTAGCTAATGCGCTTGTACAACGACAAGAGGGATTCTTGCGCCGAGGAATACGTTACTTACACCCCTTGACACTGAAGGATATTGCTGATGAAATCGGGGTTCATGAATCCACAGTGAGTCGCGCTACCGCCAATAAATACGTGCAGACTCCACGAGGAATTTTTGAGTTTAAGTTTTTCTTTGCCTCAGGCATAAAAAATGAACCCGGTGTAACGACTGAGGGAATTAAGCAAGCATTAAAGAGTTTAATTGCCGGGGAGGATTCGCAAGCTCCTTATTCAGATCAGAAACTATCTGAGTTATTGAAGGCGAAGGAAATGGAGATTTCCCGTCGTACCGTTGCGAAATATCGGGATGAATTAGGAATTCCATCAACAGCGTTGAGAAAGAGATACTAATGATTATGAAAGAATCAAGATTTAAGCAAGCTTTATTGGAACGGCGAATTGTACCGGCTGTTAAACATATCGAGGATATGGCAGAGGTCTTAAATATTCCTTGGGTAACCGTGATCATCCTGTTGGGTGGGGATATTAACCGTTTAGAAGAGGTGCTGGCACTCAGGAATCGTTATCCGGATAAATATCTTTTGGTCCATATCGACCTCATTGATGGGATTGGCAAAGATGAGGCTGGAATCCGGTACCTTAAACGGATGGGGCTAGATGGGATTGTTTCGGTGAAGTGGCAACTCCTTCATTATGCCAAAAAAAATCAGATGCTCACCGACCAGCGCTTGTTTCTGGTTGATTCCGAGGCGATTCGCACGGGGCTTAAAATCATTAAAAAAGTTACACCGGATGCCATTGAGATCCTCCCGGCAACCGTTCCTAAATTTGTGATTGACGAATTTCACAGGGTTACGGATTTAAGTATTCTCGGCGGAGGTTTACTTCGGACCGAACAGGATGTTCGATCGGCTTTAGCGAATGGCTTGTCAGCGGTAACAGCCAGCCATCGAAGTTTGTGGAACTTAGCTTTGACGGAATAAACGTTTAAGCGTAAAATAGAGAAGAAAGTTCACAGAATGAATAGAGTCTGGGGCAATGAGTGAGTCTAAGTTTGATAAAGAATTGGCTTAGAGAAGTAGAGAAGCCACTGAAGGAAGCGTTTAAACGAGCGGTTCTTTCAGTGGCTTTATATTTTACTAACAGAAAGTATAAATTTTCGGCAGATAGCATAAGTGCAACCAGCGGTTTCGCTTTCCTACGATGAATGCGGTTAAGTTCGGCAGGATAAGGCGACTAAGGCCACCGCTTTGGCGCTGACCAAGTCTTCTATATCGCAAAGCTAGGCGAAAGCCGGGTTTTCTTTATTACTGGAAATATGAAAGTCGTTGGAAACGATAGGAGGAACGGCGATGTTAGCGTATTCAACCCAAGTTGTCATTGTGGGAGGAGGAGCGACTGGTGTTGGGATTCTTCGGGATTTGAGCATGCGTGGGATTTCGGCCCTGCTCTTTGAACAAGGTGACTTGGCGCACGGCACGAGTTCTCGGTTTCACGGATTACTGCACAGTGGAGCACGCTATGTGGTGAAGGATCCGGTCGCTGCTACTGAGTGCATTAAGGAAAATCTAATTCTCAAAAAAATTGCTGCGAATTGTATTGCTGATACGGGAGGCTGGTTCGTCCAGATGAAAGAGGATGATCCTGATTTTGTTGAACGTTGGTTAGCAGGCTGTGCAGCTTCCGGGATTCCGGTGCAGGAGATATCTGTAGAGGAAGCACGTTCCCGAGAGCCTTTATTAAATTCTGAGACGGTACGTGTTTTTGAAGTGCCTGATGCAGCAGTGGACGGGTTTAAGATTATCTGGGGGAATGCTCACTCGGCTCAGCGTTATGGAGGACAATATAAGATCTATCATCAAGTGACACAGCTTCTCCGCGAAGGGGATCAAATTACAGGAATCCTCGGAATCGACCACGTCACAGGGGAGAAATTTAAAGCGAAAGGCGATGTTGTGGTGAATGCAGCCGGAGCCTGGGCTTCTCAGATAGCAGGATCAGCCGGGATTCCCCTTGAGGTAATTTGTGATAAAGGAACACTGCTCGCATTTAATCATCGACTTTTCAATCGAGTCATCAATCGTTTGCGGACACCAGGGGATGGTGATATTTTTGTCCCGCATGAGACGATAACGATCCTGGGTACGACCTCGGAGATTATCGATTCTCCTCAGAGAAACCAACCTTCAGATGCTGAAGTGAGAAGACTGATGGACCTCGGAACTCAACTACTTCCAAGGTTAGCTGAGCAGCGGGTGCTTCGGGCGTTTTCTGGGGTAAGACCGTTACACCGAGAGGATCAGGAGGTTCCCGGGTCAGAAGAGGTTGGGCGCGAGGTGAGCCGAAATTTTGCCCTCATTGATCATGAAGTACAGGACGGAGTCCATGGATTCATAAGTATTGTCGGAGGAAAGTTCACAACCTACCGACTGATGGCTGAGAAGGTTGCGGATTGGGTAGCCGAGAAGCTGGGGAATCAGGTGCCTTGTCGGACGGCGGAGGAAAGTCTGGTTCCAGCAATAACCGAAGCTCTCAGGGCTAGAGCGTTCCAGCTCCTGCCGTTGGGTGCAACTGATAAAATGCTGGAGCGACTTGGCGAGTGGGCACCGCTCGTGCTTGACCAAATTGAAGCAAATCCAGCGAAGGGGCAAATGCTTTGTGAGTGCGAACTGGTGAGTGTGGCTGAGGTTGAACACGCTGTGACGGATGCGGATACGCACAGTTTATCAGATATCCGGCGCAAAACTCGTTTGGGGATGGGAACTTGCCAGGGTGCCTTTTGCAGCTATCGGGCTTTGCCTCTGCTGTGGCAAGAAGAAGAAAAATATAGCTCGTTAAAGGATCAGTTAATCGAGTTTTTGAATCAACGTTGGAAGGGAATTCGACCTGTTTTATGGGGGCAGCAGTTACGCGAGACGGAATTGACTCGGGCGGTTTATTCCGGAATTTTACGGCTTGGGGATTCAAAAAAAGCTTAGCAGGGGATTATGGAGGTATTGGAGATGTGGGATGGGGTAATCATCGGCGGGGGTCTAGCAGGTCTAGTAGCTGGCATTCGAGCCTCGGAACGTGGCAAAAAACTGATGCTGGTTGCCGAAGGAACAGGAAGTCTCACTTATAGCTCGGGGGCGTTGGATATTGGGGCCATCGATCTGTTGCAACGAAGTGAGAAACATCCATATGCTCTTTTACAAGAGAAGAGCATTCGTGACGGACTTGCTTATTTCCAGACTCTTTTTCCAGAGTATCGAGAAAATGCGGAAAAACCTCCGCTCGTACTTACTCCCTTGGGTTCCTGCAGAACGGGCGGACTTGCTCCAGCAGGACTGATAGCCGACAGGTTAAGCCAGGTCCGGAATATTGTCCTTATGGCACCTAAGGGTATGAAAGACTTTTTTGCATCGGTTGTGAAAGCAAATTTGGAGAAGGAATTTTGCCAAAGTACAGTACGAATTTATCCCTTCCAGGTCTCCGCCTTTGCTTCGTGGTATCAAGTTGGCAGGCCAGTGAATGGCATCGAATATGCCCGCTTTTGGCGGACGGAAACCGGGATGCAAGAGCTAGGTCGCTTGCTCGGCGAGCTGACTCAAGATATTGAGGGGAGCAGCGTTGCTGTGGTCTTTCCAGGCTTAACCCGTGTCTTTTCTGAATCTTTGCAAAAACTTCTAGCTCAGTTCCCCTTTCCTGTGGTGGAAATGACCGATATGTCTCCCGCTTTTGGGGGGGATATCCTACACGAAGCTTTGAAACGGAAATTCAAGGAACTTGGCGGGGAAATGATGATCGGAAGCGGAGTTTGGCAGGCCGATTGCGAAGGGAAAACCTGTCAGCAAGTTCGCGTAAAAAGCAAGGGAAGAGACAGTATTTTAAAGGCAAAGGAATTCATTCTGGCAACGGGTGGAGTTTTTGGCGGCGGAGTCGAAGTCACTCCAACCGGAGCGCAGGAAAAGGTCTTGAAAATTCCTCTCTTCCTGCCATCAGAGTGGACTCAGGCTCAGTTTCTAAGAGAACAACCCTACGCACGCCTCGGGGTTGAGGTCGATGCAGCGCTTCGTCCGCTCGATCCTCAAAGCGGAGAGCTCATCTTCAAAAATGTTCGAGTTGTTGGACGGATGCTCGCCCATTGGGACCCCTGGGTGGAATTCTGTGGAGGAGGAGTTTCGGTGGCGACAGGGTGGTTAGCCGGGGAAACTCTTTAGACGGAAAAAAAGAAAGGATGCAGCGGTCAATGGAACATTTATTAAAATTAGAGCAGGAAAGAGATCTGACACTCGATGATTGTATCAAGTGTAGCGCCTGTTCAGCCCAATGTCCGGTTGCTGCCGTTTATCCCCTCTTCCCAGGCCCCAAAAGTGTCGGACCGGATATGGAGCGACTGCGGTTAGAGGGCGTTCGACTGGATACCTCGATCTTGAGTTTTTGTTCCAATTGTAAAACCTGTGAGGTAACCTGCCCTTCAGACGTAAAGATCACTGAGATGATTCTGGGTGCGCGGCAGGCAGCTGTTAAAGCAAAAAATGTATCTTCCCGACATAAGCTGAGAGATGCTATGCTCGGGCGCGCTGAGTATTTGGGGATCTTAGGAACGATCTCGCCGGGACTGACGAACGGGATTCTCGGAATTTCTTCGGTGCGCTGGCTGATGGAAAGATCACTCGGGATAAGTCAGTTAGCGCCTCTTCCCAAATATCAGCCTCGGTTCAAAGGCTTACGCAAGTCGAGCGCTGTTTCAGGCTTAACTCAGAGCCTGAAGCAGGAGCCTCCCTCCCGTAAAAGGGTTGTTTATTTCCCCGGATGTTTCATCAACTATAATGATCCGCAAACAGGGGAAGCCGTGGTCAAAGTCCTCGAACATAACGGGTATGAGGTGATCCTTCCGCCGTTTCATTGCTGTGGCGTCCCCCTGCAGGCGAATGGGAATTTCAAAGGAGCAGAAGATAATGCGAAAAAGAATCTTGCGCTCCTGGCTCCGTATTTGCAAGAGGGACTTCCGGTTGTCGCCTCCTGCACAAGCTGTGGGTTGGCCTTGCGCGAAGAGTATCCTCACGTGAAAGCTGAGGGTGCTGAACGAATCGGGCTTCAGACCTATGATTTGTTTGAATTTCTTTGGGAATTGCATAAACGAGGTGAGCTTCAGGAAGATTTTCATGAAGTTCCGCGGTCTCTTGGTTACCATCCACCGTGTCATTTGAAGGCTCAAGGGATTGGTACTCCCTCGGTGCGTCTCTTAAGGCTAATTCCCGGAGTTACAATTGACGATCTGGATGCAGGTTGCTGCGGACTTTCCGGCAGTTTTGAATTTAAGGAAGAAAAATATCCTCTTGCTATGCAGATTGGCAGTCATCTTTTTAAGCGTGCGCAAGAGGGGGTTGCTCAAGGAAAGTTTGAGCGTCTGATCACCGAGTGCGGCGGGTGTAAGGTTCAGATTGAACATGGATCGGGTGTGAAGGCAGAACATCCGATATGGGTGATGATGGAAGCATATGGATTATCTGACATTAGATTATCTGATAAATAAGTAAATTCAGGTATTGCCAAATTCTTGGAAAACCAATAATAAAGGCTAGAGTTAAAGAGAAGCCGCAAACAGATCTGTTTATTAAAACAGATTGTTTGCGGCTTTTATTTTTTCTCATACTAACAGAAAGTATAAGTTTTGGGCAGATAGCATAAGTGCAACTAAGGCTTCCGCCTACGCTAGAGGCTTGGCGCAAGCCAAGTTTTCTTTATCACTTGTATAGAATATAAGTGATTTGGCATTTGGATTCTACCTATAGATTACAGAGGGGTGAGTAGGATGGCGATTTTTCGGACCACTGGATTATGACCGGGTACTGTTAAAAATCAGTGCTATGACGGTAACCCTCGCAGGTTCTGTGCGGCGAAATCTTACTCAAGACTTTATCCACACTGGAAAGCCCGGATTAACAGGAGAATTGGCGAATTCTTGACAGCCAGATTGATCAGATTCGAGACCGGAATGTGGACCGGATCGCGGATTATGCGTGTGACATTGCCGAGTTGAGCGAACTGCTTCCAGAAGGGGATAGATCTCCAGAAATTCTGCACATGGGCAAACATCTTCTCAGTATGTATAACTATGTTTTAAGTGTGCTGAGAGAAGAACAAGAGATGATCATCGATCTGAATGATGAAGATGATCGTTTGGGGGCTGAACCCTTTTTAGCGATTGTCGTGGGTTTAGTTTTAACAACGATGATTCAAAGCAGTACAGCCGTCTTTGCAATTATGATGTCGCGGGTGAGCAGCTCTTGGGGTTGTCTGCGGTAGTCCCTTTGGTTCTTAGAGCGAAGCATGGACTGGAAAGATCTTTAACAAAACCCTTACATTGGATTAATTTGGTCTTATCAAAAGTAGAGTAAAATGATGACTAGGATTAGACTCGCTGGAATTAACCGTTATTTGTTTTGTAGGAGGCTTGGTATGAAAATCTTAGGGCACCGGGGTGCAGCAGGGACGGCTCCGGAGAACACACTCTTTTCTTTTGCGAAAGGGTTAGCTTATGGTGTAGATGGTTTCGAGTTTGATGTTCAGCTTTCACGGGATGGGGCGGTGGTGATCTGTCATGATGAACGGGTTGACCGAACGAGTGATGGAGTGGGCTGGGTAAAAGATTTTACTTTGAAGGAACTAAAAGCCTTGAATTTCGGTGTGCGTTTCGGAATCCAAGCCGAGCTCCCGACGTTCGAAGAGCTCTTAGAATTGCTGAAAGGAAAACCGCTTCTTCTCAATGTCGAAATTAAGACGGGCTTGTTCGATTATCCGGGGATTGTGGACAAGGTTATTCAGCTCCTGAGTACCTACCAAGTCCTTCCGCAAAGCATTGTTTCTTCGTTCGAACACAAGACCGTGGTTGAAGTGATTCAGCACTTTCCTGGAGTGCAGACCGGTCTGCTTTACGCCTCAGGGCTCATTAATCCCTGGGATTACGCGCAAAGACTGGGGGCCAATCATCTGCACCCCCATTTCGCTTTTGTGACACCAGACTTGGTGAGGCAGAGTCACGCCCAGGGTATTGGAGTGAATACCTGGACAGTGGATGAACCTTGGGCGATGGAAAGGGTGGTCCAAGCTGGAGTGGATGTCGTGATTTCGAATTTTCCGGAGCGGTTTATCCGCTGATGTTCAAAGGCGAAAAGGAAGGTGTTATCTTTTAATGCACCCCAAGAAATCCTGGAAAGAGTTTTTTACAGCTTTGCTCTATTTGAGTCCGTCTTTATTAATTTTTATGATCTTCATCTTCTATCCTATGGTCAAAACGGTGTATCTCAGTTTATATTTGACGAATCCTCACGGGGATGCAGTGGTGTGGAAGGGCTTACAGAATTATATCGTTTTGTTTTCTTCTGAAACGTTTCGCAAGAGCCTGGTTGCGAGCTTACTCTTTGTTTTGTACACTGTCCCTGAGACGATTGTTCTAGGCTTAGCGTTCGCAGTCTCAGCCAATGTAAAGTTACGGGGGATCGGTATTTTTCGAACGCTTTATTCTTCAACGATAGGCGTGTCGGTTGCTTCCGCTTCAACGATTTGGATGTTCCTTTTTTCATCAGGGAACAATGGAATGTTCAATTACGTTTTGAGTAGCCTAGGACTTTCTAAGATCGGTTGGCTCGTGACGAGTCAGACCGCTCTCCCGGCGATCGCACTGATGACAATTTGGATGGGGGTTGGCTTTAACTTTATTGTGCTGATTGGTGGGCTGCAAAGCCTACCTGAGGAGGTTTACGAAAGTGCTCGCATTGATGGGGCGGGTTGGTGGAAGCAACTTCGCTATATTACGATCCCGATGCTTTCTCCAACCTTGTTCTTTTTGATCATTGTAGATACAATTAATGCCTTCCAGGCATTTGGGCAATTTAACATTTTGACCCAAGGGGGGCCGGATAACGCGACCAATGTTCTCGTACACTCAATTTACCGAGAAGCGTTCTTTAACTCACGGTTCGGCCCAGCCAGTGCCCAGGCGGTCATCCTCTTTTTCATTATTTTAATTTTAACGCTTGTACAATTTAAGATGGGAGAAAAGAAGGTGCATTATCAGTGAGAGCTTCTCGAAAAAAAATCGCTCTTACCGCACTTCAGTACCTGTTACTGATCATTGGGGCGCTAATCGTCGTTTATCCCATCTTTTTCGCTTTGGGCCTAAGTTTAATGGGGGCCGGGGAAGTGGGGAGTTTTCCGCCTCATATTATCCCGCACAGCATTGAACTGGGTAATTTCAATGCCGCAATGGACGCCGCGCCACTCGGCCGGTTTATGCTCAATAGCTTTCTGGTTTCCATGATTGTCACGATTGCTCAGTTGATTACAGCGAGCCTAGCGGCTTATGCCTTTGCCTTCTTCGAGTTTCGTTATAAAAATGTTCTCTTTTTGCTCTTTCTCTCAACAATGATGATTCCTGGTGAATCGACGATCATCCCGAATTACTTGACGATGCGCTCGTTAGGCTGGATTAATACCTATCAGGGTTTGACCATTCCCTTTATGGCGACTGCCTTTGGAACGTTTTTACTCCGGCAGTACTTTATGACCTTGCCGAGGGAACTGTTTGATGCAGCTCGAATCGACGGGTGTTCGCGATTCCGTTACCTTTGGTCGATTGTTCTCCCGATGTCTCGTCCAGCTTTAGGAACCTTGGGGGTCTATGCGTTCATCACGACGTGGAATCAATACCTCTGGCCTTTGCTCATGACGAATGATGCGAATATGCGGACGGTGCAAATCGGGATTGGAATGCTTCAGTTCCAAGATGCGACGACGTGGAATGTCGTCATGGCAGGTGTTGTGATTATTTTACTGCCCTCCTTGTTAACCTTGATTTTGGGACAAAAACAGCTGATTAAGGGATTAACGGCTGGGGCAGTTAAGGGGTAGATCTTATACTGAAGTTTAGTTTGACCCCAGTGAATCTTTGAGGAGGTGGGGTGTGGGGAGAATCTAATAACGACTAGAACAAATTGCCTCGCCTGGGTGAACAAAGTACAAAAAAGTCTCGAAAAAGGTTTAAAAGGAGAGAGTAAATTTATGCGTTTAAAACACAATTTCGGGGTAAAGTTTATAGCGGTTCTGATTGTCCTCGGTCTTTTAGTAACGGGTTGCGGAACAAGTACGGGAACAGCAAATAATGCCAAGCAAAACGGCCCGGTTACTCTGACCTTCTGGCACTCCATGGGTGGCGGTGCTGGAAAAACCTTAACAGCCCTAGTCGATAAATTTAATGGTGAACACAAGGATATCCAAGTGAAATTGGAATACCAAGGAAACTATGATGATGCTTTTAACAAACTGAAAGCTTCTCCTGATCAGGGACCGGATTTATTCCAGGTTTATGATATTGGAACCCGTTATATGATTGATGCAGGGCTGGCTAAGCCAATGCAAGACTTTATTGATAAGGATAAATTCGACATAGCTCAACTCGAGCCCCATGTTGTCAACTACTATACAGTCGGGAATAAACTCTATTCCATGCCCTTTAACTCTTCGATGCCGGTCCTTTATTACAACAAAGATATGTTTAAGGCAGCAGGTCTTGACCCGGAAAAACCTCCGAAGACTTGGGATGAAGTGGAGCAAGATGCCAAGGCTTTAACCCAAAAATCCGGAGACAAAACGGTTTACGGTTTCTCTCAAGCCATTTATGGCTGGTTTTTTGAACAGTATCTGGCTCGAAATGGCGCACTTTATGTGAACAATGGCAATGGACGTGACAGTGCAGCAACCGAAGCGATGGTTAATTCCCAAGCGGGCGTGGATATTTTGACCTGGTGGAAAAAACTCATTGACGAAGGCGTCGCCACCAACCTGGGACGGAAAACTGCAGATACTCAAAAGGCCTTTGGCTCCCAGCAAATTGCGATGACAGTTGACTCCAGCGGTATTCTTCCGAACTTAACGGCAGCTTCGGATGGCAAGTTTAACATCGGAATTGCGCCTTTTCCCCGCGGAAATAATGTTCAAGAGAGCGGGCCCATCATCGGTGGAGGTTCCATCTGGATTTTGAAAAACAAGCCTCAGGCACAACAAGATGCTGCGTGGACTTTTGCGAAATGGGCGGTGGCGCCGGAACAGATGGCGATGTGGGTTACCGGGACAGGTTACCTTCCGATTACCAAAGAGGCGGTTAACACTCAAACCTTTAAAGATTTCATGGTGAAATATCCTTCTTATCAGGCTGTTTTAGATCAGCTCCACAACACTCCGGAAAACCGAGCAACTCAAGGCGGGCGGATTGGCGTTTTTACGCAAGCGCGCGCTACAATCGAGACTGCTACCGAGCAAGTGATTTTAAATAAAGCTACGCCTAAAGACGCTTTGGATTCAGCCAATGGAGCGATAACGAATTCCATTAAGGAATACAATCAAACGATGGGAACAAAATAATATCTTCCCAATATCTTCTGCATGAGGAGCTGCGAGAAATCGTTAGCTCCTCATTTATCTATCTGTCTTAAAGGTTTTTTAAGAACAATTTGGGTCTAATCTCTTTTTCTCCGATTATGGCAGGAATTTTCGCATCAAAGGAGAATAAGAAAAGGTTAAAGAAATTCATGTGTAGGAAATCCAATCCGAGGAATAATAGAGAAAAGTCAACAAAACTTCTTTCAATAATGTTGTGAGTAAGAAGAAGGATATGAGAAAAGAAAGGAGAGTAGTTTATGAATAAACAAAGTGTTAAAGATATTAAAGTGCAGGGAAAGAGAGTTCTCGTGCGCGTGGACTTTAACGTACCTGTGGATGAACAGCAAAGAATTACGGATGATACCCGAATCCGTGCGGCTTTGCCTACTCTTCGTTATCTCCTTGGGGAAGGGGCAAAACTCATCCTCATTTCTCATTTTGGCCGCCCCAAAGGGCAAGTGAACCCTAAATATTCGTTATCACCTGTGGCTGTGCGTTTAAGTGAACTTCTAGGACAAGAAGTTCCTTTAGCCCAGGATTGTATTGGTCCTGAGGTGATGGCGCAGGTGCAGGCCTTAAAAAATGGACAGGCTATTCTTTTGGAAAATGTCCGTTTTCACGCCGAAGAGGAAAAAAATGATCCGGAATTTGCTAAGCAACTCGCTGCGCTCGCAGATCTTTATGTTAATGATGCGTTTGGAACAGCCCACCGAGCTCATGCTTCGACTGAAGGGGTGGCGCATTATATCCCAGCTGTCGCAGGTTTCCTTATGGAGAGGGAAGTCGAGGTTTTGGGCAAAGCCTTAGAGAACCCGGCACGCCCGTTTGTGGCGATCATCGGCGGCGCTAAGGTTAGTGATAAAATCGGGGTGATCGAGAACCTCTTAAATAAAGTCGATGTGTTGATCATCGGGGGGGGCATGGCCAATACCTTCCTCAAGGCTCAAGGGTATTCCCTTGGTAAATCTTTAGTGGAAGAGGACAAACTCGCTCTTGCTTCTGAACTGTTAGTAAAAGCGAAAACCCTAGGAGTCGAAATTGTTCTTCCCCAAGATGTCGTCGTGGCGAAGGAATTTAAGGCAGAAGCTAAGCATCGGACGGTTGTCGTGGACCAAATCGGGGAAGATGAAATGGCTTTAGACATCGGATCCACGAGTGCCGAAGCGTTTGCCAAACACATCGCCAGTGCTCAGACGATTGTCTGGAACGGACCCATGGGTGTTTTTGAGATGGAAAGCTTCGCTCAAGGGACCGAAAAAGTTGCCCAAGCGGTCGCTGCCTGCTCGGGAACAACGATTGTCGGAGGTGGAGATTCCGTGGCTGCTGTAGAAAAGATGGGACTTGCGGAGCAGTTGACCCATATCTCAACTGGAGGCGGCGCTTCTCTAGAGTTCTTAGAGGGGAAGGTTCTTCCTGGGGTAGCTGCCTTAAACGCAAGATAACCTTGACGACAAAGGAGGTTGATTTATGTCTAAACGCCATCCGATTATTGCGGGAAACTGGAAGATGAATAAAATTGTCTCGGAAGCACAAGACTACGCCGTCAAACTTCTCGCCCGAGTCGGTGAAATCACAGATGTGGATGTCGTTGTTTGTGCTCCGTTTACGGCCTTAAACGCTTTAAAAGACGAGCTCGAAGAAAGCGTTATCCATATTGGCGCGCAGGATCTGTTTTGGGGATCGGCAGGCGCGTTTACAGGGGAGATTTCTGCGGAAATGCTCGTTGATGCAGCCTGTACCTACGTGATTGTGGGTCATTCCGAGCGTCGTGAGATCTTGCAGGAAACAGATGAACAGATTGCCAAAAAAGTGAAGGCCGCGCTGAAGGCTGGACTGACTCCAATCCTCTGTGTCGGCGAAAACCTTGCTCATCGAGAGGAAGGACGGGCGTTGGGCATTGTTCGTGGACAAGTGGAAAAGGATTTAATGGACTTACCGCCAGAGGAGCTGAAGCGGGTTGTCATCGCCTATGAACCGCTTTGGGCCATCGGCACAGGAGAAACCTCTTCCAGCCAAGAGGCCCAGGATATGTGCGCAGCCATCCGTACAACCTTGGCGGGAATCTCTGGGGCAGTCGCGGAAGACGTGAATATCCTTTACGGTGGCAGTGTTAAAGTAGATAACATTGCCGAATTGATGGCTCAACCGGATATCGATGGAGCTTTAGTGGGTGGGGCAAGTCTGGATGCCGAGGGGTTTGCCCAATTGATTGAAAACGCAAGAGGCTCCCTTTAGGGGGGCTAAAAGCCTGAAAGCGAGGGAAATGGGGTTGACTGAAGAACGTGCGAAGACACCTCTTCTTTTAATGATACTCGATGGCTGGGGCTATAGCCCGGTGTCTGAGGGAAATGCAATTGCCCAGGCAGATAAACCGAATTATGATCGTTTGCTGGAGACTTATCCCCATACCTTGTTAAAAGCTTCCGGTGAATCTGTGGGTTTACCCGCTGGGCAGATGGGAAATTCCGAAGTCGGGCATTTGAATATCGGGGCTGGTAGGGTCGTGTATCAGGAACTGACGCGGGTGTTTAAAGCCATTAAGACTGGGGAGTTTGCGAAGAATCAAGTTTTAGTGGAGGCTATGGAGCAGGTTAAGAATGGGCCTGAAGCCTTACACTTGATGGGACTGGTATCGGATGGGGGAGTTCATTCCCATATAGAACATCTTTTTGCCCTGCTCGAGATGGCCAAAACGCTTGGCGTAAAAAAAGTGTATATTCACGCGGTTCTTGATGGGCGGGATGTTTTGCCCCAAAGTGCGAAGGAATACATAGGTCGCTTAAATGAGAAGCTTGAGGAATTGGGGATTGGCCAGGTAGCCTCCGTATCTGGCCGGTATTATTTGATGGATCGCGATCAACGCTGGGATCGGGTGGAAAAGGCCTACCAAGCACTTGTTCAGGGTGAGGGCGTCAAAGCACCCAATTCTTTTGCTGCTGTTGAACAATCTTATGATGTCCGCGTGATGGATGAATTTGTCGTTCCAACAGTGATTATTGATGATGAGGGTCAACCTTTGGGAAAAATCCAAGAAGGAGATAGTGTAATCTTCTTTAATTTCCGCTCGGATCGCGCACGTCAAATCTCGCATGCTTTTGTAGATGAGGAATTTACGGACTTCGTACGTAAAGAACACCCCAAGGTTCATTACGTTTGTTTAACCGAATATGATGTTACACTTAAAGCAGAGGTGGCCTTTCCACCGCAAAATCTGGAAAACACCCTTGGTGAGGTGTTATCGCAATACCATCTAAGACAGCTCCGCATCGCGGAAACAGAGAAGTATGCTCATGTGACCTTCTTTTTTAATGGTGGGGTGGAGGATCCTTGCCCTGGGGAAGATCGCTGCTTGATTCCATCACCAAAGGTAGCCACCTATAATCTGAAACCGGAAATGAGTGCTCCCGAGGTGACCCAAGAACTTTTAAATCGCGTGCAGAGTGATTTTTATGATATGATTATCTTGAATTTAGCGAATTCGGACATGGTCGGACATACCGGAGAATTCGAAGCTGCGATTAAGGCGGTCGAAGCCGTCGATAAATGCATTGGTGAGATTATCCCGGCGATTCAAAAACGGGGTGGCTCCGTTCTCATTACTGCGGATCACGGAAATGCCGAAGCAAAAATTGACCTCAAGACGAGGAGACCTCTTACAGCACATACAACGAATCCGGTCCCCTTTATTTTGGTTGACGATCAATTAAAAGGGCGTCACTTGCGTGAGGGCGGAGCGCTTTGTGACGTGGCACCGACCTTACTTGAGCTCTTGAAGATTCCCCAACCTCCAGATATGACGGGGAAAAGTTTGCTCGATGGGGCCGTGTAGCTTCTCGCACATCCGTTCACTTAGCGCTCCAGGGCTGTCTCATTTGCTCCCGAAGCAGCTTTGCCAAACCTTAGGGTAATACCTGAAGTGAACCACTGGCACGCTACGCTTCGAAAGCTTCATTCGTCTCGACGCCCCTCCGCCGCAAATCGTTCACTCCTGTGCGATAAGCTACGCTATCGGGTCTCTTTACTTATTCTTAAAGGCTTCCCGAAAGTGTGACTGAGCTATTCTTCGAAGCGAGTTACGATTACAGTAAGCGAAGGACTCTACGTTGAGCAGATACCAAGCTTGGGCAAAACTGCTCTAACTTTTAGCGGGACGAGTCACACGATGTGACTCGCCGACCGTGAGCCAGGGACGGCGAATTGGGAGGGTATCCCGCAACTTGCATCTAGCAGTTATGCCCCTAGCTTTGTCTGCGAGCGTATGTCGGAGCGTCTGTAACGTAACTCTGCTTGTTAAATCTAAAACTAAAATGTGGGAGGTATTTAATAATGTCAACTATCAGTGACGTTTATGCTCGTGAAATTCTCGATTCCCGTGGAAATCCGACCGTTGAGGTCGAGGTAACCTTAGAAGATGGCTCGATGGGCCGAGCTGCAGTCCCCTCCGGCGCTTCAACCGGAGCATTCGAAGCGATTGAATTACGTGATGGGGATAAGACCCGTTACTTAGGTAAAGGGGTTCTCAATGCAGTTGAGAACGTTAATGCTGAAATCGCGCCTGAAATTGAGGGTCTGGACGCCTTCGACCAACCGGGACTGGACCAGATGCTGATTACCCTTGATGGTACGGAGAATAAAGGAAGATTTGGGGCTAATGCGATCCTTGGGGTTTCCCTGGCAACGGCTAAAGCTGCCGCAGATTGTATAGGCTTGCCTCTTTATCAACACATTGGGGGAATAAATGCCAAAGAGTTGCCTGTCCCGATGATGAACATTTTAAACGGCGGCAAACATGCCGATAACAACGTCGATATCCAAGAGTTCATGATTATGCCGGTTGGAGCGAAGAACTTTAGGGAAGCTCTACGGATGGGGACTGAAGTTTATCATAGTCTTAAAGCGGTATTGAAGGAAAAATCCTTAGCAACTTCGATTGGAGATGAGGGGGGCTTTGCACCTAGTCTCGAATCCAACGCGGATGCACTTCTCGCTATCGTCGATGCAATTCAACGTGCAG
>Ga0255336_101502_pt1 | contig 16238 bp, 13 predicted proteins | sample MeOH1_35cm_T3_17_FD_189102 | JGI IMG/M metagenome (GOLD analysis project Ga0255336, IMG submission 189102) | Sandy soil microbial communities from University of British Columbia, Vancouver, Canada - MeOH1_35cm_T3_179 | ecosystem: Engineered > Artificial ecosystem > Sand microcosm > Unclassified ...
GAAGAGAAAGAGAGCTTTCGGTGGCTGCGTAATCTACAGCAGTCGACAGTTCGCTTCAACGATCCGGATCGTTGCATTCATGTCGGTGATCGCGAGAGCGACATCTAGGCTATTTTTACCCATCCCCCGAAAAGAGAAAATCTTTCTCAAACCTTTATCTGGCTTGACTTTCAGAGGCTCGACCCAGCACTAAAATGGTCGGCCGGTTACGTTCCGCGTCGGATAGACAGTTCCTGCAAGGTGTCTTGCAGCAGTTGCAATTTGAGGTTGCGACTGCCGCTCGTGCCGTCTTTCGCTCTCGGCTGTTTGTCCAAAGATTGCTGCAACAGCACCTTCAATTGGGAGACGTAGGCAGCCGCCCATGGCTCAGCTTCAGCAATAGCCCGAACCAGTGCGTTGTACTGTCCGTACTCGTTGGAAGCGATGGCCGCGAGGACTTTTTCGGAAAAGACTGTAGGCTCGGTACCAGCGTGAGCGCTCACCTTAATCAGGTCGGCACAAGCTTCGTCAAAAACGCAACTGACATCCCATCCTTCTTCGGCAGTGCGTTCGAATACGGTTTCGGCTAACTTGAAAAACCTCCACATTATGTCAGGCGCATGATCCGGGGCTGCGAGAACGACATGCGTCACAATGACTGCTCGTATCGCATCCAGTTCCCAAGCCACTTCACGGATCTGCTCTGCGTTGAGAAACGACGTTTGCCGACTGAATTCATCGATCCATTCACGAGTGGCGGTGACAACGTTTCCGCCTTGCTGCACGTACAGTTCGAAATACAACCGACGCTGCATACATGGAAGCATCGTGGCAGCCTCGGCTAACATTGACGCGAGGCGTTCCGGGCTCATCGCCGCTAGGGCCGCAAGATCAATCTCGCCTTCGTGGTTCACTGTGTCAATTCCGTGTTTGAAAGATCGGCCACTGGGCAAGGCAACGCCGGGACAGACTTGCCTATCTACGATTTCGTGCAAATTTGATTTCGGAGAACGTCAAAAAATGCTCCATCCTACGTTCCGGTCCTGGTGGCTGGCCTCGGTTTCGCTGCCGGTGAAACGGGCGTCGTGAAGGGAATCGGCGCGAACAGTGCTTCGAGATCATCATTCGAGAACTTGACAGCGCCGGCGGCGTCTTCGGACAGGATGCTGTCGGCGAGCTGGGCCTTTTTCTCCTGCAGTGCGACAATTTTTTCCTCGATGCTACCGGCGGCGATCAGCTTGTAGACGAACACCGGTTTGCCCTGACCGAGACGGTGCGCGCGGTCGGTGGCCTGGTTTTCGGCCGCGGGATTCCACCACGGATCGTAGTGAATCACGGTGTCGGCGGCCGTCAGGTTCAGGCCAACCCCACCGGCCTTCAGGCTGATCAGGAAGAGTGGCACTTCGCCCTGCTGGAAGCGCTGCACGGGCGTCACGCGATCGGTGGTGTCGCCGGTGAGGATGACGTATGGGATGGCGGCCTTCTCGAGTGCGGCGCAGATCAGTGCCAGCACGCCGGTGAACTGCGAGAACAGCAGCACACGCCGGCCTTCGTCGATCAGTTCCGGCAGCATTGCGAGCAGTAGATCCAGCTTGGCCGATTCCTTGACGCTGGAGGCTCTTTGCAGCTTGACGAGGCGTGGATCGCAGCAAACCTGGCGCAGCTTGAGTAACGCCTCGAGCACGATGATGTGACTGCGGGCAAGCCCTTTGGCAGTGACGGCGGCCCGGACCTTTTCGTGCATCGCCGCGCGCACGGTTTCATACAGATCGCGCTGCGCGCCTTCGAGGTCAACGGTGCGCACAATGATGGTCTTCTGCGGTAGTTCTTTGGCGACCTCATCCTTGCGCCGGCGCAGCATGAAGGGGCGAATGCGCCGCGCGAGTAGATTGCTGCGCACGGTGTCGCCGTTTTTCTCGATCGGGGTACGCCAGCGCTTCGTGAAATCTTTCTGGCTACCGAGGAACCCAGGGAGTAGAAAATCGAACTGCGACCACAATTCACCGAGGTGATTTTCAAGTGGCGTGCCGGTCAGACACAGGCGGTGCCGCGCCCGCAGCTCTCTGATGGTCGCCGCCGCTTTGGTGGTGGCGTTCTTGACGTACTGGGCCTCGTCGAGGATCAGCAGGTGATAGTCGTGCTCGGCGAGGATGGCTTGGTCGCGCCACAGCAGCGCATAGGTTGTCAGAATGAGGTCGTGTTCGCCAATCTGATCGAAACGATCTTTACGCTGGGGCCCGTTCAAATCCAGCACCTTCAGGTCAGGCGCAAAGCGGCGGGCTTCCTCGCGCCAGTTGTGGACCAACGTGGTCGGCACGACAATCAACGCGGGTCGCTCAAGCCGGCCGGCCTCCTTCTCGGCAAGCACGTGAGCCAGCGTCTGCACGGTCTTGCCGAGGCCCATGTCGTCGGCGAGTACACCGGCCAAATTGTGTTCGCGCAGGAATTGCATCCAGCTCAGGCCCTGATGCTGATAGGCCCGTAGTTCAGCACGTAGGCCTCTTGGCACCGGTGCTTCGGTTAAGCCAGGTCCCGCTTGCAGGCGTCGCGCCAGTTGGCGGATCGACGCATCGCCTTGGAACTGCCAGCGGCCCGTATCGTTCAATGCTTCTAGGCGAGCGGCGTCGAGTTCCGAGATGCGCAGGGAGCCGTCGCCGACAGTGTCGAACAGGTCGACCAGCACGCGCACGACGGGCTTGAGCCGGTCCGCACGCAGGCGTAGCCGTTCGCCCTGATCGGTTTTGAGTTCAATCGCTTCGTCATCGGCAATGCTTTCAAAGGCTCCAGACAGCCAGCGCCGGTCGCGGCGGAACAGTTCAGCCAGCAGCGGCTCCAGGCGAACCGTGCGATCGCCCACCGTGATGCCCATTTCCAGAACAAACCAACCATCGCCGGTATGACGCACCATCCCGTCAATGTCATCGATCTCGATAACATTGAAACGAAATGCCGCTCCCATGGTGACCCGCCAGCCGTTGCTGCGCAGCACGGGCAGGGACGCGTTCACGAAGACAGGCCATGTCTCGGACTCCGGTAACCCGAGCACCGCCTCAGCAAAGGGCTGCGGCCCATAGCCAGGTGAGACCTTCTGTAGTCCGGCCTTACGCAGTTCGAGCAAGCGCTGTTTTTCAGCATGGGGGCGGCGTTTGACCTGGGTCACGTCGCCATTGGGCGCCACGAATAGCGATTTACTGTTGTTCGCATTGACGCTCACGCCGTCGTACTCAAAGCTGACGGTGGCGAAATCGAACGCATGCGTCTGAGAATCATATTTTCGGGGGTCACGATTGCTAAAGCCTGACGCATACAAAGGCCGCGTATCGAGTGACAGGACCGGCACAGGTTCGGTGTCGATCACGCGAATCGCTGACATATAGTGCGCGGGCGGCAACGGCAGATCCGGTGCGCTCTCGCGCAACACTGCAGCCACGAGTGGGGCTTCGGCCAGCGAGATCGGCGGCATCGACAGATAATCCCGCAGCGCTCCCAACGAGATGGACAATTGCACGATGCCCGCTTCACCAGTCTGTGTGTCGACATACCACGCGGGTTCCGTCGCGATGACCATGGTGGCGTTCGGCTCGGTGCGTATCATCGGCCGCACGCGCTCGTCGGCCTGCGTCTGCCACGCGATCTGGCCCGACCGTTCAATCCCCTGGACGAGTGCAGGACCCGTTGCCGATAAATCCAGCTGCATATACGAGGTTTGCGCCGCCTTATGCTCAATAAAGAAGCGCCCGCTCGCCACCAGCTTCGACAGGGCGTCGGCACCGTTTGTGCCCTGCAGCGCAAAGGCCCCGTAATCTTCTCGGGATCGTCCTAGCCATAATCCGCGCAGCAGTATCAGATCGTCGGCGGTGACAAATTTGGGCGGTTTGATGAGGGCGGCTTCGACGTTGTTCCATGACTCGGCGCGCGTGCCGAGCGTGCCGTCCTTGCTTAAGCCCGCCTTGTAGATCTGAACCTCGTGACGCTGACGATAGTCCACCCAGACCAGCACATAGGCCAGCGCATGCGTGGCTCTTGCTGTGGTCTTCTTCGCGCTGGGCACCGCCGCGGCACGCTGCGCGCGGAAGTTCTCCAGCCAGCTCACGAGTTCGGGACGCACGCTGGGTGTGGCCACGCGTATCGCATCGGGTGTGGGGCCGGGCATATTTTCGAGCCCCGCGAGCAGCAGCGCCGCCGCATGTTTGCACTCGAAGCCGACGGGACAGGTGCATTCGCTTTCGATCCAGAGACCTTCTTCCGACTCGTAGAAATGCACCTCCGTCTCATAGGGGTGCCAGGCCGAACCTTTCACCTTGCCGCTGAGCCTGTGGTCCCGCCAGCGCAAACCCGACACGGCACGGACGTACTCACGCCCCTTGGCGACCGTGTGGGAGCCTAACCAATTCGTGATCTGCGCGCGGTCATAGAAAACTGACGACATCAAGGAAACCCATCCATTCGTGTTCAAGCCGGTGATGACTGCAACGCAGGTATGCAGAGCAAACGTCGAGGTTCCGATCACGACATTGGGCTGCCTGCCTGCTGCGTTTGCCTCCAATCCATTGCCGGTGATGGATGCGCATTTTACGCGAGCGCCTTCGGCTGGCCGGAGTGCTCGTCTGGATGTTCACTGCTGCGTGTCGTTTGTGTATGTCGCTGGTCGTCTTCGGCGTGCAGATAGATGCCGGTGGTCTCGATCGACGCGTGCCGTAGATTTTTTTGGATGAAGCGCAGGTCCGTGCCGGCATCGGCTTCGAGCTCGCAAACTGTGGGTAATTGCAAGGTTCCGCTGACGCTTACCCGGAGAAGCTCATCCAGTGTTTCAAGGAGCGTCATCGAGCAAATTACTGCCGCTACGAAGGCCGCTGACACGATGGCCGAAAAAAATAGTGCGGTGCCCACCTTGGCGCCCGCGACGGCGCTAAACGCCCTGGCGATATCACCTACAGTGGGAATGCTCCTCGAAGGATACAAGTTGGCATGGGACGCGACCACCACCACAATCGCCGCAGTGAGTAATTGCGCAACGATGGCGGCCACGGCGACCTCCACTCTGGAGCCCTAGCCACCTCAATTGTCCGCTCGGCACGCGCCGATGCGCTTTGTTGGTATAAAAGCATCCAAGGATTGAACGTCGCTCCTATCAGCGCGGCGGCTAAATACAAATAAGTAGGATTGTTCAGCGACAAGTTTTGAAATTGTGTGAGCGCTTGATCTATTGAAGGACCACTGTTCCAGGCGACAACGATGAAGGTGACCTCAATGACGCCGATTCCCACGATCATCACTTGAACAAAACGATGGCGTCCGAATAGCGCTGTCATTAGGATAATGGGGCAAATAACGCCGACGGCCACTTAGATACGCCGAAGAGCGCAAAAGCGCCTAAAAGGCCCGTGAACTGGGTCAGTAGCGATGTCAGAATGGTTGCGGCAAGCGCCATCAGGCATAGGAGCGCGAATGCAAAGCCGTACCTAGCCTGGACAATCTGAATAAATCCGCATCCAGTGGCAGCACCGAGCCGTGCGCCGCGATTCTGTACCCAACATAGGGCGGGTATCATTGCCAACAGAAGCGGAATCGTGGTGTAACCCAAGGAGGCGCCACTCGCCTCCGCCACGATGATGTTCCCGGCGTCACACTCCGCCATCATGGCAAGGAGCCCTAGTCCGATATATCTGGGTAAGCTCCGGAACACATTTAAGATTTGGACCGGCCGATCTATTGTTTTCATCAAAAACGTATAGCGGTGCCGCTCAGCGTACCCGCGCTATTGTCCGTTTGGCACCGACGAAAGGTAACTAATCAGGTCATTCACCGTGGTCAGGAACGCCGCTTCGTCGATAGGGGCGGTGGCAAGCACATTACCCCACCGCGTGCGGATGGATTGAATGGCCGCCTGTAACTCTTTTCGCCCTAAATCCGTAATCTCTACACTGGAAAGACGCCGATCTTCTTCGTTTCGCGCATTGTGCACCAGACCGCGCTCCGCCATCCGCGCCACGGAGCGACTCAACGATGACTGCGGAAGTTGGGTGAATTCGGCAATCGCATTAAGTGTGCTGGGTCCCAACTGCGTCAGGCATAAATAAACTCGCCATTGCGCTACCGTCAGATCAGACGCTTCAAGCGCGGAAGCAAGAAGGACCTGCGTGAGGCGTGACAGAATCGCTAAACGATTGGGAAGAAACGTCATCAAATCAAAGTCTTCTGCATTTCCACTGTTCGTTGGTGTCAGCTTTACGCGTTTCGTCATGTCGAAATCGGCTTTTTCTAAGAGAGGCTCAAATTCTACCTGTTCTCGCAACCGACTCGCCATTGATCGAAATAACGGACAGGACGATACGAGCGCTCGCGATCGTCGGCAAAATCGCGAGCACTGGCGATTATTGCTTAAACACCGGCGAGATGTTCGTCCAACCACGTGGGGGCAGGCTTTGCTCCCATTCGTCGTATCGCGCACGCAGCATTTGACGAATACCCAGTTCGGACTTCGCGAGATCACATTTCTCGGAAGGATCTTGTTCCAAGTTATAGACTTCTTCCGTGCCGTCTCTTGGCTTTAGATACATTTTCCACTTTCCAATGCGGACAGCGGAATACGCGGCCAATTTCCAGAAGAGTGCCTCGTGCGGATCGCCTTTCTCTTCCCCGGCTAGGTAGGGCAATAAATTTCGTCCGTCCAACGCTTGCGTGCCTTCTGTTGACACATCGCACGCTGCGGCAACGGTGGGAAGAATGTCCAATGTACTGATAGGACGCGTGTAGACTTGTCCTGCTTTGAGCTTCTTCGGCCATTGCATCATGAACGGCATCCGAATCCCGCCTTCGTAGGTGGAGTATTTGCCGCCCGCGAAAGGAGCATTGCTGCCAGGACGGCTCAATGCAGTACCATTATCGCTGACGAAAATGGCGATCGTGTTGTCGTCCAGACCAGTGGCCTTGAGTTTTTCCAGCACAACGCCCACGACGTCGTCTTGCGCCAACACCAAGGCATTGTAGGCGCGCTTGTTGATGTTGGCGATCGAGCCCCTCAGTTTCTCGAAATATGTCTTGGGTACCTGGAGCGGCGGTACCGGCGCATTCATTGCGAAGTACAGCATGAACGGCTCTTCCTTGCTGTCTTCGATGAAGTCGACGACACGGTCGCGGAAGTAGTGCATCAGGTACTGATCCACGTCAGTCTGCTTGCCATTGACGAAAATGTTATTGAGGCCTTCCCGTGTCCAAGCCGTGTCGGATGCCTCGTCATGGAAGTCAACGTGCAGGCTCAGAAGGTCCGGGTCGTCCAACTTGGTGGATTGGAGGCTCGTATTGCCATAGAACACGATGGATTGATCAAAGCCACGCTTATGCGGTAAGAATTCCTCGCCGTGTCCGAGATGCCACTTCCCGATCACACCCGTCTTGTAACCGCCCGCCTTGAAGACTTCGCCAAGATTCTTTTCTGTCAGTGGGACGCCGCGTCGGAGAAACTCTGCTTCGCCCTGTAATGGTGTTAAGTTACCGTCTGCATCGCGTACTTCCCTGCGCTCGGGGAACGCACCGGATGAGACCTGTTGCTCGAAGCCAAAACGTTGCTGATACCGGCCCGTGATCAAACCGGCTCGCGACGGGCTGCAAAGCGGCGCGGACGAGTAGCCGTCGGTGAATTTGACGCCGTTTTGCCCAATACTGTCGATATGTTTGGTATGGATCAATGTGCTGCCATAGGCAGATAAATCGCCATATCCCATGTCATCCGCCAGGATCACGATGACATTTGGGCGGCGGGAGTTGCCAACGGCGGCCTCTTTTTTTTCATTCATAAGTATACCTAACAAGATGTATTGCTATTTGAGGGATAACATCAAGGTCTTCGAGACGCCGGAAAGTCGAGCGGGGATGCGTCGCCATTTCTTTTTCGTGCAGGTCCTCTTGAAGAAGAATGCTAGCATATGCATATGCATATGAAAATGCATACAAAATAACTTTGCAAGATTTTTGGCGCTGAGCGACGGCGCGTAAGTATCGAGAAACGACATGAGAAAAGACTTGAATCCCGGGCTTGATGCGGTGGGGATGCGCCTGATCCAGGGTGGTTCGTTCCGTATGGGAAGTGAGCTTTACTATCCCGAAGAGAGGCCGACGCGGGAAGCGTGCGTAGGGTCGTTTTACATCGACGAAGTTCCCGTGACCAATGCCGCGTTTGCGGAATTCGTACGCGCTTCTGGTTACGTGACAGACGCCGAATTAGTCCCTAGCGGCGATGCTTATGTCGGGTCGGACCCAGAGATGTTGGTCGCGGGTTCAAGCGTATTCACTGTGTCGGGCAATGACAGTGCGACCGGGATCCCACCATGGTGGCAGTTTGTCCCCGGCGCACACTGGCGAGCGCCCTATGGTCCCGGACAAACCATGGACGATTGGATGGAGCATCCTGTGGTGCACATCACATACAGGGATACGGCAGCCTACGCCTCATGGGCGGGAAAGGAACTGCCGACTGAAGCAGAGTGGGAGTTCGCTGCGCGAGGCGGATTGGAAGGCACCGAATTCGCTTGGGGAAATGAATTAGCGCCGGGCGGCGTGATGATGGCCAACTACTGGCAAGGTGAGTTTCCCCATGTGAACCTGGCGTTGGACGGCTGGGAGCGCACGTCACCCGTACGATCGTTTCCCGCAAACGGGTACGGACTACACGATATGATCGGCAATGTCTGGGAGTGGACTTCTGATTGGTGGACATTACCGCGCGACGGCGAATCCGTAGCAAAAGGCTGCTGTGCAAAAAGGCAGAATGAGCGTCTGCGCCGTAGCGCGGACCCACTTGACGTCAATGCGGTGCCACGCCGTGTGATCAAAGGGGGCTCTCACCTATGCGCCGAGAATTATTGTCAGCGCTTCAGGCCAGCAGCACGGCACCCCAATGCGATCGACACCAGTACAAGTCATATCGGTTTTCGGTGCGTCATCCGTCTAGGCTGATAAGCGCACACTTACCGGTTTGTTTGGTCCCACGCAGTGCGTGGGATACCACGATCACCGCGTGTCGGCTGGGATTAGCGCAGTGCACCCGCCCGCATCTTTCGGACCATCGCATCAAACAACTTGATCGCAAACCGATCGTTTTGGATGAGTTGTGCGGCAAGCTCTGAACAGCGTGCTTTTATGGTGTCTGTCAATTTCACATCGGCCCCCGGTAGCGAGGCGGCTTTGCACTGGATCTCAGCGGCACGCTGAACGGTCCACAACAACATAAACGTCCCGGGGATGTCCTTTTCGCATACCGCTACGCCGTGATTGCGAAGCACGAGGACGTGTTTTTGCCCAAGGCTTTCTAGCATCCGCACTTTTTCATCCGCGAACAACGTGATTCCTTCAAAGTTGTGATATCCAACCCTATTGAACAGTTGCGCGCCGTAAAAGTCGTTATGAGCGAATCCATTCGCCTTCAATGCGATTGCCGACACTTCGGTCGTGTGCGTGTGGACGATGCAGTTGACGTCATGTCGCGCACCATGGATAGCGCTATGCAGGGCGAATCCAGCCGGGTTTGCTGGGAATTCCGAAGGACCGACCAGATTCCCGTCCTGGGCGACTTTTACCAGGTTTTCAGGCGTGACCTCGCTATAATTCAATCCAAAGGGGTTGACGAGATAGTGGCCTTCAGGGCCCGGTATCCGCACGGAAATATGGTTGAAAATCAGCTCGGTCCAGTTCAGATAATCGACGAGGTGATAGAAATCGGTTAGCTGTTGACGAAGCCGCTGCTCGGTTCCGAGGTTACTGACGGCGGTTTCTGTCGCCTGGCTGTCTGCGTTCATTGCATTCCTTCCGTGTTTATACGACCATCAAACGAGCATTGCATCTACTGCGCATCAAACATCCCGCAATGCGGGAAAATCAACTGGTCATCGCGGGATTGTCTCTCGCGACGCGACAGAAATTGCGCGCGAAGTAAATCAGGCTGTCACCGTTCGCCGCAATGGTGATCTGGTCGATCTCCATAAAGATGACCGAGTGGGAGCCCACGGGCTTCAACTCGGTGATGCGGCCTTGAAAACTGGCCAGTGCGTCTTTCAAGACCGGAACGTCGTTGGTCCCGCAATTCCAGACCGGAATTTCAAAGCGCTCGGCCATAGGCATTTTCGTCATGCCTGAGAAGTGCTTGGCGAGTTCTTCGTGGTGCCCTGGCAGGACGTTGACGCACAGGTGAACGTTTTGCTCGAGGATGGCATGCATGGCGCTGTTTCTATTGATACAAATCAGCAACATGGGCGGCGTGTCGGTGACAGAGCAGACCGCGCTTGCCGTAATGCCGCAACGTCCGCCCGGACCGTTCGATGTAATGATATTGACTGCGGCGCCCAAGTGCGCCATAGCTTGACGAAATTCTGCCTTGATAGGGTCAAGGACGGGTATTGCAGCGGCGAGTGCGGACATGAGTTCTAAGAAAGGGAGCGGCGGCGGATGCCGACGTGTGGCGCGGCAAACCGCACACCTGTTGTGAGGCAAGTCTTGAACTAGTGTAAAAAGACTAAATTGTCCATACAATTGGGGCATTGGCCGTCGGATGTCGGGTTTTGTCGGTCCAGCATAAAGGTTCCTTTATGCGCGGTTCTTTCAACGAGGGAACGACGATACCCATGATTTTTCTAGCTGCGACGACGATCGATGCGTCCGACGGCGAAATCGTTAAAGCCGCTGAAGGGACGATTCGATGATGCGTGCTATGGCGCACGCCGTTTCGTCGTGACCGTGACGAGTGACGATTTGCGAGCCACCCTTGATGGCTAATCCTGGCAATGGAATGGGTAAGCTAAGCGCTGGATGTCCGGAGAGATTGAATGGCCGAATCAGTGCGGAGACGCCAATGACGGATGCGCCGACCTTCGCTTGCGCGAGGGTGATTGGTAGTACAGGCATCGTGGGCAATATTAGCGCATCTACTTCTTCGAGCGCCGCGTCCACTTCGCGGGTGAAAAGGACGCGAACTGACTCAGCATGCGCTATCGCGTCCAGCTGCGTCGCTTTTGCCGCGCAGAGTCGGGCATGAACGTCAGACTGCAACAGACCGCTCCGTACGAGATGACCAAAAGCGGCAGCCGTTTCGACATTGATAATCGTTAGTCCGGCATCGAATGCCTGCTCCATGCCCGGCAGTACGACTTCGGTCATCGGCAAGCTTCTTGCTCGAAGCGCACTATCCACACCTTCCTGAATGGCGGGATCGCAATCAGGCCTCACAACGCCCAGACGAAACGGCCGTCCGTTCTGCTCCTTGGCACGTGCAGCTTCGCTATCGAAGTCCTCGGCGAGGGCCTCCATAACGAGAGCGCGGGTTCCTGAGCAGTGGGGCTGTGGGTCGGTGTGCGCGCCTGCCGGTCTAGACAAGACATTCCGTGATGAGTGCATTTACGTCAAAGAAGCCGTGATCACGCAGCGTGGCGGACACCTTGACTGCCCTCTTGTCGATCGTCGGCAAAAGGACTATCTGATTTTCCGCTGAGGGACCAGGCATCCTATACACACTGAACGGCGCTCGAAACGACGACATGGCACTTACGAACTCGCCGTATGCGCCATCCCGAGCAAAGGCGTACATATCGAACCTCGAGCAGAGAGCGGCGGCGGCCACCTGGTCGATACGGTACGTCTTAAGGCGACCTGATAGCGGCACGTTCTGATGCAGGCGGGCTGCGATATAGCGGGCGGCAGCGAAGTGATGAGATCCACCTTCGTTGATAAGAAATATCCGGCCTCCATCCCACATGTGTCGTTCGAACCAGTCATTCTTCAAAGCCGGGTCCGACCGCAAAATTCGGATCTGATTCCACGCTAGATTTTCCTGCAGTTTGTGCTCGGTGATAGAGTCGATCATCTCGCGGGAATTCGTCTCTACCATATCGTCAAGTGATGTGAAATCGGAGAGCGTTGATTTGGACGCAGCGAGGCCAACGACGTCTTGGATATCGCAATTCCATACCTCGATCGTGTCGCAAATCACGAATTTTTCGAGTTCAGGCACGAGCTCTTCTGCGGCTCGATACCCCATACCGTCGTGTGCCCATGACTGGATAACGCCTTTGCCGCGTCCACCGTTTCCTACCCAACGATGCCACTGCAGCACGTCAACAGCGAACTGGGTCGGCGGTTTGAATGGAGACTGGCTCATCAGCCGCCAGAGGGTTTTCGGCGTGCCGATTCCGTTGTGGTATCCGCTCGATTCGCAAGGCAAGCCTGATTTCGGCGCGCCGATCTGCCCGGACGAGTCGTCATTGCCGATCGATCCTCAGTCGCACATTCCGGCCGGTTACAGTGAACATCAAAGAGGGCAAGCCGGCGGATTTATTGGTGAAGCCGACATCATGGATACGTGGGCGACGAGTTCCCTCACGCCACAGATCGCAGCCGGTTGGGAAGAAGCGGACGGATGCTTCGACCAGGTATTTCCGATGGACCTGCGTCCGCAAGCACACGACATCATCCGGACGTGGCTGTTTTCAACGGTCGTCCGGTCGCATCTGGAAACGAATCGACTGCCGTGGAAGCAAGCAATGTTGTCAGGCTGGATTCTCGATCCTGATCGAAAGAAGATGGCAAAGTCGAAAGGCAACGTGGTGACGCCGATCGCGCTGCTCGATAAATACGGCTCGGATGGCGTTCGTTACTGGGCCGCACTGGGACGTCTTGGGATGGATACCGCGTTCGACGAAACGCAAATGAAGAACGGGCGGCGGCTGGCGATGAAGCTGTTGAACGTGTCGAAGTTCGCGCTCGGCTTCGCTCACCAATCCGGCCGGAGCATGACCGAGCCGTTGGACCGGGCGATGATTGCGCGGCTTGCGAAGGTCGTGGACCTCGCTACGACTGCGCTTGCCTCGCTCGACTACAGCAAAGCTCTCGAACAGACAGAAGCCTTTTTCTGGTGGTATTGCGACGACTACATTGAACTCGTAAAAGGTCGTGCGCACGGTACCGGGGCTGGTGCGGCGTCAGTTCATTGCGCGTTGGCTGAATCTCTGTCAGTGATCCAACGCCTGTTCGCGCCGTTCCTGCCGTTCGCCGCTGAGGAGAGCTGGTTGTGGTGGCAAGAAGCGTCAGTTCATCGCGCTCCGTGGCCCGACGCACTTTTGCTTGACCTCCTTGCGGGACCGGGTGTGATCAACGACACCACGAACGTCGTCTCCGACGTGTTGCGCGAGATTCGGCGGACAAAATCGGAAGCGAAGGTGTCTATGAAAGCGGTCGTGGACCATGTCATCGTCAGCGATTCGGCGGAGCGGCTGGCGATTCTGCGGTCAGCGGAACGCGATCTGTGTGACGCGGGACAGGTCAAGCGGTTCGAAACGGCCTTCGCGGAGAGTTTTGGTATCAGCGTCACGCCCGCCTAGAAAGCACAGGTCAGGAGACGAGTTTGCGTCTCCTCACCGGGCTGTGACAAGACGAGTATTCGCGAAGCTAATCTACACATCGCTGCCGCGCTGAAGCTTGGAGAGGGAAGCCGTCCAAGTAGTCGCGGTGGCAACCTCACTGCCGAGAGCGTCAGGGCAGGGCGACCGGCTCGTATCGGCCGCCACAGGCACGGACCGACCAGTTCGAGACGTTGGACCTCGCCATCTAAATCGTTAACAATCGGAGACCATCCAGCCGGCTAACACCACACGGATCCGCATCGTTTTTGACTGACCGCGTCTCCTTCTACTCGCGTAGCGGTGACATCTGATTACCATTTGGAGGGTAGCCTCCGCGCTGGACAGGCGTGCGATTAGCTGGCAGGATTTAGCACTTGCGGATAAGTCCGCTGATTCATAGTCATTCAAACCAATGAATACTCAAGCTACCAAAGCTCTCATTCACTCGATGCGTATGTTCCTGGAAGGTTATTCCCCCGGGCGCTGAGGGCTTTTTTGCTTCTAAAAAAGGGACGCCACGGGCGTCCTTTTTCTTTTTCGGAGCAGCAATGACGTACCGATACATCACCACGCCCATTTATTACGTAAACGATCGACCCCATATGGGCCACGCTTATGCCAGCGTCCATGCCGACATCATGGCTCGCTACCTGCGAGCCGCCGGGCACCAAGCGATCTTGCTCACCGGCGCCGACGAGCATGGCGAGAAAATCGCCAAAGCCGCGATGCAGGCTAATGAGGCACCGCGTGCGTTCGCCGATCGGCATGCAGAGACATTCAAAGACGCGTGGCGGTGCCTGTCGGTCGAACCGGATATATTCGTTCGCACAACCGCGCCCGCGCACGCTAAGGTCGTGTCCGAGTGTCTGAGCCGCCTCTTCGAAGCCGGGGAGATATATCTGGCAGACTACGAAGGGCTTTACTCGGTTGGCCAGGAGCGCTTCGTCACCGACAAGGAACTGGTGAACGGCAAGCTTCCCGAGGACAAAGAACCGCCTGTATTGCGGCGTGAACCGAACTACTTCTTCCGCATGGAAGTTCACCGCGCCTGGATGCGTCAGTTGTTGCTGGACACCCCGGATCTGATCCAGCCCGTGCAATACCGCAACGAAATATTGAAGCTGCTGGAAGAACCCATAGGCGACTTGAGTATCTCGCGTCCCGTAAATCGCCTCGAATGGGGCATCCCTATTCCCTGGGATACTGAACACGTTACTTACGTCTGGTTCGACGCGCTTCTGAGCTATGTTTCGCCGCTCGGCTATCCCGACCAGCCTGCCTTTTCCGACTACTGGCCTTCCGTACGTCATGTGATTGGCAAGGATATCCTTCGCACGCATACGCTCTTCTGGCTGAGCATGACGCATGCGCTGGGCATCGCGCCGTATCGTCGCTTGTATGTATCCGGCCATCTGCTCGGTTCCGATGGCCGCAAGATGAGCAAGTCGCTCGGAAATGGCGTCGATCCGCTAGAGGCAGCGGACACCTACGGCGTGGATGCGCTGCGCTATACGTTGATCCGCGAGGTCATACCAATCGATCTACCGCTTGAAGCTTCGTACACTGGCCAAGAACAATCAGTGTTTGCAGGTTCATGCGCTGTTGGTCCGATATCCTTGCCGGTCGGCGCTCAACAGCTGAGACTGGAATTTACTATCCTTCCCACCCTAAGCAGCGTAGCGCCGCAGACGGTCCTTTCGCTTCAGAATGATGAAGGCGACAGCGGCTTCGCTGTGGTGCTAGCAGGAGATTGCCTCCGGTTCCGCGATTCGCAGACTGAAGAGCTAACGGACACTGGTCTAACGGTCCCGGTGGATAGCTGGACAAGACTGCAAATATCGATCAATCGAGATGGACGCGTACACACATCGATAGCCACCCTCATTGCATATGACCCGTCTGAGTCCACTATCGACGGCGAGGTCTCGTGCACGTTTGCGTCAAAGGCATTCGAGGCGACAATGATCTGCTTCGCAGCGATATGGAAGGGACATCCTGAAGCAGCATTTGACGGATCGATCGAAAGCCCATCGCTTTACGTAGTGAGGACAGGGACCATTGAACCTGATTCGAGCCAAGGAGAACTGGTAGCGCACTGGGACTTCAGGCCAACCCAGGATCATGATCGCGTCCCCAACACTCTTGAAGCGAACGGGTCGTTGACACTGGTGAGTTCGCCTATGCGGGCGGTCCGATCGTCCGCATGGACCGGGGAAGAGATGAATTGGAACCACGCGCCTGATGAATATGGGGCAATCCGATTTCATTCGGATGATCTGGCCGACTGCAAATGGCAAACGTCGGTTACCCTCCGAATTCCCCCAGAGCTGCCATCTGGAATTTACTGTCTACGCGTCGATAATGGTGACGGGATAGATTCAATTCCGTTTTATGTCACGGTTGCACCGGGTTGCAAACGCCAACGAATCGTCTTCCTCGCGCCCACATTGACGTATTTGGCTTACGCCAATAACGCCCGCGGAAATTTTGTGGGTGCGCTTGCTCAACGAGTGAAGGAGTGGGGCGGCTACCGGCACAACCCTGATGTCGTGAAAGCGTTCGGCTTTTCGACATACAACAACCACAGAGATGGTTCTGGCATACACCTATCCTCTCGCTTGCGTCCCGTCCTCACGATGCGCCCGGGTTACCTCACGTTTTTTGATGAAAGCGGATCCGGACTCAGGCATTTTTCGGCCGACTCCCATCTCACTAATACCACTGTGTTAAAAAATAAGGCATTATTTGCTTGTCTTCAAGCACATTGTGAGGAGAGCGATGGAAACCCCTTCGAAAAGATTCGAGGAGTATGTGTCCCTGATGGCCCAGTCGCTTGGGCACGCTGATCGTGTCGAGCCATTTCGTGGCTACTGC
>Ga0255336_101503_pt1 | contig 16238 bp, 17 predicted proteins | sample MeOH1_35cm_T3_17_FD_189102 | JGI IMG/M metagenome (GOLD analysis project Ga0255336, IMG submission 189102) | Sandy soil microbial communities from University of British Columbia, Vancouver, Canada - MeOH1_35cm_T3_179 | ecosystem: Engineered > Artificial ecosystem > Sand microcosm > Unclassified ...
GACAAAGTACGCAATAGAAAATTATAAAATTTGACAAAAAAATAAGCCTATTTCAAGGCTTTGTTAGCAATTTTTAGTTGTACAAGTGTCAAAGACCCGGATAAACTTAAAGAAAGTTTTAAGTAATAAAAAACTTCGTTCTATAATAAAGAACGAAGTTTTTTATATTATAAGTTTACTATATTGTATGATTTGGTATAATAAATACTAAGCATTACATTTTATATTTAGCTAAGGAAGGATTGAAACAATGGAAGGAAAATGGATTGAAGTTAAAATTGTAACCAGCAGTGAGGCTTTAGAAGCTGTAAGTGGAATATTTTATAATTTAGATGTTAAGGGAGTAGCAATAGAGGACCCAAGAGATATATTAGAAAGAGAGCAGGGACCTTTAAGCTGGGATTTTGCAGATATAAATATATTTGAATATGGTAAGGATGCTGCAGTAATAAAAGGGTATTTTGCAGTAGAGGATAACATAGAAGAAATTAAAAACTATATAGAAGAAAAATTAGCATACATAAAGGAATTAGGAATAGATATTGGTGAAGGTAAAGTTATTGTAAATGCTGTTTATGAAGAAGATTGGGCTAATAATTGGAAGAAGTATTATAAACCAACTAAAATTGGAGATAAAATAGTTATTAAACCAATTTGGGAAAATTATGAGGCAAAGGGCGATGAACTAATAGTAGAAATGGATCCAGGCATGGCCTTTGGAACTGGCACACATGAAACTACTATAATGTGTATTGAAGCACTTGAAAAGAAGGTTCAAAAGGAATATACAGTTTTTGATATAGGCACAGGCTCAGGAATTCTTGCTATTACTGCTGCAAAGCTAGGTGCAAAGAAAGTTATAGGAGTTGATCTAGACCCAGTAGCTGTGGATTCTGCAAAACAAAATGCTCATATTAATAAATTAAATAATATAGAAATAATTCATGGAAACTTAATGGAAGTTGTTAAGGGTGAAGCTGATATTGTGGCAGCAAATATTATTGCTGAGGTTATAATGCTGTTATGTGAGGATGTTAAAAAATTTTTAAGGCCAAATGGGTATTTTATTAGCTCGGGAATTATTAAAGATAGAAAAGATGATGTTGCAAAGAAATTAACCTCTGTAGGTTTTAAAATTCATGAAATAAATGAACTTGGAGAATGGGTATGCATTATAGCAAGTCTATAAGGAGTAAGTAATTTATGTATAAATTTTTTGTGCAAAAGCAAAGTATAATTAATAATTTAGCAATTATTGAAGGTGATGATGTTAAGCACATATATAAGGTGCTTAGACTAAATATTGGAGAAAGTGTAAGTATAAATAACTGTGAAGGCACAGAGTTTATAGGAGAAATATCTGAAATCACTAAGTATAAGGTAGAAGTTAAGCTTTTAGATAAACTTCTTTTAAATAATGAAAGCCTAGTAAATATTTATTTATTTCAGGGCTTACCAAAATCCAGTAAAATGGATCTTATAGTTCAAAAAAATACTGAGCTTGGAATTAAAGAAATTACTCCTATTATCACTGAAAGAGTAGTAGTTAAAAATGAATTGGGTGAATTTAAAAAGGTAGACAGGTGGAATAGAATAGCTTTAGAAGCTTGTAAGCAGAGTAAGAGAAGCTTAATACCAAAGATAAATACTCCAATAGAGTTTAAGGATTTACTTACAGATTTAAAGCTTATGGACTTAATAGTAGTGCCCTATGAAAATGAAGAAAAATTAGGACTTAAAAATATTAATTTTAAGGATAGGAAAGCAATAAAAAACGTTGCAATAATTATTGGACCTGAAGGTGGCTTTGAGAATTCTGAGATAGAGACTTTAAAGAATCTAGGAGCTTATATAATAACTTTAGGACCAAGAATATTAAGGACAGAAACCGCAGGCTTTGTCTGTCTTGCTCAAATAATGTATGAGCTTGGAGATATGGGCGGTATTAAAGGAGATTTAATTTAATGAAGGTAGCATTTTCAACTTTGGGCTGCAGGGTAAATCAATATGAGTCTGAAGCAATGACAGAAAAATTTTTAAAAGAAGGCTATGAAGTTGCAGATTTTAACAGCTTTTCTGATGTATATGTTATTAATACATGTACAGTAACGAATATGGGAGATAAAAAGTCTAGGCAGATGATAGGCAGAGCAAGAAGGCATAATGAAAATGCAATTATTGCAGTAGTTGGCTGTTATTCTCAGATTGCTCCTCATGAGGTATCTAAAATTGAAGGTGTAGATATAGTACTAGGTACAAGAAATAAAGGAGATATAATATATTGGGTAAATAGAGTTCGTGAGGAAGGCAGACAGCTTGTAGAAGTTAATGATGTACTCAGAAATAGGGTATTTGAGGAGCTTAATATAGAAGAATATCAAAATAGAACAAGGGCCTTTATTAAAATTCAAGATGGCTGCAACAGATTCTGTTCTTACTGTTTAATTCCCTTTGCAAGAGGTGCAGTGTGCAGTAAGCCTCCTAAGAAGGTTATAGAAGAAGTTATAGAACTTTCTAAAAATAGCTTCAAAGAGATAATTTTATCAGGTATACATACAGCCTCCTACGGCGCTGACTTTACTGAAAACTTTACTCTAGTGGATCTTCTTGAAAAAGTGAATGCTGTGGAAGGTATAGAAAGAATTAGAATAGGGTCTATAGATCCAACATTCTTTACAGATGAAGTTATTGAAAGAATAGTTAAACTTAATAAATTATGTCCTCATTTTCACTTATCACTACAAAGTGGCTCTGATGCCACATTGCAAAGAATGAATAGGCCTTATACTTCTGATGACTATAGAAAGGTTGTAAATAAGCTAAGAGAAAAAATATCTGATGTATCTATTACAACTGATATTATTGTTGGTTTTCCAGGTGAAACAAATGAAGAGTTTGAAGAAACCTATAATTTTTTAAAAGAAATAAAATTATCTAAAATGCATATATTTAAATTTAGTCCAAGAAAAGGAACGAAGGCTGCCACCATGCAAAATCAAGTTGAGGTCCGCATTAAAGAAGATAGAAGCAACAATTTAATTTCTTTAAATAATGAATTAGAAACTGAATTCATGAATAAATTTATAGGAAGAAAAATGGATGTGCTTTATGAACAAAGTTTTAATAATGACAGTAAAAAATTTGAGGGCTATTCTCCAAACTATATTAAGATAGTAGCCGAAAGTAAAACTAATATTGAAGGTTCAATTCTAAAAACACAATTATTAGAAACAAATAAAGAACATATAAGGGGTAACTTAATTTTAGAGTATTAATACTAAGGAGGTGATCTTATGGATAACTGTATTTTCTGCAGCATAATAGATGGAAAAATCCCCAGTGAAAAAGTTTTTGAAGATGATAAAGTTCTAGCTTTTAAAGACATAAATCCTGAAGCTCCTGTCCATATTATAATTATACCTAAAAAACATATAAACAGTATTAATGATTTGGAATATAATGATAATGAACTAATAGGTCATATTTATAATGTAGCTAAAGAAATAGCTGCTAATGAAAAGGTTAATGAAAGCGGCTATAGAATAGTAACAAATTGCGGAAATGACGCTGGTCAATCCGTTTTGCACCTTCATTTTCATCTTCTTGGCGGGAGAAGTTTAACCTGGCCTCCAGGTTAAGTAAATGCTTTGTTATTATAATGAAATTGTTGACAGTTAACAAATAAATATTGTATAATAAAAAATGTGCTATTAAGCCCATTAGGCGCTGCATTTAATTTTTACAGTTATTTTGTGCTAGCGGAGGGAGGGATAAGATATGTCAGAAATAAGAGTTGGAGAAAACGAAACATTGGATAGTGCATTAAGAAGATTCAAGAGAAAATGCGCTAGAGCTGGGGTTCTTTCAGAAGTTAGAAAGAGAGAACACTATGAAAAACCAAGCGTAAAGAGAAAGAAGAAATCTGAGGCTGCAAGAAAGAGAAAATTTAAATAGAATTCCTGAAAGAAGGTTCAATTATGTCTCTCAAGGAAAGACTGCAAGATGATTGGAAGCAAGCTTTAAAAGCAAAAGACAAATTTAGAGCCGATACTATTAGTATGGCCAGAGCCGCTGTATTGCAAGTTGAAAAAACCGATGCTGTAACTCTTGATGATGAAGAAGTTATTGGAGTTTTGGCTAGGGAAGTAAAACAGCACCGTGAAGCTGTGCTTGAGTTTGAAAAAGGAAATAGACAAGATTTAGTTGATAAAACTAATAATGAAATTGAAATCTTGCTCAATTACCTTCCTCAGCAGTTAACAGAAGAAGAAATATTAGTTATGGTTCAAGATGCAGCTGTTGAAGTTGGTGCAAATAGCATAAAGGATATGGGTAAAGTTATGCAAGTGCTTACTCCTAAAGTAAAAGGAAGAGCTGATGGTAAGCTTGTAAGTCAACTTGTAAAAGAACATTTAAATAAATAATAATTGATTATAAAAGGTTCAGTTAACTGGACCTTTTATTTATTTTATTTAAATTAAAGCAGTCATTTATTAATTTTATTTTTCATAAATTTAGTAAGAAAGAATTATCTTGAGGTGAATGTATGGAAAGTAAACTAATAAAGACTAAAGAAGCTATAGCTGCAAAATTAGATTTGCCTAGAGACGTTGTTTTAAATATCCCAAAGATAACTATAATTGGAGATAATGAAATTACAATAGAAAATCATAAGGGAGTATTAATTTTTGAAGAAGATAAGATGCAAATTAACTCTAGCTCTGGATTAATAACTATTTATGGGCACAGCTTTGAAATATTATTTATGGGGGGAAGCACATTGACTGTCAATGGAAAATTTAAGTCAATGATGTATGAAGATAATGATTGAACATTCAAGAATTAAAAGAGGTAAAGTTACAATTCAAGCGGAATCTCATAGGCCGGAGAAGTTTGTTAATTTACTTTGGAGAAATGGTGCTAATATTAAAAATATACATAAAATAAGTATAACTACTATTGTAATGGTGATTAATCTTAAGGATTTCAATAAAGTGGAAGATGCTGCACAAAAGACTAATACTAACATCAAAATTATAGAAAATAAGGGGTTTACTTTTTTTTTCATTAAGCTAAAAAGAAGAATTGCGCTTTTTTGCGGTATATTTATTTTTGCAGGTTTATTATATTATCTTTCAGGCTTTATCTGGAAAGTTGATATTAAAACGGAAAACAATTTAACTCCTTATGAAATAAGACAGCAATTAGCAGCTTTTGGAATTGTACCGGGAATAAGAAAAAGTAGTGTTAATATTTATGAATTAGAAGATAAAATGATAAAAAATAATAATGATATAATGTATTTAAAAACTTCTATAGAAGGTTCAAGACTCCTAGTTAGTGCTTATGAAAAAGTACCTCCGCCAAGTGGTATAGAAGATAATGTTCCTTGTAATTTAGTTGCGAAAAAGGAAGGTCAGATTTTAAGGGTATTTACATCAGCAGGAACATCCATTGTAAAATCTGGAGAAATGGTGCGAAGAGGACAACTCCTAGTAAAGGGCGAACAAGGAAAAGAGGGAAGTGTATATAATGTTCATGCAAAAGGAGAAGTTTTTGCGAAGACCTATTATGATGCTTCAAAGGAAGTAGCCTTTAAGGGAGTAAAAAAGGATAGAACAGGAAATAAAATTGAGAACTTTTATATAGAATTCTTAGGTAAAAGAATTTATTTAAAAAATAGTTTAAATAAATTCAAAAGCTATGATAAAATAGTAGAAAATAGTAGAATAATTAAAAGTGAAACATTTTATGAAACAATTGAAACAAAATATATATTAGAGACTAATGAACTTATTAGCTCTACAGCTTCAGAGCTTTATTCAAAACTTATACAAAACTTTGATAAAACTATAAAGGTAATTGATAAGAAGGTTATTTCAGAAGTTAATGGAGACAATTATAAGGTGAGAGTACTAATTACTGCAGAGGAAAACATTGCAATAACTGAAAAGCTTCAGTAAGTAAAGTTTTAATAACAAAGGGTGGGGTAACATGGGCACACTTAATTTTAAGGGTTTTATGTTAAGTAATAAGCTAAAGTTAATCTTAATATATGTTGTTGCATTTATTCTAATGTATATTCTTTTAATATCATCATTGATTACTAAAACATATGACATAAAGGAAGGGAATATCGCTAAATTCAGCATTAGAGCTCAAAGAACCATAATAGATGAATTTAGTACCAAGGCTAAAAAAGATGAGGCTGTAAACCTAATTCCAGCGCAATACAGTATAGATGCAGGAGTTAAAGACTCTGCGGTTAATTTGGTATCAACTTTATTTTCTAAAGCTATTCAATTAAAAGATGTAAATCTTCCTGATAAGGACAAAGTTTCACAATTATCAAGTATATCAAATGCTATGCTTTCTGATGAGGACTTTGGAGCATTAGTTAAAATGGATAAAGAAGGGCTTTCAAATCTTGAAAGCTTTCTTTTAAGTACCATGACGGAGGTATATAAATTCAGCATACAGTATAACCCTGATTTAAGTTCTGAATTAAATAATGAGAATATTAAACGAGCCCAAGATATGGTACAGTTAAAATTCAACAGCTCAAACTTTCCTAAAGCTACTAGAGACCTAGGAGCAAATATAGGAATTAAATTAGTTAAGCCAAACGCCTTTTATGATAAGAGTAAAACTGAAGAGATGAAAAACGAAGCAATAAATAAAACTGCTCCAGTTATTGTTAAAAAGGATCAGATTATTGTTATGGAAGGTGAACAGGTAACAAAAGAAAAATATGAACTTTTGAAAAGCCTCGGATTATTAAATAGCACTAATAAATCAGAATGGTACATCTATATTAGCTTAGGAGTTGTAATAGCCCTGCTGCTATTTATGGAGTATATATATATATATAAATACCAAAAAAATGTTTATAAGGACGTTAAGAAACTGACACTTATAAATTTGATAACTATTATTTCCTTAATTCTTACCAAAAGCTTAGCTGTGGCATCTCCTTTTCTGATACCCTTAGCTTTTGCGCCTTTAATTATAAGTCTTTTAATAAATAATAGGATTTCTCTAACAATTAACTTAATAAATACTATTTTTATTAGCGCAGCAACTAATTTTAATATAGAAATAACCTTATTAGCTATTATAAATTCCTTTGTAGGAGCTTTAATTCTTCAAAAGCAGCAGCAAAGAAATGATATAATGTATTCTTGTTTATATATAGCGATTATAAATTTAGTTGCCACCTTTTCTATTGGTTTTCTACTAAGTAATAATTCCAAAGATATATTAACTCAGGCTGGATTTTCAATATTAGGAAGTGGGTTATCAGGAATTTTGACCATAGGACTGCTGCCTTTTTTTGAAAGTATATTTGATATCGTCACAACTATTAAACTGCTTGAATTATCAAATCCCAATAACCCGCTATTAAAGAAGCTTTTAATGGAAGCACCAGGAACCTATCATCACAGTATTTTAGTTGCAAATTTAGCTGAGATGGCTGTAGAAGTTGTAGGAGGGAATCCAGCTTTAGCAAGAGTTTCAGCTTATTATCATGATGTTGGAAAAATTAAAAGGCCTTACTTTTTTAAAGAAAACCAAATTGCTATAGAAAATCCACATGATAAGATAACTCCAAACTTAAGTGCTCTTATCATTATTTCACATGTGAAAGATGGAATAGAGCTAGCTAAGGACTATAAATTACCTAAGATAATTCAAGACGTTATACTTCAGCATCACGGTACCTCGCTAGTAAAATATTTTTATGTAACTGCAAAAAATAACAGCGAAAAGCCTGAAGAAATAATAGAAGATGACTTTAGATATTTAGGACCTATACCTCAAAGTAAAGAAGCAGGCATTGTTATGCTTGCTGATAGTGTTGAAGCTTCAGTACGCTCCATTAACGAGCCTAACCAGTATAAAATTGATACCATGGTAAATAATATTATAAAAAACATATTGATGGAAGGACAGCTTGATGAATGTGAGCTTACTTTAAAGGATATAACTAAGATTAAGGACATCTTTATTAAAAGCTTAATTAGCATTTATCATAAAAGAATTGAATACCCTGAAGATAAATGGGCTGTTAAAACTCAAGATAAAAATTAATAGGAGATTTTAAATGATTCTTATAGACAATAGACAAATAAATATAATATTAAAAAAAGAAGATGAAGATATTCTTAAAGAAATAATCGACTATACCTTAAAAGAAGAAGGAGTAAACATAATCTACGAAATAAGTGTTATTTTTATTGATAATACTATAATAAGAGAACTAAACTTAGAGTACAGAAATATTGACAAGGAAACGGATGTACTTTCCTTTCCAATGCTTGAATATCCTCAAAAAAAGGTTTTTAAGGATTCATACATTGATTTTAATTTTACTGATGACTTTTTTGATGAAGGTAGACTTGTCTTAGGTGATATTGCATTATCTCTTGAAAAAGCAAAGGAACAAAGCGAAGAATATGGACACTCATTTATAAGGGAAATTTGCTATCTTATTATTCATTCCCTTCTTCATCTCTTAGGTTATGATCATATAGAAGAGGCTGATAAACATAAGATGAGAAAGAGAGAAGAAGAAATCTTAGAAAAGTTTAATCTTAAAAGGGATATTTAATTAATTTACAGCTTTTATATATAATAAAGGGGATTTCTTATGAAGATGAGAAAACTTTTAGACAGCTTTAACTATGCAATTAGCGGAATTATACATGCAGTTAGAACACAAAGAAATATGAGGATTCATATGATTACAGCCTTATTGGTGTTAACTGCTTGTTTTTTTTATAGTTTAACAAAGGTAGAATTTTTAGTTCTTACGATTACTATAACAATGGTTATAGTTGCAGAGATGTTTAATACTGCAATAGAATGTGCAATAGATTTAACTGCTAATTATTATCATCCATTGGCGAAAATTGCTAAGAATACTGCAGCTGGGGCTGTTTTAATCAGTGCCATTAACTCTGTTGTAGTTGGATATATTTTATTTTGGGAAAAGATAAGCTTTGCAGGACCTATTATAATTAAAAAAATAAAACAGTCTGACCCATATGCCATATTTATTATTTTATTAATTGTTTCAATAAGTACTGTAGTAGTAAAGGCCATTTTTGGAGAGGGAACTCCCTTAAGAGGAGGCATGCCAAGCGGTCATAGTGCAATTGCCTTTGCTTTAGCCACAACAATAGCACTTTTATCTAAAGAATCATTAGCCATACTATTTAGTTACATACTTGCTATTATTGTTGCTCAAAGTAGAGTTGATTCACATATTCACTCAATTTTAGAAGTATTTGCAGGAGCAACTTTTGGGACACTTCTTACAATATTGCTTTTTAAGATTTTCGGTTAATACAGTATTTATTATTGTATTAATAACAATTAGTGTTATAATTTATATACAAGTTTTAGAATAATTTTCAAATTTAATTGGAGGTTAATATAAATGGATTTTAAAGAATTGATTAGAATTGCCATAAAAGCTCGAGAGAAAGCTTATGTTCCTTACTCAAATTTTAAAGTTGGTGCAGCAGTTCTAACTGAGGATGAAAATATATATAGCGGTTGTAATATTGAAAATGCTTCTTTCGGGGCCACCAATTGTGCTGAAAGAACAGCCATTTTTAAGGCAGTTTCAGAAGGTCATAATATAATAAAAGCCATTGCAATTATTGGTGATACAAAAGCCTTCACCTATCCTTGTGGTATTTGCAGACAGGTAATGAGTGAATTTGCAGATGGTGCTACATTAGTTATACTTGCTAAAAATGAAAATGAATATATTACAAAAACCTTAGAAGAAGTTCTGCCAGGGGCCTTTACAAAAAAGGACTTAAATAAGTAGAAATAATAGTACTAAAAGGAGTGCATTGAAGTAATGTTTAAATCAGGGTTTGTTACAGTAATAGGAAGACCTAATGTTGGTAAGTCCACACTTCTTAATAATATAATGGGTGAAAAGTTATCAATAGTATCGAGTAAACCGCAAACAACTAGAAATAATATACAAACTATATTAACCAAAGAAAATTTCCAAATAGTGTTTGTAGATACACCAGGAATACATAAACCTAGGCATAAGCTTGGTGAATTTATGGTTAAAATGGCAAAAGATACATTTAAGGAAGTTGATGAGGTCTTGTTTTTAACTACACCAGAGGTGGAGATTGGCAAAGGAGATCAATTTATACTTGAGGAACTTAAAAACTTAGATATTCCAGTTTTTTTAATTGTTAATAAAATAGATGAAAATAGTGATGATAGAATAGCTCAGACTATTAAAAATTATTCAGAATATTTTAACTTCACTGAAGTTATCCCTATTTCTGCTATAAAAGGGAAAAATGTTGATACTTTACTTAAGATAATGGAAGATAATTTGCCAGAGGGACCTAAATATTATCCGGATGATATGATAACTGACCAGCAAGAGAGATTTATAGTTGCAGAAACAATAAGAGAAAAAGCCTTAAGACTATTATCTCAAGAAGTTCCACATGGAATAGCAATTGAAATTATTACAATGAAAAAAGACGAAAAAGAAATTTATAATATTGAAGCTACTATTTTATGTGAAAAAGATTCACATAAAGGCATAATTATAGGAAAAGGCGGAGAAATGCTTAAAAAAATATCCACCTATGCAAGGCAGGATTTAGAAAAAAGTTTAGGCACTAAAGTATATTTAAAGCTTTGGGTAAAGGTTAAAAAAGAATGGAGAGACAATTCTTCTATGTTAAGGGAGTTAGGTTATAAATAAATATAAAGAATTATTTTTATTTTTTATATTTAGGGTATAATAGAATATAGGAGATGATTTTCTGTCAATTTTTAAAACTAAAGCTATTGTAATTAAATCTATGGATTTAAAAGAATCAGATAAGCTTCTATGGCTATTTACAGAAAAGCTTGGAAAAGTTTCTGCAGTGGCACGAGGAGCAAAAAAGTCAAAAAGCAAGCTGCTGCCACTTAGCTTACCCTTTTGCTTTGGAGAATTTATATTATTTCGCGGAAAAAGCATGTATAGTATAAACGAAGGGGAAATATCAAGTTCATTTCAGTCCCTGCTAAATGATTTTGAAAGCTTAACTTACGCTTCTTATCTTTGTGAGCTTATTGATATTGCGCTTGTTGAAGAAGAAAGCAACAGAGAACTTTTTAAAGAATTTATTAGTGTATTTTATCTACTTCAAAATAATGCCGTAAACTTTGAACTACTAATTTGTGCTTTTGAAATAAAGTTGTTAACACAATCAGGTTTTTATTTTAATTTAGATAAGTGCGTATTCTGCAATGAAAAAATTACTACTTCAAATTACTTCAATATTCAGTATTTAGGTGGTATTTGCACAAAATGTGAAAGACAGCAGGGAATTAAAATTAGTTACACTTGTTTTAATGCTTTAAGATATTTGATTAAAACCCCAATAACAAATATATACAAACTTAATTTATCTCAAGAAGTTAAAAGAGAGTTATATAGATTACTGACAGATGCCATTTATTATAATTTTGGGAAAAAGCCACATAGTTTAGAAATGTTAAATATTTTTAGAGGAGTTGAAAAAAATGAGTGAAATTACATTAGAAAAAATTGATGTAGTTAGAGAAAGAACTGGAGCAACTTATGGTGAGGCAAGGGAAGCACTTGAAGTTTCCGATGGCAATGTTGTGGATGCAATAATTTATATGGAAAATAACAAAAAATCTGCTATGAATAACTTATATACCACTAAAGATGAATTTTTTAACTGGATTAAAGATTTAATTAACAAAGGAAATATTACAAGAATTAAAATTAAAAAAGATGAAAAAGTAATTGTTGATATGCCAATTAACGCTGGAATAGCTGTAGGTGTAATTGCATATGCTATTTGGGCTCCATTAATAGCTATAGGAGTAATAGGTGCAGTAGTTACAAACATTACCATTGAAATAACTAAAAAAGATGGTTCAGTTGAAATAATAAATAAAGCAATAAAAACTACTATGCAGGATGTAAAAGAAAAAGTTACTGGTATGGCAAGTGAGGTTAAGGAAAAGGTTAATGATGTAAGAGATAAGGTATCTGATGCAGCTAATGATGTAAAAGACAAGTTTACAAATAAGAAACAGGATAATGCAAAAAAAGATTCAGATACCGTATACACCTATACAGTAAAATTTGACGAAAACGAAAATAATTTACAAAAGTAGTAATTTTCTAGCCAGCAGCTAAAGGTTGCTGGCTAGAATTAATTATATATTTAACAAATTTTTGTTGAAATTGTTTTGAAACTTAGGTAAAATATTTAAAGCATGTATAATTTATTTTATTATCATGCTATAATATCTTTGTTACATTGTAATTGAGGAAAGAGGGTGAATCACATTAAGCTTTCTCTTAGACAAGAAGAAATTATTAAACTAGTTAAACAAAATGGACCTATTACCAGTGAAGCTTTAGCTCAAAAACTAAAAGTTACTAGAGCAGCCCTTAGACCTGACTTAGCTATATTAACTATGACAGGAATACTTGAAGCAAGACCAAAGGTAGGATATCTTTTTTCAAAGAAGCCTTCCTATAGTTTGATTTATGACTACATAAGAAACATAAAAGTTTCAGATATTATGTCTGAACCTGTAATAGTTGATGAAAATACCCTTGTATATGATGCTATAGTGCATCTCTTTTTAAATGATGTTGGTACCTTATTTATTCAAAATAACGGCTTTTTAATTGGTGCAGTTTCAAGAAAAGATTTTCTTAAGATTGCAATGGGTGGAACAGATATGCATAAGGTTCCTGTTGGAGTAATTATGACAAGGATGCCTAACATTGTGTTTGTAGAAAAAGAAGATGCTGTATATTTAGCAGCACAAAGAATCATGGAACACGAAGTAGATAGCTTACCTGTTATAGAAAGGGTTTTCGAAAATTCAAAGGAAAACTTGAAAATAGTGGGTAAAGTATCAAAAACAAATATTACAAAATTATTTGTTAAACTAGGAGAAAATAATTAATTTTTGACCTAACCGGGACACTTTTTAACCCGTTAGTATAAATAATTTATTAAAAGGAGTGTTACATACATGCAAAGTAAAAAGTATGTTTACCTTTTTAGCGAAGGTAATGGATCAATGAGAGAACTCCTCGGTGGAAAGGGAGCAAACCTATCAGAAATGACAAATCTAGGAATCCCAGTACCACAAGGATTTACTGTTACTACAGAGGCTTGTAATAAGTATTATGAAGATGGTAAGGTTATTTCTGAAGAAATAATTTCTCAAATTTATGAATTTATGACTAGTTTAGAAAAAATAACTGGTAAGAAATTTGGAAGCGTTGAAAATCCTTTACTTGTTTCTGTTAGATCAGGGGCAAGAGCTTCAATGCCAGGAATGATGGATACAATTTTAAACCTTGGTTTAAATGATGATACTGTAGAAGCAATGGCAAAGCTTACTGGAAACGAAAGATTTGCCTATGACTCATATAGAAGATTTATACAAATGTTTGCTGATGTTGTTATGGAAATTGAAAAGAGGAACTTCGAAAACATATTAGATAAAATTAAAGAAGCTAAAGGCGTTAAGCTTGATACAGAACTCGATGCAGCAGATTTAAAAGAAGTTGTTAAGAGATTTAAAGCTTTCTATAAGGAAGCTAAGGGAGAAGAATTCCCTGCTGATCCTAAACTTCAATTAATTGAATCAATTACAGCTGTATTTAGATCATGGGACAATCCAAGAGCTAATGTTTATAGAAGATTAAATGATATTCCTTCAAATTGGGGAACTGCCGTTAATGTCCAATCAATGGTATTTGGTAATAAGGGAGAAACTTCAGGAACTGGAGTTGCTTTTTCAAGAAATCCATCTACTGGAGAAAAGAAAATTTACGCAGAGTATTTAATGAATGCTCAAGGTGAAGATGTTGTTGCAGGTATAAGAACACCTGAAGACATATCAACACTTGAAAAAAGAAATCCAGAAGTTTACAAACAGTTTATGGATATAGTAAATACTCTTGAAAATCACTATAAAGATATGCAAGATATGGAATTCACAATAGAAGAAGGAAAGCTTTACTTCTTACAAACTAGAAATGGTAAAAGAACTGCACAAGCTGCATTAAAAATTGCTGTTGATTTAGTTGAAGAAGGAATGTGTACTAAGGAAGAAGTACTTTTAAAAGTTGATCCAAAACAACTTGATTCTTTACTTCATCCTAATTTTGAAGCAACTGATTTAAAGAATGCAAAGATAATTGCAAAAGGTCTTCCAGCTTCACCTGGAGCAGCTTGCGGAAGGATTTGTTTTACTGCTGAAGAAGCTAAAGAACGTCATGAAAAAGGTGAAAAGGTTGTTCTTGTTAGACTTGAAACTTCACCAGAAGATATCGAAGGTATGATAGCTTCAGAAGGTATATTAACTGTAAGAGGTGGTATGACTTCTCATGCTGCAGTTGTTGCAAGAGGAATGGGAACTTGCTGCGTAGCTGGTTGTGGGGATATTAAAGTTAATGAGGAAGAAAGAACTGTAGAAGTTGCTGGCTTAAAATTAACTGATAAAGATTATTTATCAATTGATGGAAGTACTGGTAATGTTTATGGTCAATCAATAAAGACAGTTGAACCAGAAATTAGTGGATATTTTGGAACATTTATGGGTTGGGCTGATGAAACAAGAAGCTTAAAGGTCAGAACTAACGCAGATACTCCAAGAGATGCACAGCAAGCTGTTAAATTTGGAGCTGAAGGTATTGGTCTTTGCAGAACTGAGCACATGTTCTTTGCTGAAGATAGAATTGCTGGAGTAAGAGAAATGATAGTAGCTAAGACAGAAGAACAAAGAAGAAAGGCTCTAGATAAATTACTACCAATGCAAAGAGAAGACTTTATAGGACTTTACGAGGCTATGGAATATAGACCGGTTACTATAAGATTCTTAGATCCACCACTACATGAATTCCTACCACAAGAAGATGAAGACATAAAAGCATTAGCAAAAGAAATGGGTCTAACATTTGAAGACTTAAAGAATACAGTTGAATCTCTGCATGAATTTAATCCTATGATGGGACACAGAGGATGTAGACTTGCTGTATCTTACCCAGAAATTGCTGAAATGCAAACTAGAGCAGTTATAGAAGCAGCAATTGATGTTAAGAATAGAAAAGGTTATGATATAGTTCCTGAAATAATGATACCACTTGTTGGAGAAGTTAAGGAATTAAAATATGTTAAAGACATTGTTGTTAGAATTGCTGATGAAATAATCGCTAAAGAAGGAATTAAATTAGAGTACAAAGTTGGTACAATGATTGAAATACCTAGAGCTGCTTTAACTGCAGATGAAATTGCAAAAGAAGCAGAATTCTTCTCCTTTGGAACAAATGATTTAACACAAATGACATTTGGTTTCTCAAGAGATGATGCTGGTAATTTCTTAAAGCATTACTATGAAAAGAAAATCTATGAATTTGATCCATTTGCAAAACTAGATCAAACAGGAGTAGGTAAGCTTGTAAAAATGGCTGCTGAACTTGGTAAGGCTACAAGACCAAACATTAAACTTGGAATATGTGGAGAACACGGTGGAGATCCATCATCAGTTGAATTCTGCCATAATGTAGGATTAAACTATGTATCTTGCTCACCTTTTAGAGTTCCAGTAGCTAGACTAGCTGCTGCACAAGCTCAAATTAAGAATCCAAGAAAGTAATAAAAGATAAACAATACGAAAATTTAATTTACCCAGTATGAAAATAGCGAATGGTAAGCGCTTTTTCATACTGGGTAAATTTTTAGTTGAAGTTGTTATCTATATAAAAAAATCATCAGAAATGTTCTGGTGATTTTTTACTTTTAATTATAAGAGTATATTTCTTTTAAATTTAGTTTCTATATAATCTATAAAACCTCTTGAAAATTCTAATTGAGCATCAGATTTTGCACATGCTTTTGTGAGTAAAGAAATAAAAGAATTTTTATTGCATTTATTAATATTATTGTAATAATCTCTTGAAATTTTCCAAAATTTTTGAGGAAAGGCTAGATAGACTAAAATTGCTTTGTATTCATCAATGTTTAATGGATTAATTTTTTCGTATAATTTTAAAGAATTTATTGTAAGCTCAAGATCCCATTTAGTACTATCTCTTTTTAGCAGCCTCCTTAAAAAATATGAAATATCATGGACTCTATAATCCATTTTACATTTGTCAAAATCTATGGTCCAAATGTCTCCTTTATTATCAA
>Ga0255336_101504_pt1 | contig 16233 bp, 20 predicted proteins | sample MeOH1_35cm_T3_17_FD_189102 | JGI IMG/M metagenome (GOLD analysis project Ga0255336, IMG submission 189102) | Sandy soil microbial communities from University of British Columbia, Vancouver, Canada - MeOH1_35cm_T3_179 | ecosystem: Engineered > Artificial ecosystem > Sand microcosm > Unclassified ...
TAAAAAGGAGCTGTCTCAGAAATAGAAGTTCAAATTTCTATTTTCTAGACAGCTCCCTTTGTTTATACTAACAGAAAGTATAAATTGGGGGGCAGATAGTATAAGTGCAACCAGCGGCTTTCGTTCTCCTACGATGCATGTATTTATGTTCGGCAGGATAAGGCAACTAGGGCTAGCACCTTCGCTAGGGCTTGGTACTAGCCAAGTTTTCTTTATCGCTGAAGCTCGGTGAAAGCCGGGTTTTCTTTATTTGATTCTTTTTTAAAAACCAAAATCGTATTCAGCATCATCCGGATAAGTCTCAGGATCGGCTATTTTTATAGCGACACAGGCTGTAACAACCCCAAAAAGCAGATTACTTAGGAGATCCAGAAGTTCACTGCGACATTTCCTGTGTTTACAAAGATATCTGTCGTTCTTGCCTCTCGCGCTGTAAAAAAAGGCCCAGAGAAGCACACCGAAGCTCGCCCCTTTGACAATATGTCTATCTTTACCAGTCTTTTTTAGATAATAGACGAGCGGAATCCCTAAAACGGCCCCAGATACTAAATCTGCAAATCGATGAGTTGGCAGATTTTTTTGCTTTCGCTTTTTTGTGTGATGAGGTTCAAATAACACCATGCATTTGGCTAAATAGCCAATCAAGCCACTAACCATACCTAAAGAAATTGATGAGCGCATTTTCTTCACCGCCTTGTCCTAAATTCCCTACTATTTTTCCCGTTCCCTCAAGATTCATGAATAGAAATTGAAGGAATAAAGGGGAAAAAAGAGGGAAAAATAAGATGCGTTTCTGCTCATTCTAAAATTGAGTGAAGTAGAGGATCGATTTTGTTTAAGGAAAGGAGTAAGAAATCTAAATATGCTGATTATTATTACGCGAACCCTTATCCTCTACGCTCTAGTTGTCGTGGCCTTGCGTATTATGGGTAAACGGGAAATTGGGCAATTGCAGCCCTTCGACCTCGTCATTATTCTTATGATTTCAGAGTTGGCTGCGATTCCGAGCGAAAATGTTGGGATCCCATTGATCGCTGGAATTATTCCCATTCTCGTACTTTTGTTGGCTAGTATCTTGCTCGGACAGATCGAGATGAAAAGCGAACGGGCGAGGGCTATTTTAAATGGCACTCCGTCCATTTTAATTGAACGAGGAAAAATTATCGAATCTGAACTCAAACGGAATCGTTATAATTTATCTGACCTACTAGAGGAATTGCGCATTAAAAATATTCCTAATATTGCTGATGTCGAGTTTGCCGTTCTAGAAACGAATGGTCAGGTCAGTGTCCTTTCGAAATCTTTCAAAAGGCCTCTGACTCCCGAAGATCTCAATATGTCTCCTCCGTTTGAGGGGTTGCCCACTGTATTAATCATGGATGGAAAATTGAATCCAGCTGGTCTCCAGCATCTGAGTAAAGATATCCAGTGGTTAAAGGATGAACTTGAAAAGCAGAGCGTAAATCGGATTGAAGATGTTTTACTCGCAAGTCTCGATACATCTGAAAGGCTTTTTGTCCAAAAAAAACTCAATTGCTAGCTAAAGGGGGATGAAAGGCATGAGGTCTTATGTAATTACGGTTGTAATCGTTACGCTACTCGCTGGAGGCTCCTTTTGGAGTAACCATTATATTAGTAGTTCAACTGAAGAATTAGTCAAGGCTATTGATCAGGTTGAAGAGCAAATTTACAACCAAGATTGGGATAAAGCGAAAAGTCAATTGCAACAGTTGAAACAAGATTGGGATGTAACCAAAAACGTATGGAGTGTCTTAGTGACCCATCAGGAAATCGACACTATCGATATTGGACTAAAGCGTCTGGGGGAATATGTTCAGTTTAAAAGTCCTATTTTAGCAGAAGGTGAGTTGTCTGCCTTACGCTTACTGTTTGATCACATCTCAGATACGGAAGCCTTTAATCTCAAAAACGTTTTCTAGAAAAAGAAAGAACCAGCGGAATATAACGAGGGGTTCTACCCTCCTTTAAAGGGAGAACCCCAGTGTTAAATAACCGAATAATTAGCCTTGAGAGGGTTGATTTAACCCGTTGTTGGACTCAATGTAGTTCAAACGGCTGTTGAGTTGTGCCACATGGCGTTGCATGTCAGTTGACATATCCTGGAACATTTGTTTAGCTGATTGATCCTGAGTAGAAGTCGCGAAGGTTTCATACGTTCCTAATGCAGATTTTGCGGCTGCTGCCGCTTTTTGCATGTCTTGTTGTACGGTCAAGAAGAATCCCCCCTTAATTTTGTATTGTCATTTCTTTGTTTTTGCAAACAGTCTTAGTATATGAGTCGAGCCGTATTCTATAAGGACAAAGTTTTGGAGAGATTGGCAGTCTACAGGAAATTTATCTTAAATTGAGTATAGAAGTATGTTCAGAGATACTCCGTATAATACTATGGAGTGTCTGACCAGGGAGTAAGGATTGTGCAATGAGGAGAGGCGTATGCCAGCGAATGAAGATAAATTATTAAGATGGAGTAGTATTATTGCAACAGTTGGAACGGCTATTTTAGCATTGACGGCACTTATCACTGTCTATGTGACCTTAAACGCTTGGAAGGTACAGCGTGAAGATGCTCGACCTTATCTTTCCTTAAAAGAGTCTCCCCAAATTGAGGTGCAAGAGGGGGTCCAATTAGAGTTTAGGTTTAACAATGTCGGAATCCATCCTGCCGTGAATTTATCGAGCCAATCCATCATTTTTGAACAGAGTCTAAAGCAAAAGCCCATCTATAATGAACGCTATGATTTAGTCAATGAAATTCCTAAAGATACGTCTTCAAGCCTGGTGATTGCCTTAACGCCAGAGGAGGTAGGCCAGTCTTCAAATGTGTCGAATTCCTATTATCTTGTGGTGTTGTTACAGTATTCTGATCCGGTGATTAATAAACAATATCAACAAAGTCTGCTTCTTAAGTGGAACGGAATCAAGGAGGGCAAAGCCTTAGCAATTGTTCATGTCCAAGCCCAAGAGAAAGAAAAGATCACACTTTATTTACAGGCGAATCAGGTGAGTCTAAATTAGCTCATTGCCCCAAGTAAGGAGAGAAACAGGTGAAAGTAATGCAAAAATTCTTACCCGCCCGCGTTCATAGTAATTAGGCTAAAAGTTTTAGAATAAGGAAGAGAGGGTCTGATGCAGAACAATCAATAAACTGCCTCAGACCCTTTAGTACAGGACTATTCAACTCATTTGTCCGATTCTATAACTCTGTCATGACGACCAAATAAACTTCGATCGGTCCATGAACACCGATGGAGAGGTCCATCTCAATATCCGAGGTGCGGCTTGGTCCGGAAATCATTTCGATAGCAGCTGGGGGAGCACCCGCAGTGAGAAGTTCCTCCATAATTTCCGCCAGTTCATCCTTAATCTTCGAACCGGCAAGGAAAGCTAAATGGCGGGGCGGAACAAGGCTAACAGCACGGCCACGCCGAGCGTTACTTAGCTGAATAAGTGTGCCGGATTGGACGATCCCGTAATCAGCTCCAGTCACGCCGAGTTGGGCCTGGGCGGCTACATTGATCCGCGCTGAGCGCTCACTAGAAGAATCTGGGTAGGATTGAGTGGTCCAATGCAACTGGTTAAATGTGTTTTGAGCGAAATCAGGTAATTCTCCCCAGGTGATAATCGAGGTGCTGTTGAGCCATTTCGGTTCGGGATCACCGAACCAACTTTTTAGGGCTTGAACGGCTTCTTCCGGAGTTTGTGCTTTGATCCCTTTACCACCCAGTGACTCCCAATTTGCGAGTAGGGTGTCGATTCGTTCCTCCGGACTGTTAAGTTGATAGTGGGGAACCTGGACATTGATCGGCTCGACAGAGGCGGGAGTAGGGCGTCCTAACTTAAGTGCTAAATGTTTAATGAAATCTTGGTGATCACTCATTTCTGCTCACCTCGTTGTAGCTCGATTTTTTTTAAACGCCTCTCTAGCATCGGCCAGAGATCGTCGAAGGTTTGACGAGGGAGAGGAGTCAAATATCGGCTCTTTAACCAATTTGCAAGCGGAGGGGGTCCCATAACGATTCGGCCGCGTCGCATAAAGACAAACTGCATGCGGGCTCCCCAATGGACAAAGTGTCGGAGAACTTTCGGATGGGTAAAATAGTAGCGGTAGGCACGGAAGGCCTGATGTTCGATCGCAGAAGTTTGTCCGGTTAAGACCTTACGATCCCGATGCTTGACGATTAGGTCATGGAGCGGAATTCGTACCGGGCAGGCCTCGGCGCAGGCTCCACAGATGGAGGAGAAGTAAGGAAGATGTCCCCATTTTTCATAATCCTGCTCCAGGAGGGGAGTTATAACGATTCCGATCGGTCCAGCGTAAACCGAACCATAGGCATGCCCACCGATTTGCCGGTAGACCGGGCAGACATTAAAGCATGAACCACAGCGAATACAGCGTAACGAGGCGCGGAAATCCGGATCTCCAAGAATTTCGGAGCGATTATGGTCGAGGATAACGAGGTGCCATTCTTCGGGGCCATCGACATCTCCTTCACGGCGAGGAGGAGTGTATAACGTAGTATAAGCAGATAAGCGTTGGCCGGTTGCACTGCGCGCGAGAAGATTAAGCATAACACCCAGTTCTTTAAATGAGGGAACGATTCTCTCCATGCCCATGAGGGTAATCTGAACCTTCGGCAGAGTGCTGACCATCCGGCCGTTTCCCTCATTTGTAACCATGGCAATTGTCCCCGTGTCAGCAACGGCAAAGTTACAACCGGAAATTCCAATTTCACCGTTAAGGAATTTTTTACGCATTTTTCCGCGCGCGAATTTCGTCAGAGTCGGCGTATCTGAAGTTAAGGAGTGCCCGGCAATCGGTTCAAAAAGTTTGGCGATTTGATCTCGGTTTTTATGCATCGCGGGGACAATGATATGCGAGGGAGGCTCATGCGCAATTTGCACAATATATTCTCCCAAATCGGTTTCGATGACTTCGACACCATCTTTTTCGAGGACGGGATTTAAATGGATTTCTTCCGAAATCATCGATTTTGATTTAATGAGGGTCTTGGCGTTGTGTTTTTGAAAAATCTCCTGAACCGCGTTGACTGCATCCTGCGGAGTCTTGGCCAGGTGGACATGGCCACCGTTTTTCTCAACATTTTCAATGAGTTGTTTCAGATAATAATCTAAGTTAAGAATGACCTGATTCCGAATCTTTTCCCCGGCTTCCCGCCATTCTTCCCAGTCTCCGAGTTGATTCGCGGCATCAAGTTTTTGATGCCGCAGCTTGTCTGTAGCCCGGCGGGTGGCCATCCGTAGAAAGTCATCCTTGAGTGCTTTATCAAGTGCCTCCTGCATATCATAGGGTTTGTTCTCCGACATCTCTACATCCCCTTCCCGAGCAGTTGGATAATGTGCATCGCAGGTACTGGGTGCCCGTGTTTCTCTAGATATCCAGAGATATTCATGAGGCAGCCCATATCGAGACCGGTGAGGATATCAGCGCCTGAGTCAATCACATGCTGCGCTTTTTCCTGAACCATCGCCTCGGAGATGACCGGCATTTTGATTGCAAAGGTTCCGCCAAAGCCACAACAGAGTTGAGCTTCAGGTAAGGGAACAACCTCAATCCCTTGAATGTGTTCGAGAAGGGTTAGGGGCTCATCCCTAATTCCCATCAAGCGTGTAGCGTGACACGATGGATGATAAGTTACTTTAGCTTTGTAGCGCGCTCCGAGATCCGGCTGCTTGAGGACATTGACCAGAAACTGGGAAAACTCGTAACTCTTATGAATTAGATCGGTTGCCTTTTTAAGATAGACTGGGTCGTTTTCAAACAGGGAAGGATAATTATGATGAATCATTCCGATGCAGGAGCCGCTAGGTGCGACCACAACTTCACTGTCTTCAAACGCGTCGATCAAGTTGCGGGCTATGGCTCGCGTGTCCTCCGTATATCCCGAGTTAAAGGAGATTTGCCCACAACAGGCTTGGTTATCCGGGTAATCCACGGTGTGCCCCAATTGGCTAAAAATTTTGGCCATCGTGACACCCAAATCCGGATATAACATGTTTCCTAAGCAGGTGATAAAGATCGAGATTCTCATGTTTCTACAGTCCCTTCCATTGGCAGTGATAAGACGTAAGTTTCCATTATTATGTCTTGGTTGTTTTGGAATTATGTTGTTCCTTGATCATTTTCCGGGCATAGTGAAAAAAGATGAAAGGAATCACGACTTTTCTGTCGAAAATTAATTATTGTTCTAAAAACAAGGTTAGGGGTGCAGAAATGAAAAAGAAACACGTGATATTTAGGACGATGGGAGTGTTGCTGAGTTTGATGGTTCTCGCGACAGGGTGCGGGCAATCTCCTCAAGTAACACCATCTTCAGAAACACAGGCTAAGCCCGTGAAAATCGGAGTTCAACCCATTGAAGATAACTTCCCGTTCTCAGTGGCTGAAAAAGATGGAATCTTTACCAAGGCAGGGGTACAAGTAGAGTTAATCAATTTCGCCAGTGCTCAGGAGCGTGATGCCGCACTTCAGGCGGGGCAAATCGATGGAGAAGTTGCCGACATGCTAGCAGTTGCGCTTATGAAAAAGATCGGAACAGATGTCAAGATTGCCTCGATTGCTTTAGGAACTACACCACAGGAAGGACGTTTTGCAATTCTTTCCTCACCAAAGTCCAAGATCAAAGATCCCTCTGATCTTAAAGGGGCGACCTTAGGCATGTCGGATAATACGATTATCGATTATGTCTCAGATCAAATGCTCAAAGATAAAGGGGTTTCGGGGACTGACGTCAATAAAGTTTCGGTTCCGAAAACACCGGTCCGTGTGGATATGCTTCTCTCTGATCAAATTCAGGCTGCAGTCCTACCGGATCCCCTCGCTGCCTTAGCAGAAGCGAAAGGGGCCCATTTGGTCATGGAAGATACCTACCGAAATATTTCCCAAACCGTTTTGCTTTTCCGGACCAAAAGTATTCAGGACAATCCAGCGGGAATTAAAGCTGTAGTGAGTGCCTATGGTGCAGCAGGGCAAGCTCTCACGAAGGATCCAGAGCAGTACCGTTCGCTTTTTCTTGAAAAAAATCAGATTCCTGAGCCCATCAAAGATACCTACAAGATCACCACGTTCTCTAAACTTCAATTACCGACGGAGGATGAAGTGAATAGTGTCATGATATGGATGCAAGATAAGAAGCTGATTCCCCAGGTCTACACGTATCAAGAACTCGTCGACCCAAGCTTGTTACCGAAGCAGTAAGCCTCATGCCAGTTCCCTGAAATCGTTTATTCCTGTGCGATAAGCCACGCTTTCGGGTCTTTAGTTTCTCAGAGTAGAGGAGAGGTTCTGTTGATAGAGGTCGCTCACTGTAGTCTCGCTTATGATCAGGGACAAAATCAGGTCAAGGTTTATGATGAGTTCAATTTGGAAATTGAGCAAGGGGAAAGTGTTGTCTTGATTGGTCCCTCAGGTTGCGGAAAAAGTACGTTGCTTTACCTTTTAGCGGGTCTTTTGAAGCCTACGAGTGGAGAAATTCGGGTGAAGGGAAAGCTTGTAACTAGGACGCGGCAAGAAACTGCGTTTATTCTTCAGCAATACGGGCTTTTTCCCTGGTTGACGGTTGAAGAAAATGTCAACTTAGGCTTGAAAGTTCGGCATGTTGCGCGGCCAACGGCTCGGACAGCTACGGAAAACATCATCCAAAAGATGGGCTTGGGGGAAGTTAAACACCACTTCCCCAGTCAATTGAGTGGAGGACAGAGCCAACGCGTTGCCCTTGCGCGGGCTTTGACTTTGAAGCCGGACCTGCTGCTAATGGATGAACCCCTCTCGGCACTCGATGCCTTGACCCGGGAGCGGCTGCAAAAACTTCTGCTCCAGATCTGGCAAGACGAGGGGTTAACCAGTATTTTAGTTACGCATAGCATTGAAGAGGCGGTCTTTTTAGGGAGCCGAATTTTAGTGCTTGCGGACGGAAGACCGACTCGAATCCTTGGTGAAATTGAAAATCCACGGGTCGGGGAATCGGGTTATCGTCAAAGCGAAGAGTTTTTTAGTAAGACTACCTATGTACGTTCCCTCTTAGAAGGGGGAATAGAAGGATGAAAGTTTTCAAAAGTGGATTCTGGGGGTATCTTGCTGCATCTGCGTTCTTATTGTTGGTGTGGCAGATTGCAGCTGTGCGTTTAGCAACTCCGATGCTTCCCACGCCAGGGGTTGCCTTTGAGGCAACAGGACGGTTGTTGCAAGGAAAGCTGGGTCAGCATCTCTGGGTTAGTGCCTATCGAGTTATCCTCTCAGTCTTGATCGCATTATTCCTAGCCCTTCCACTGGGGCTAATTATGGGATATGAACGAAAACTCGATCGTTTTTTAGCCCCTTTGGTTTATCTGATCTATCCGATTCCTAAAATCGTCTTTTTGCCCTTAGTGCTTCTTTTTCTCGGCTTGGGGGATCGTCCAAAGATCTTTTTGATTTGGATTATCGTGTTTTTTCAAATTTTAGTTACGACTAGGGATGCGGCCCGGAAGGTCCCTTCGGAAATGATCGCTTCGTTGCGTTCTTTGGGTGGAAATCGGGCTCAAATCTATAGGCATGTTCTTTTGCCAGCAAGTTTACCGGATGTTCTGACTGCGCTTCGCCTTAGTATGGGAACAGCAATTTCTGTACTTTTCTTTGCGGAGTCCTTTGCCACGACTAAAGGATTAGGATATTTTATCATGGATGCCTGGAGCCGTTCGGCTCCGGATGAAATGTTCGCTGGAATTATCATGATGGCCCTGCTTGGGGTTAGTTTGTTCATGATTGTGGATGGCCTTGAAAAAGTATTATGCCGCTGGCAACATGTTAAAGGCCACTGATGGCTAATTGCATCAGTGGCCCTTCTTGAAATGCGGAATCTTTACCCGAGAATCGGAACGTTTGGTTCCTCGTACCAGATGGAGATAAGGTGAGCTTGTCCCGAACTTTGAGTGATTCTGATAATTTTAAGCCAACTATTCTCTTCGAGCCATTGATTAACGTCTCTTTCCAGTAAACGGGAATCGGGAGAGCTAAAAGTCCTAATTTTCATTATAAGTGTTCATCCTTTCATTACGCTATCGAGGAGTGATTTACCAATATATATTTTTTTATCAACCCTGATTATTGATCAATTGCTGGCGCAGCGCGAACAGGTGGCTCTCCTTCGTAAGTTGTACATGAAGTGGGTCAGGAGTTGTTGGAGTTCTTAACCCAGAGAGATGCTAATTCTAAGACAGCAACCTGAGGCTGATCGAATTCATTTGCTGCGGGATATGGATCGGGCTTATCGGATCCTGATCCTGGAATAGCTAAGCTATATGAAACACTTGCACGAAGATTATCCTTATCTTTATTCTCTAGCAGTTCGTACGAATCCTTTTAATCCGAAGGCTCAGGCAGAAATTCAAATATAAGAAGATCAAGTGAATCATTTGTTATTTAATGAAGCAAAAATGATTCCAAAACATCCCTAAAATCAAGTCTCATGATCTTTCTTCACCTTGGGAAAACTAATTCTGAGGTGATTAGGGATGCCAAGAAATGACGGGAATAAGAGCCAAAACGAAGATCTAAAAAAGATGGAGCTGACCCTGAAAAATATCCGCAAAAATGAAAAGTTTTTGGCAGAAAATGCAGGAGAGCTCACACCCCATCAGCTTAAAGATGTTAAAAAACACTTAGCTTCTAAGAAGAAATTCCTGGAAGAGACTGACGGCACAATACAATCTTAGAGATTATGTGATCGAAGGAATGCAAGAGCGGGTAACTGCTCTTCATTTCTTCGCTGTATTTAGCTAACAAATAATAGGGAAGGGGTATCCAATAATGGATTCCCCTTCCCGCATGTACAGAATCGCTTAGAGACGGCTACCCTTTTTAAGGTTTTCTTCGGCGAATTGAATCATGCGTTTTGTCATTTGACCCCCAACAGACCCGTTTTCACGGCTTGTGCGGTCGCCACCAAGTTGAACACCCAATTCGTTTGCAATTTCATACTTGAATTGATCTAAACCTTGCTCTGCGCCTTGAGCAGCTGGTGCGTTAGTGTTTCTTTCTCCTGCCATGATGGGTTCCCTCCTTAAAATTTAAGATTGGTTAATGGGACACCCTTATTATTTGCGAAACGCTTTTCTTTACTCAGGTAAATGTTGTTTTTCAGTCAAGAGATACCCAGTATTGGCTATTAGAGGAAGCTCATCCTTCTTGGGTACATATAGCCATTGCTTCTTCAGCTGAAAATTCTTCATGAACAATCTTTTCAACTCCAGGGTAGTAGGTATCAAAACTTTGAGAACCATTCCAGATGAGATTCATCATTTGTTCCTGGGAAGGTTCAGTATTTGCAAGATCCAGGTAAGTTCGGAAGCGAATTTCCCCGTCGTCCATATCCATTTCGAAATTACCGTTCGCGAGTTCGTAATTGATGCGGTTCATGAAATTACAGATCTCGATTCGTTTGGGGAACGGAATTTTGTGCTTAATATGCGTATTACAGAGAAGGGATTCTTGCTCTTCATCCACAATAATAAAACAATGAAAGTCAGAGTTGACTCCTCGAATTTCCAAACGGAGAATTTCATTCTTGTCATCATGATCAAATTCCCAGCCATTTTCAGTTAGCGTTTGATAGAGAATTTGAAACAAAGTCATCTCCCTAATCCTCCCTTACGGATGCACAATTCTTCTTTGTTGTTTCCACATCCATGTTGAGGATTCCTGCCAAGTCGTCTTTCATATTAATAATAATAGAGAAAGCGAAATCTCTGATCTTAAATCTAAATAACTTGGTGACTTAGTGATCCAACAGGGTATTCGCAATGATTCTTTGGCATGATATAATATAAGTCTATGAATAAGTTGTACCTGATGCCTAACAGCATAATTCATAATAAGATATGAGGAAAAGACAGAGCGAGATTATTTCATATTAAGGAGTTTAGATGACAGTGAGCTTGACAATGAAAGAAGAAATTCAATCACGCAAAACGTTTGCGATTATTTCTCACCCAGATGCAGGGAAAACAACTTTAACGGAAAAATTGCTTCTGTTTGGGGGAGCGATCCATTTAGCAGGTAATGTTAAGGCCCGTAAGACTCAACGTTATGCAACTTCAGATTGGATGGAACTGGAGCGTCAACGGGGAATCTCTATCACGTCGAGTGCAATGCAATTCAATTATGAAGGATATGTTATCAATATTCTGGACACCCCGGGTCACCAGGATTTCAGCGAGGACACGTATCGGACGTTAACTGCTGCCGACAGCGCAGTGATGCTTATTGACGTCGCCAAAGGGGTAGAAGCCCAGACCATTAAACTATTCGAAGTGTGTAAGCAGCGGGGAATTCCGATTTTTACCTTTATCAATAAACTCGACCGGGAAGGGAAAAACCCGATCGATTTGATGGATGAAGTCGAGAAAGTCTTGGGAATTGAAGCGTATGCGATGAACTGGCCGATCGGTATGGGTGCGGACTTCAAAGGAATTTATGATCGCCAAAGTGCTCTTGTGGAACGCTATGCGGCTGGAAATCGTTATGGAATTCCAAGTGCCTCTCAGTCAGGTTCAATCGAAGTTCCAGAAGTACAGTCCGGCATCGGAGCGGAACTTTTGCAACGTTTACGGGATGATGTCGAATTGCTGGATATGGCAGGAAATAAGTTTGATATGGAAAGAGTTAACCGGGGAGAGGTTACGCCTGTCTTCTTTGGGAGCGCGCTTAACAATTTTGGAGTTCCAAATTTTTTAGACAGTTTTTTAAAGCTTGCCCCTGGACCGAGAGCGCGCAGTTCTAACCAAGGTGAGCTTGATCCGTTAGGCCCGCAATTCTCCGGTTTTGTATTTAAGATTCAGGCGAACATGAATGCGCTGCATCGAGATAGGATTGCTTTCATCCGGCTCTGTACCGGGAAATATGAACGCGGGATGAATGTTATTCACACACGCTCGCACCGCAAACTCCGCTTGGCTCAGCCTCAGCAGTTATTTGCTCAGGAGCGTACAATTCTGGATGAAGCCTATGCTGGAGATATCATCGGGGTTCATGATAATGGGATTTTACGGATTGGCGATGTTTTAGCGGAAAAAGACGGCCTCGAATTCGAAGCGATGCCTTTCTTCAGTCCAGAAAACTTTGCGCGGGTTAGTATTAAAAATGCCTTAAAACGCAAGCAATTTATTAAAGGAATTCAGGAATTACAAGAAGAAGGCGCGATTCATGTCTTCCGCGATCTGAATGTTGGTGTCGAGGCACCAGTCATTGGTGTTGTTGGACAGTTACAGTTTGAAGTGCTAGAGTACCGATTGCGGGAAGAGTATGGGGTGGAGGTCGAGATTAGTCATTTGCCCTATGAAATCGTGCGCTGGATTATTAAAGATGAGGAGAAAATCCGAATTCTCAAAGATTCAACCATGAGTTTGATGGTTTTAGACCAGGATGAAAACTATGCCGTGCTCCTTCTCGATAAATGGAAAGCCAACTGGATGAGTGAGCGTTATTCAATTGAATTTATGAATCAGCCCCTGCTGATACAGGATCAAAAGTCTTAAGTAGCAAATCAAGGCTTATGATGGTGTTTATGGCAAAGGTCTTGCACTCACTATGGTGCAAGACCTTTCACATTTTTAACATATAAAGAAACTCAAAATGATTTAATTAACGGATGACGGTACAAAATAGATAAGGATCATGATAAAATTAATGAGACTTCCCGCCGCGATAAAGATGTGAAAGATTTCATGGAAGCCAAGATGAAGGCGAGGAAGTTTAAAGATTTTAGCGGCATAGATTATCGCACCTAAGGTATACATCACTCCACTGCTAAACATCAAAATCAATGCACCCAGCGGGAGATTATGAATAAGTTGGACGATAGGAACAAGGGCAATCCAACCTAAGGCCACATAAAAGGTTGTAGATACATAGCGTGGGGCATTGATGAACCATACCTTCAGAATAATTCCAACTAAAGCTAGGATCCACACAGCGAGAAGCATCACCCAACGCCAAGTTCCGTTTAAACCATAATAGAAGACAGGCGTATAAGAGCCCGCAATGAGAACATAGATCATCATATGGTCGATTTTGCGTAAGGTGAGTTCTTTATCGGGAGTTGTTCTTAAAGCATGATAAAAAGAACTCGTGCCATATAAAACAATAACGCTTAATCCGTAAATGCTCATGATGATTGTTTTCGAGAGACTACCGTACGATAAGAAAATTAACAAAACAAGTCCAAATAAGGCTGCTACAAAGGGGATAAAGTGGGTAAGTGTGTTCATAGGTTCTTTTATTTTTGCAAGCTTCATAAGGACCTCCTGTAGGTTTATAAAATACCTAATAGGCAAGATAATTTAATTAAATTTTAGTCTTCTTTCTACATAAAATCAAATATATATATGGTTAAGAATAAATAGAAGGGGAGATTCACTTGAGTAAAAAAATACATAAGCCAATAACAGGGCTATTCCCGCTGTCTGCCGTTTTAGTCACTGCACAGTCTGGAGATATTCGACCTAATATTATTACGATTGCTTGGACTGGAGTTATGAATTCTATTCCGCCTGTGGTTTATGTTGGAGTTAATCCATTGCGATATTCCAATCATCTTATTGCAGAGGCGGGAGAGTATGTCATCAATATTCCTTCTGCGGATCAAGTGCCCGCTGTGGATTATTGCGGTTTAGTTTCGGGTCGCGATGTCGATAAATTTGAAGCTACTGGTTTTACTCCTGTTCCGGCAGAGCATGTTCAGGCTCCCTTAATTGCGGAATGTCCGGTCAATATTGAATGTAAGGTTCGTCAAGTGTTGCATCTTGAAAGCCATGATGTTTTTATCGCTGATGTCTTAGCGGTTCATTATAATGAGGAGGTTCTCGATGAAAAGGGACGTCCTGATTATCAAAAGATTAAGCCTTATGGTTATTGTCTAGGCGAGTATTATGGCATATCCGATAAACTTGGGTCTCAGGGTTTCTCTAGAAAATTGAAGCACCGCATTGATGAGTAAATTTTAGAGTGAGAAGAAGCATCGATATGACATATAAGGTTGTCAATTAGGTAAGAATGAAAATATCTCGGAAGGAGCCTTGTTTAGACAATGGACAAGCCTTAAGAAGTAGACATTGGACATTCAAACTCTTGGCGAAGGTATTTTATGGGCTAACTTGTCCAGACTAATAGTCTGGAGGGTGATGAAAAGTGAGCCAAACCAAAGTTCCAATGTCAGTATTCCCGCCTCAACACCAGGACAACCAGCCGGGCATCGAAGCGATTATGAATCCGCGGCCTGACTTCGAAGATCCTCAATACATGGGGAGTGGGAAGCTTAAGGGAAAAATCGCACTCATTACGGGTGGGGATAGTGGGATCGGCCGCGCCGTGGCCATCGCTTTCGCCAAAGAAGGAGCAGACATAGCGTTCGTCTATCTAAATGAACAGGGTGATGCCCAAGAAACGAGCGCACGAATCGAGGCCTTAGGTCGACAATGTTTAAGCCTAGCCGGAGATGTAGGTGAGGAAGGTTTTTGCCAGAAGGTGATCGATGAGGTGTTAAAAGCTTTTAAACGGATTGATATCCTGGTGAATAATGCGGGTGAGCAGCATGTGCAAACTAGCCTTGCAAATATTTCATCAGCTCAGTTAGAGAGAACCTTTAAGACGAACATCTTTTCTTACTTTTACCTTACACGTGCTGCTTTGCCACATCTTCAACCTGGGGCCAGCATCATCAATACTGCCTCGATCACCGCTTATGAGGGGCACGAGCAACTGATCGATTATTCCGCAAGCAAAGGTGCAGTTGTTTCCTTTACGCGATCCTTGTCCGAATCCTTGGTTAAGCAAGGGATACGTGTCAATGGAGTAGCACCAGGCCCAATTTGGACTCCCCTAATTCCTGCTTCTTTTCCGGCGGATCAAGTTGCAACCTTTGGTAGTACGACCCCGATGCAACGGGCAGGACAACCAAAGGAACTTGCGCCTGCTTATGTTTTCCTGGCGAATAATGATTCCTCTTACATGTCGGGACAAATCCTTCATGTCAATGGTGGGACGATTATTAATGGGTGATCCACTTGCATAGCGTGGTTAAGAATAGCTTTGAATAACAAGGACTCGTGTTGAACAAGTTACTAATGCTTAGAACTTGAAAGAATGAGATAAACCGGTTCTAAAGGATTGTGATTGCGTGCATTATGCGTTCGAGTTATCTTTAAGAATAGTTGGATCCTTTATTATTCTTTGGTTAGGGCTTCGACTCTTAGGGAAGAAACAGTTTGGGGAGTTAACGGTCTATAATGTCGCGACAGCCTCTGCGGTCGGACAGATGGCCTCGGATTTCGCCACTCACTTAAATGATCTGCCGCTGACGTTTATTCTTGCAATGCTTGGCTATTTCCTTTTAACCTTTGGCATGGGATTGCTTACTTTAAAATCCCGTCGTTTACAAAAGGCTTTAGAGGGCAACTCCACCTTAGTTATTGTTCACGGGAAAATTATTGACACGAATCTACGAAGATTAGGGATAACCGTGGAGCTACTTCTGGAAAAACTCCGGGAAAAAAATGCGTTCCGGGTACAGGAGGTCGAGTATGCCATCATGGAGGCCGATGGGAAAATCAGCTTGATGTTTATGCCTCCATATGAACCTCTGACGGCTTCATCATTCAACATCAGGACTCCCTACAAGGGTCTTTTGATCGACGTAATTGTGGACGGGCAAATCATAACTGAAAACTTACGTAAACTTCAGCTTTCGAAGAGTTGGCTTCTTGACCAATTAAAAAATCAACACATCCAAAAAGTCTCGGATGTGTTTCTAGCCCAAATTGATGAATCGGGAAAACTTTATGTAGATTTAAAGACAGAGTGGGAAGACCACTAGTCGATCTTATATACCCGGGGCTGGCATATCTGGACCGCTAACGCGATGCTGGTGCCCGTCATTGACCGAGGTATAGAAGTTCCATTCGTGAACGTGATAGCCGTCAGGTAGAGGAAGGGAAGGACCGGAAATAGACTTATAATAGTGAGAATGCCCATGTTCATACATAACATAGCTTTCGGAAGAATGCACATGACTACCATCTGCGGTCGGTACGGCCGGACCTGGTGTGCTGTGAAAGGCACATCTGAGATGAGGGTAGGTCCCTCGACGAGGACTGAGTCAGGCAGACTTGTCAAACAGCCCCGAGCTGCTGTAATAAAGAGTTATGGTAGTAAGCGTCCGG